>FZPS01000099.1_pt287 | contig 34032 bp, 32 predicted proteins | sample 1817821 | NCBI WGS metagenome assembly FZPS01 (sample SAMEA104158645, study PRJEB21678) | metagenome | place: Germany | collected 2015-04-21
AGGTCAACCATGACCACCCGCAGACCTTCCTGGGCCATCTTCTGAGCTATGCCGCTGCCCATGTTGCCGGCCCCGACAATGCCGATCTTGTACGTTTCGCTCATGTCTCTTCTCCTTTCTTCCGCTTATATTTCAATCTCTCCGGCAGGCGGCGCCTTAGCGCGACTGGATGAAGCGCCGCAGCCCGCCCCACTCCGGTTTAAAGATGGCCGCGGGCATTACCGCCAACTCCGGCGATATCCGGGGCTTGAAGCCCATATGGGCCAGGATGTCTCTTTCCAAGTCCACCCCGGGAGCAATCTCGATCAGGGTAAGCCCCTCTTGATCCAGGGTAAAGACAGCCCTCTCGGTGACATAGAGAACGGGCTGCCCCACCCGTCGCGCATAGACTCCGCTGTAAGTAATCTGGTCTACTCGCTCCACGAATTTCTGTACTTTGCCTTCCTGCAAGATGGTTAACTTGCCGCCGTCTACCTCTACCTTGAGTCCGCCGGTGGTAAAGGTGCCGCAAAAAACCACCTTCTTGGCATTCTGGCTGATATTGATAAAGCCGCCGCTGCCGATAACGCGGCTGCCAAAGCGGGTCACATTGATGTTCCCCTCTTTGTCCGCCTGGGCCAGGCCCAGAAAGGCCAGGTCAATGCCCCCGCCGTCGTAATAATCGAACTGGACATGGTGTTCAATGATGGCCTCAGGATTGTAGGCATGGCCGAAATCCGGCGGACTGGCCGGAACGCCCCCGATGGTCCCCGATTCCGTGGTCAGGTGGATCATCTCCGCGGCGCCCTCTTCCGCGGCTACCGCGGATACCTCGGCGGATATGCCTATGCCCAGATTGACAATGGCCCCGGGAACAAGCTCCATGGCCGCGCGCCGGGCTATAACTTTGCGCTCATTTAAGGCCAGGGGAGGAAGGGCCGAAAGGGGCACCCGGATATCCCCGGAAAAAGAAGGATTATAATAAACCGCCTCAGTCTGGAAGTGATAATCCGGATTAGTGCACTGCACCACGTAGTCCACCAGAATGCCCGGCACCTTAACCTGCTTTGGATGAAGGGTATGCGGCTGGGCAATGTGCTCTACCTGGGCAATGACAATGCCCCCGCAGTTTTTAACCGCCTGGGCCAGCGGCAGGGCCTCCAGGAAGATGCCTTCTCGTTCCATGGTCAGGTTGCCCTTCTCGTCGGCAACCGAACCCCTGATGAGGGCCACATCAACAGGAAATCTCTTGTAAAAAAGATACTCTTCGCCTTCGATCTCGATAACCTTGACCAGTTCCTCGCGGCTCCGGGAATTCATCCGTCCGCCTTCAATGCGCGGGTCAACAAAGGTGCCCAGCCCCACCCTGGTAATCAGCCCGGGACGCCTGGCGGCAATCTCACGCCAGAGCTGCACAATCACCCCCTGCGGCAGGTTGTAAGCCTCGATAATCCCCTCTTCCACCAGCTTCCTGGTCCGGGGTGCCGCAAGCATATGCCCCGCTATCCACCTCTTCAAGAGCCCCTCGTGGCCAAAGCGGGTAATCCCCCTCTCCTTGTGGTCGCCGGCCCCGGAGCTGGAGACCAGGGTCAGATCACGCGGATGCCCTGTTTCCAAATAGCGCCTCTCAATAGCCCGGGCCACCTCCTCGGGCCAGCCGGCCAGCCCCATAAGGGCTACGCCTACCGTCGCTCCATCCTTGATTGCTTTAGCTGCCTCGTCGGCTGTTACTATTTTGGACAAGTTGTCTTCCTCCCGGTGAATAGTATAGATTAGCTGAAATATAATCCTGACACGTCTGGAAGTAAATATCTATATGTATACACATATATTTTAGCAAACTCTGTGCAGCATGTCCATCACCGCTTATTATTGATTTTATTCTTGCCGGTATGTATAATTGTGATTGCAAAGGCTCCTGGAAAATAGAGAAGACCACCAGATAATATTTCCTGGAAAGATTTTATTCCTGACAGAAATAACCGGCGATGCAGCATACCGGGAATTGCTAGGTGCTTAAATATTTCAATATTTATGAGTCGGGAGGAATCTTATGACCGGAGAAGAGAAAAGAGGAATACTGGCAAAGGTGGAGAAGAATGCGGTAGAGGCGCAGCTGCGCGACGATTCCTGCGCCCGGAGCACGCTGCACGGTTTGCAGTCCTGTTTTTCCTTTATTCCAGAAGAAATGGTAGCTGCTTCGTGGTGCTTTTCCGGCGGCGTCGCCTCGAGCAGCGGTTCCTGCGGCGCACTCTGCAGCGGCCTGCTGGCTATCGGGGCAAAGTACCTTCCGACGATGGACGAAGTAGCAAGCGGTTCGGAAGAAGCCCAGTCCAAATTTGAAAAAGGCAAAGATAAGCTTTTCGCCTTTCGGGAAGCTTTCATCAAGGAATTCGGGACAACGCTTTGCCCGGAAGTGCAGCGGAAGATTTTTGGACGAAGCTTCAACCTGCTGGACGATAAAGAAAGGGATGAATTTTTGTCTCTGCCCGGCCATGAAGAGAAATGCGCCGCCGTAGTCGCTAAAGCGGCCCGCATGGCAGCCGAGATTATCCTTGATGAAGAGTAGAGCTAAAAAGAAATATCACTGGCCTGATAAACAATCCTGGAGTACGATAGCTCCAGGATTTTTCATAAAAGCATTGGCGTAAATAGTTTTAAGGAGGCTCGCCGTACATGGCTCTAAAAGTAATCATTATCGGGGGAGTCGCTGGGGGAGCAAGCGCCGCGGCAAGATTGCGCCGGCTGAACGAAGATATGGAAATCGTGCTCCTTGAAAGAGGAGAATATATTTCTTTTGCCAACTGCGGACTCCCTTACTATATCGGGAATGTAATCGAAGAACGGGAAAAGATCTTTCTCATGACCCCACAGAAATTCCGGGAATGGTATAACGTTGATGTGCGGGTTAACTCCGAAGCTATATCCATTGACCCGGCCCGGCAATCTGTGGAGATCACCGACCGCCGGAGCGGCAAAACCTACCGGGAAAACTATGATTACCTGGTTCTGTCGCCTGGCGCCGAGCCGAACCGGCCTCCCCTGCCCGGCATCGACAACCCCGCCGTCTTCACCCTGCGCACGGTCTCCGACATGGACCGGATCTACAATTTTATTCAACGCCACAAGCCCGCTGCAGCCGTAGTCGTGGGAGCGGGCTCCATCGGGCTGGAAATGGCGGAGAATCTCCAGGCGCGCGGCATAGCCGTCACCCTGGTTGAACTCTCCTCCCAGGTTCTGCCTTTCCTTGATCCGGAAATGGCTGCTCTCGTTCAACAGCACCTGCGCGAGAAAGGCGTGTCGCTCCATCTGAATGACGGGGCGGCAATGTTTGAAGAGACAGACGGTCCCGGTGTTGCGGTTACCCTGCGCAGCGGTAAAAAACTCGTTCCGGGCCCGGTCATACTTGCTGCCGGCGTTAAACCGGAGCTGAAACTGGCTCGCGATGCGGGGCTGGATGTAGGCAAAGGAATTAGGGTAAACCGGTATCTGCAGACTTCGCAGCCAAACATATACGCCCTCGGCGACGCTATCGAGGTAATTGACTTTGTCACCGGAGCCCCGGCGCTAATTCCCCTGGCCGGCCCGGCAAACAAGCAGGCCCGCATCGTGGCTAACAATATTTCCGGCAGGCGGGAAGAATACAGCGGCACACAGGGCACCGCTATATTAAAAGTCTTTGATCTGACCGTTGCTGCGACGGGGGTTGCTGAGCGTGCCCTGAAGCAGGCCGGTTCGCCCTGCAAGCATTGTATCATCCATCCCGGCTCCTACGCCGGCTACTATCCCGGCAGCAGCCCCATGGCGTTAAAGCTAATCTTCGATCTGGAGGGACGAATCTTGGGCGCGCAGGCAGTAGGCTCCAAGGGTGTCGACAAGCGCATCGATGTAATTGCAACCGCCCTGCGATTCCAGAGATCGGTTTACGATCTGCAAACGCTGGAACTCTCCTACGCGCCTCCCTATTCCATGGCCAAGGACCCCGTAAACATGGCCGGCTACGTGGCCGGCAATATCCTGCAAGGAGATTTGCCTGTTATCAGCCCGGCGGAGCTGCTGGCTGCAGACCGTGCAAAAGAAAGTCTTCAACTGGTCGACGTCCGCGAACCCGATGAGCTTGAAAATGAAGGCTTTATCGCGGGAGCAATAAATATACCTCTCGGGAAACTGCGCAGCAGGATGAATGAGCTTTCAAAGGAACGGGAACTTGTTCTTTACTGCGCGGCGGGGATGCGCTCTTACCTGGCGGTGAGAATCTTAATGCAGCGCGGCTTTACCAGGGCGCGCAGCCTCTTGGGAGGATACCGGACGTACCGCGCCCTGGAAAAGGAGATGGCCGGAGATGCGGCAGAGCTTTAATGATACAGAAAGGGAGAGAAATGAGAGATATGATCAAGGTAAAGGTAAGAGGAGTTGCCGGTGTGGCTAAATCGATGGGCGGCGTAGATGGCTACCAGGAAATTGCGGTCCCCCAGGCCTTAACACTGCGTGAGCTGCTGGATATCCTGGTGGACAGGTTTGGGGAGGATTTCCGAAGAATAATCTACCGCGAAAAAAGCAAAGAATTGCGCAGAGGGATGCGGATCTTGATAAACGGCAGGGATATTGGCGTCCTGGGTGAGCTGGAGGCCAGGCTGGAAGAAGGAGATCGCGTCTCATTTCTACCCCCCCTATCCGGAGGATAGAAGTGAGAGCTGAGAAGTTAGAATAGAGGCATTTGAAATAAAAAATGGCAGCCGGCAGAGGCTGCCCCTTTGGGACAGCCTCTGCTCTGGGACGGTTTAATCCGGCTGACGCCATCCGGTAAGGATTGAATGCCGCTAGCTATACCGCCCGTATTTAAGGCCTGCCGCGATCATCGCCTGCAAATTCTCCGGCCGGACATCGTCAAGCACCGCGCCGCTGGTTAGTATAAAACCGCCGTCTTTACCCGCCGTTTCGATGAGATCTCGCACATACTGCTCCATCTGAAGCGGGGTTCCCGCCAAAAACATGGATGCGGGAATATTTCCGGCAATACAAGCCTTGCCGTCCAGCTTCTCCTTGGCCGCCTTCATGTCGGTTTTATCAAAAATCCAGATGATACTTCGCGTGGGCAGTTCGGGATCAGCCAGGAAATCAAGGCGCTGATTGTAAGCTCCTTCCACAAACACGCAGGGAACGATTCCTTCTTCAATTAAGCCCAGCAGCACTTTCTTAAGAGTAGGCCAGTAATACCTGGCGAAATCTCTGGGAGACATGAAGCTGTCATCTCCCTTGTGCAAAGGGATGAAGATCATGGGGTTATTGTTTGCCGCAGAGCTGCGCACGGCCATTTCAATATTGACCGGAACCAGCTTCTCCATCGCCTCCACGAGTTTCCCGGGTCTCCGGTAGAGATCAAGCATGATATTTTGCGTGCCGCGCAGGGTATCGCCAAGAGTGTCAAAAGGAGCCTTGCAGAATCCGCCAAATAAGGCCGGAACACCTATCTCTGCGGTGATCTTAACGTCTGCCGCATTTACAGCCTCGATCCACTCCATGGCAGCCTCGCCCGCCTCCAGCAGCTTCTTTAGTGACTCCCTCATCGCGGGTATACCCATGGGAATCATGAAAGCTCCCACGAAAGGCAGCTCCACCAGGTCGGTAAAAGGCGAAAGGGCCTTCCAGGATTCAAAGGCACCGAAGACACGGGGCAAGTAAAAGCGAATCCAGAAATTTGAAGGATCATTGATCAGCAAGTCATACTCGTCTTCCAGCATATATTCGCCTTCCTGGCATTGATAGGAGCTGGTGGGAGGCGTGCCGTGTCCCGCCCATTTATAAAGGCGGTAATCGAGGATTTCCAGGACCTTGCCCGGCCCAACCATGAAGGTGCTGGAAAGAGTGTCCACCTGAAAATCCCGGTGAAATTTGTACCAGGCATAGCTCATTTTTTGATAATCATACATTGCTTCCTGGACGGAGATCCCCCCGTATGCGGCCGGGAAGGTGCCCATTATGGGGCTGATAGGCACGCGCAGGGGCTTTTTTAATTCTATGGCATCCTTGATTATCCGGGTGCGCTCTGCATAGGCCTCTCGCACCTCTGAACTGACAAATTCTATGCCGGGAGGATCCATCCAGCGCTTGAAACGTTCTTGAAATTTTTCCCTGGAAGTAAGCTCAGACCAGTTCTCGGTTAACATTTCAAGCACCCCCTATCCATCTCTTGGCAAGCGCCACCGCCGCAACCGCATCTTTCCCCCAGGCATCGGCTCCCGTGTATTCCCGGACCTGTTCATTGATCGGGGCGCCTCCAATCATGATTTTTAAGTTTTCCCGCAACCCGGCTGTCTCCAGGGCCTTTATAGTCCCTTCCATCGACTCGAAAGCAAGGGTTAGCAACCCGCTCATGCCGACAACCTGCGGCTTATACGATATAGCCTCTTCAACAAAAAGTTCCGGAGCAACATCTACTCCCAGGTCCCGCACTTCGAAACCGTTGATATCGAGCATAAATGTAACGATATTTTTACCGATATCGTGGATATCCCCCTTCACCGTGCCGATAAGAACCCGGCCTAATTTCTGCCCCTTTTCAGTGCCCGCCTTAGTCCCCGCAGCCAATTCTTCTTTAGGGCCTGAAATCTCCTGTAATAACTGCTCTGTGAGCATCAAACCTGCTCTGGCCCAAGAGGAGTCGGAAAAAGCCGCTGATATTTGGGTTAGCATCTGGCCTGCCAGCATCAATTCGGCCAGAAAATATCTGCCGCTTTGATAACGCTGACCCACTTCCGCCACCGCACGGCGGCAGCAATCCATTAACAACAGCGGGGGAAAACCGGATTTCAAGGCTTCCCCGGCTATTTGCAGCGCCTCCGGTTCACGCATTTCCACGATGGCATGATAGAGCTTGTCCAGCATTTTGCCCTCCCAGCATATGCTTTATATACCGGTAAAATAAAACCGCTTTTAAATTGCCTGTCCAGAATCTGGTTTAATTATATCATATCCGGTCCACTAATTGCCAAAAAGTTATTCCTTTCTACAGGTACAAACAAAAAGGGCTGCTCAATTTTAGCAGCCCTTCCCGCTTTTCCTTCCGGCTTCACCGTCTTCTATTGCTGTCACTCTTCAGACGATATGATAACCTGTATAAGCATGGTAGAATCATTGAGGTCTACCATTGCCATAGTTTTTTCATCCTTGAACGCATGGTAGTGAAGAGAATCCTCACTCTCAGAACTTACGCTGTCGTTGACGAAGCCCGCGTTTTTCAGCTCTTCTACATATTGTTGGAAATCTGCTTTTTCCACCTCGTCAATCTGAATCCAGACTTGTTCATCTGAACTCATTACTGTATTGATAGTTCCTTTTTTAAATTGCGGGATCAAGTCGGCTGCTCCGCCTTTGGGCCATTCAGCGCCGCCTATTTTCAGTTCTTTCCCGTCTTCGCCCTTGACGGTAATATCTCCGTCTTCAAGATCAATATCAACATCCTCTCCGCCAACCCTATCCAGGATGCCCTCTGTTATTTGCTCTGTAACCTTGTCAGCGATCTTCTTCCTTATACCGCAGCCGGGCAGAGCCAGCAACAAAAGCGCGGCGATCAACAAGGCCGTGGTTTTCTTCATTATCACTCACCTTTTTTCTTATTTATTTTTTACTTCTCGCCAACAGCCAATTTATCTTAGAACCTACTTGAGAATTCTGTACTTTCCGATAAGGGGCAGCTCCTTTGCCTTGCCGTTTAAGCCGTTAACCAGTCCCATGATTATTAATACAAAGTAAAAAATGCCGAAAAAGGGCAGTAGTATCCAACCCAGGACCGGAATTATGGTCAAGATAATGCTTCCACCAATACCGAAAATGAGCAATAACAGCCCCTGGTTGGCATGGAACCTGCCGAAAGGCGAATCCGGACAGGTAACCAGCGGCAGGAAAAAGAGGAGATAGGCCAGCCCAGCCATGGTCTTGTTCTTCTCGATATCGGCCTGATCGAATGCTTCTCCGCTTTGTGGATTGATATTTGGATCTGTCAATTATAAAACCTCCTTGTTATTTTAAAGACAATTTCTAAGCATGATCATACAGCGCTTCTCCGAAAAATAAATCACCCTCAGGGTGATTTTGGATCAAATATGAACTATATTTTTGTTGATTCGCATGTTTGAATATGGTATTATTGTAATATAATACACCTATTTTTCCATAAATAAATCACCCTGAGGGTGATTCCTGGTCAAACACAATAGTATATTGAAATTCTTTTGGCGGTTTGCAAGTAGGTTAAGCTATAGTTTAGTTATTAGTTATATATAAAATTATGATCTATCTCAACAAAGATAAACCTGATATTGGAGAGGGGGCGATTTAAATGGTTAAATTTCAGCGGAATTCTGTGTTTATTTTGCTCATTGTCTGCCTCATTTCAATATCAATCTCTGGATGCGCCGGACGATCCGGCGAACCGACCATACTCACTCTCTGGCATAATTATGGCGGTCAGTTAAAAGAAACCATGGATGAGCTGATCGATGAATTCAATGAAACCGTCGGGGTTCAGGAAGGGATCATCATCAGCGTTACCTCCATCTCCGGCTCAGCGTCGATTCATGAAAAATTAACCATGTCAGCCAATGAAGAACCGGGGGCCCCCCCGCTGCCTGATATCACTATTGCCTACCCCAAAACAGCCCTGCTGCTGGCAGAGAAGGGACTTCTGGCGGATCTGGATCAGTTGTTTACGGATGAAGAGCTTTCGGCATATGTGCCGAAATTTCTGCAGGAAGGCCGCATCAAAGACGGCGTTCTTTACGTTTTCCCTACTGCCAAGTCCACGGAAGTTCTCTTTCTTAACCGGACCATCTTCAACCGTTTTGCTTCTGAAACCGGAGTTTCTATTGATGATTTAAAGACATTCGAGGGAATCGGCAGAGTTGCCGCGCTCTATTACGATTGGACCGACGCTCAAACCCCCGCTGTCAAAAATGATGGCAAAGCCTTCTTCATGTCCGATTCACTTTTCAATTATGCCCTCGTCGGATGTCATCAACTGGGAGCAAATTTTATTGAGGGGAACGCGATCAATTTCAGTTCGCCGCATTATGCCAGGGTCTGGGAAAGTTACTTCAAACCTGCGGTAATGGGCCATGCCTCCATCTATAACGGATATGCCACCGACCTATTCAAAACAGGCGAGATTATCTGTTCAACAGGTTCCACAGCCGGGATCATGTTCTTTTCACCCACGGTCACCTACCCGGATAATACCACCGAACCGGCAGAGCTGGCCATACTGCCTTACCCAGTATTCGAAGGCGGAAATAAATCATCCATACAGCGGGGAGCCGGCATGTGCATAATCAGGTCTACAGAAGAAAAAGAGAAGCAGGCCGCTGTTTTCCTGAAATGGTTTACCCGCCCCGAAAATAATTTGCGCTTTGTTTCATCTACCGGCTATCTCCCGGTCACCGAGGAGGCTTTCGGCGAGATCATGTCCCGGGAGTTGGAAACAATTGCTGATGAGAATATTAAAAAACTACTCACGGCATGCAGGATTATGCAACGCGAGTACGAATTTTTTATCTCGCCGCTTTTTGAGGGAATCGATCAGCTGGAAGAGAGATACGAAACCGGGTTTAAAAGTATTGCCTCTTCGTGCGGAGATTCTTACCGTGACCTTTTGAAAAACAGCAATCCGGAGAAGGCATATGAGGCTGTTTCCGGCAACGCGCTTTCTGAGCTTTCAAATCTATTTTAAATATTTGGAAGAGGCAATTTTTAATTGAAAAATACCCTTTTCAGGCTAAAAAATATGGCGCAGCCAGCCTTGCATAAGCTTCAGCAGGCCGGCGAGGAAGGTATGCCTCTCGGGCAAAGACTCTTTCTGTTCCTTGCAGTGCTTGTGCTTACCATTTTTCTTAGCTTCATCGCCATATTGCTGCTTACAGGAACTTTTACGGCGGGGTTGTCAGAAACTGAAAGATTTTTCGACAACGAACTGGCCCGTACTTCAAATGAGATCGAGGAACATTACGATCAAATATCTTTACAGACAGTAAATCTCGCAGAAAATCTTTCAAGAAGCATTGAACAGAAAACTTCCATTATGGGCATATCTCTTTCCAACCTGAGCGAGTATCCTTATTTGCTTGAAGAGATCATCTCCGGCGAATGCGACCAGCTGCTTTTTGCTCTGCAGTTGGTCAAAAGCAGCGGCGTCTTCTTGATCCTCGATGCCACCATCAACCCGATCCTGGCTCGTGCCGTCCACTCCAGGAGCGGTTTATATATCAAGAACATGGAGCCGAATGTAATCAGCGCCTCTTCTCCGAACATAATAATCTTACGCGGATTTCCCGGCATCAGCCGCAAAAGATCGCTGCCCCTTCATGCCCAGTGGAAAATGGAATTTGATGTTAGCGATGCGCCTTATTATCACCGCCCCATTGAGGCGGCCCGCTTTAACCCCGGCCTCCCCATCTCCCGGCTTTATTACTGGAGCGATGCTTTGCAGCTGCCCGGTACCAGCGAGGAGGTCATGCTTTGCACGGCGCCCTTAATCGATTCTAATGGCTGCATCTTCGGTGTATGCGGGTTTGAAATAAGCGCCATGCTCTTTAAATTATCTCATTCCCCGGGCAGCAGCATCTACAAGCGCCTTTTCTGCCTGCTTTCGCCGCTTGCCGCTGATACCATCGAACTGCGGCGATCCTTAATCGCCGGTGGTTACTCGGCCAGAATTGCCTCTTCCAAACAGAATGCGCTGCAGATATCGAAACAGCGCCATTATTTATATACTTACAGGCCGGAGCAAGGCCATAAATTCCTGGGACTCCATTCATATATCCAGCTCTATCCCCATGATTCCGCCTTCGCCGATCAGCATTGGATCGTCGCCGCAATGGTTCCGGAAGAAGATATCATGCATGCCGTAACCCGGCTGAATGTGATCCTTTTCTCTTCGTTAACGCTGCTTGTTATTATTGGGGTAATATTATCCTTTAATTTGGGCAACAGGTTTTTTATCGAGCCCATATCCAAAGGGCTCAATATGATCAAATATACAGACCTGGGATCTGCGCCAAGAACCAGGATCCCCGAGATTGATAATTTGATTGATTACCTGGCCTTGCGCAACCGGGAGCTGGCCGAGAAGGCCCGGCACGAGAACCTCTCTTTTTCTACTTTGGATAAATTTCTGGATAGGTCCCGTGAGCTTACACCGGCTGAGCGCGAAGTTTTCAAACTATACAGCGAAGGTTATACGGCGAACCAGATCGCCGCAAAGCTTTGCCTCAGCATCAACACGATTAAAACCCATAGCAAACGCATTTATTCCAAGCTCGAAGTAAGCTCACGCGAAGAAATTATCCTTTATGTTGCCCTGCTTAAAGAAATCGGCAAAGAAATCAACTGAACATAGGAGGATTCCCGGCCACGATGCCCGGGAATCCTCTTTCACCGGTCTTAATCTATTTCTGCAGCGCCTCTTCCACCCAGGGGGGAAGCTGGTACTTTACGGTCCCGGGATAGGTGATCCCCTGCCAATCATAGGGCCAGACGCACTTCAACTCGCCGTCCTGCCACTGGGTTCCCACAGCGGTAACATACTCCGGTCCCCAGATGACGTCATGATTTTCATCAAAAGCCTGGATGCCGCAGGCAGAGGTGAATCTGGTTTTCTCCATCTCCTCAATCACAGCATCCAGATCCAGGGTACCCGCTCTCTCAACTGCCTCTTTGTAGATATAGATCGCGTCATAGGTGCCGGCATTATAGGTGGGAAACTCGCCCGCTTTCGCGATGAAATCCTCGTACCATTTAATTGTTTTTTCGGTAATTTCTACGGGAGCGTACGTGTTCAGCGTAAACTCATAGTTGCCATAGTTGTCGGTGGCCTCGATGAATCCTTTTGACTGCGCCTCCACATTGATTCCCACCGATGCGGCCGGTATCTTCAGTTCACCCCACTGCCTGGCATAGGTTACTCCGCCCGACGAAGAGAGATAGGTATAGATGATCTGGGCTCCCGAATCCCGGATCGCGGCCAGTTCTGCGGTCATGTCGGTTGCCTGGGGAGAAGGACGCCAGACGCCGGCCACCTCCATCCCGAAAGAGGGAATTACCTGCTGCGCAACGGCGGCCAGGGTATCCCCCGCAGCCGCCTCCTCGCAGACCACCGCCACCTTGGGAGTTTCGATACCGTAATCGTCTTTCATCACCTGGCCGACATGCTGCAGCAGAAGCAAAGAGGCCTTGGCCAACAGCTCCCCATTCAACGGGGTGAGCCGGAACCAGTACTTGTAGCGATCATAATCCTGGCTCACTTTATCAGCCATCTCTTTGAAGGAAGCTCCGCAGGTGATATAGATCTTCTGGTGGTCCATCATCAGTTCCTGTATTGCCACCGCAGCCTCGGTGCGGATGGTCCCCACCAGCAGGTCAATGTTATCCTGGGCGATGGCCTTCTCCACCGCGCTGCTGGCGTCATCCACGCTGAGCAGTTCATTGGTATCGATCTTGACCAGCTCGATAGTGTAATAGTCATCCCCCACCTTGATCCCGCCGGCATCGTTGATCTCATCGGCGGCCATTTGAGCGCCCAGCATGTGATGCTGACCGTGAATGAACTGCATCGGACCGGCCACGCCGATTTTAATCACATTGCCCTCTTCTTCCTGCCTGGCGCACCCGGCTAGCAGGATCATGCCAAAACAGAAGAGCGCCAGTAAGAAAACAGTCACAAGCTGCCTGGTATTCACGATTTATAGACCCCCTAAAAAATTGATCGCTGCCTTAGGGCAGCCTTAATCCGTCGGATGCCCGGTTTGTCCTTCCGTTCCGGCGGACACCTCCTTTCCGGCTATCAGCAGTGTCCGGCAAACCCGGCAGTTGCGCCGGGTAAATGCGTTCCGCTCTTTACAGCGCGGACATTCCTTCTCCACGCGATCCAGGAACCAGGGAGCGACCCCTTCGGGCATGAACCGCAGCACGATCACGATCGTCACCGCGAAGAACAGCATCCTTATTTCCGGGAAGGCCCGCATTACTTCCATCAACGGGAAAAGGATAACCACTCCGGTTACGGCGCCGTACACAGTGGCGATCCCGCCGAAGATCGTCCAGATGATCGCCTGGAATGACAGCATTACATCAAGCATGCTCGGGCCGGCCAGCCGCATGTAGTGGGCGTAAAATCCCCCGGCAATCCCGGCAAAGAGGCCGCTCAAACAGAAGGCGAGGAGCTTGTAAGCGGTTGTGTTGATCCCCGAGGCGCGCGCGGCGATTTCATCCTCCCGGATGGCATGGAAGATCAACCCCAGCTTCGAGTCGGTGATCTTCCAGATGAGCAAGCATAAGGACACCCCCAGCAGCAGGGCGATGTAGCACTCGGCAAGACGGCTTCCCGCGAGGCGGCTAATGCCGGAGACTCCCAGCTCCCCCCCGGTGTACTGTTTGAAGATATAGACGACACCTTTAAGAATGATCGGGAAAGCGAGGGTGGCCAGGCTTAAGTATTGGCCTTTAAGCCGCAGACAGGGGATGCCGATGGCCAACCCCGCTGCCACCGCCGCTATCGCCCCCAGGGGGATGGTGAGAAGAGGCGGCAGTTTCAGGTAGAGATTCAGCATGGCCGAGGTATAGGCTGCCACCCCAAAGAAGAGGGCATGGCCCAGGTTTAGCTGCCCCACGAAGCCGGAAAGAAGATCCCAGCTGGCGGCAAAAACGGCAAAAATGGATGTCAGGGTAATGATTCTTAAAATGTAGATATCCCTTGTTAAAAGAGGAGCGATAAAGATTGCCAAGCCTACCAGAAGAGCTAAAGTCCTTCCCGGAAGGACCAGAATTTCTCCTTTAAAATTGCGGTAAATCCTGCCCATCATATCGCGAATCATCGTTCACCCTCCAGCGCCACGCCGAACAGCCCCTCCGGCCGGATCAGCAGAACAATAATCATGATCAACAGGGAGAATGCTCCCTTCAGGAATGAACCCTGCGGCAAAAGAAAGATGACCAGGGATTCGCTCAAGGCGATAATCACCGCCCCCAGGATGCTCCCCTTGATGCTGCCCAGCCCTCCCAGGACCACTATGGCCAGTATGATGGTCAGCGGATGTAGCCACATGTGCGGCTCCAGGATATTGAGCGGCGCTACAAGCGCGCCGGCTGTTGCCGCCAGGGCCGCGGAGATGGCTGCTGTAATCGCAGCGATCCGGGAAACGTCCATCCCCATCAGGTTGGCCACCTCTTTGTCCTGGGCTGTGGCCCGGATGGCCAGGCCAAGGCGCGTCTTCTGAAGCAGCAGCCAAACCGCGCCCAAAATGAGCACCAGCACCATGCAGGTGAGAGCATGCTGCCTGGTCACCTGCACGCCCAGGATTACAAAAAATCCCCTGGCCAGGCTGGGGACACTTCTGAATTGCCCGCCAAAATATTTAAGCATCAGCTCCTGGAAGACCAGCGCCAGGGCGATGGTGATGATCAGCACGGTGGTCTCATGTTCCCGCATCGGGTCTATCAGCAGCTTGTAGCATAGGACCGCGATTACGGTTATCAACGCTATTGTCAGCAGAACAGCCGGGGCCGCCGGGCAGCCGGCCGTCGCAACAAGGGTATAGATGGAAAAACCGGCCAGCATATAATAAGCGGTATGAGCCAGGTTGATAATCCGGCCCACGCCGAATATGAGCGAAAATCCCACCGCCAGCATGGCATAGGCGGCGGCATTGACCAGGGTGGTTACCAGGATATTTGCGAGCATATGTTCACTCCTTTTCTAAAATCCTTTTAAAGCCCCAGGTAGGATCTGCGGATCGTTTCGTCCGCCAGCAGTTCGTTCCGATCTCCCCTAGCCACAATCTTGCTGTGTGAGAGGATATAGCTGCGGGTGGACATGGCCAGGGTCAGGTTGACGTCCTGCTCCACCAGGAGCATGGTAATGCCGCTCTCGTTAATCTCCTTGATCCTGGCAAAGAGCTCCTGCTTAATCAGCGGAGAAAGTCCTGTCGAGGGTTCATCAATACAGAGCAGGAGCGGACGGGTCATCAGGGCCCGCCCGATCGCCAGCATCTGCTGCTCCCCGCCGGAAAGCGTCGCCGAAATCTGCCGCGACCTTTTCTTTAGGACCGGGAAGGTCCGGTAGACCAGTTCCAGCGTATCCTGGTATCTGCGGCGATGGCGTACCAGGTAAGCCCCGGCCCCGAGATTTTCCTCCACCGTAAGTTCACTAAATGGGCGCCGCCGTTCGGGGCAGAGGACCAGCCCCATCCGGGCAATCTGGTGCGGCGGCAGCTGATCGATCCGCCGGCCCTGGAAGTAAACCTCGCCGGTGATGGTGATATTGCCGGCCCGGGTCCCCCGCTTCATCTGCTTCTCCCAGAGCACCAGCCCGCTGATAGTCCGCATTAGTGTAGTCTTCCCCGCCCCGTTCGGACCAATCAGGCTGACCAGTTCACCCCGGTGCACCTCCATGCTGACCTCGTTCAGAAGCATCGCCGTATCGTAGCAGACCGTCAGTTCCTTTACCTCAAGCATCCCCGTCAAGCCCCCTCTTTCCCCAGGTAGGCTTCAATCACGGCGGGATTCTCCACAATTTCTTGCGGGGTGCCGGTGGCGATGATCTGCCCGAAGTGGAGCACGATTACCCGATCGACAATTTTCATCAACTCGCTAAGCTTATGCTCGATAATAATCATCCCCATCCCCTCGCTGTGCAGCCTGCCAAAGCGCCCTCCGCGGTGCAGCCTCCGGATAGACTTGGCCAGCAATTCAGTTTCAACGGGGTTGAGCCCGCCGAAGGGCTCGTCAAGGATAAGGAGTTCGGGTTCGGTGGCAATGGCCCGAGCTATCTCAAGTCTCTTCAGATCGCCGTGCGAAAGGTGCGCCGCCGGTTCGAGAGCGAGGTCGGAAATCCCGGCGAACTCAAGAGCGTCTTTCGCCTTCGCCTCGACCCGCTTGACCCACTCCCCCCTGCGGCGCCCCCGCGGCGCCAGGCAAGCCACCATCACGTTGGCAATGATGGGCATCCGGCGAAAGGGTCGGGTGTTCTGGAAGGTTCCGGCGATGCCCATGTTGACAATATCCCAGGGATTTTTTCCCCTGATCTCTTTCCCCTGGAACCTGATCGAACCGCTGTCGGGCTTTAAAATGCCCATGATTATCTTGACCAGAGTGCTCTTGCCGGCACCGTTGGGACCGATCAATCCAACCACTTCATCCCGGTGAACGGCAAATGAAACATGGTCCACCGCGGTAAGCCCCCCGAATTTTTTAGTCAGCCCTTCAACCTGGAAAAATTCTTTTTTCATTCAACCTCCTCCAGCTCTTCCCTGAGTTCGCGCCGCGATATTTTCCCCACATCAGTCTGGGGCAGTTCGCCCCTGAACTCAATGATTTTGGGCACCTTGTAATAGGCCAGCCCCTGCTTGCAGTATTCTTTAAGATCTTCCTCCGAGACCTTCCCCCGGGCCTCGTTTTGCAGCACCACGATTGCTTTGATCAGCTGCCCGACCCGGCGATCCGGAACTCCGATGACGCCCGCAGCCTTGACCTGGGGGTGCTGGTAGAGATAATCTTCGATATCCCGGGCAAAGATGGAGTAACCCTTGTATTTGATCAGGTCACGCTTGCGATCGTAAAAATAAAAATAGCCGTCTTCACTCATCCGCACCAGATCGCCCGTTTTGAGCCAGCTCTGCCCTTCCAGCTCGATGACGGTGCGCTCTGTTTCCGCCGGGTTGTTCCAGTAGCCGGCGGTGATGTTGGGACCGCTCAAGATCATTTCGCCCACTTCCCCAGGCGGAAGAAACTCGTTAGTTTCAGGATCGACAATGGCCGCGTCAACATTGGGAATGGGCAAGCCGAAAGAGCCGATTTTATTCAATCCCAGAGGGGTAGCATGGGAGACCCCGGCGGTCTCGGTCATGCCATATCCCTCCATGATTTTGGTGCCAGTTCTCTCCTGCCAGCTAATCACCGTGTTTTCATGCAGCGTATCCGCGCCGCAGGTAATTAACTTCAGGCGGCGCCAGTTGGCCCGGTCGGTTTTATCATATTCCTTCAGGTATTCAAAGAAGGTGGGCACCCCGTAAAGCAGCGTTGCCCGCCGGGAATCGATGGCATAGATGATGTCGTCGAAATCGGGCGTGGTGAAAAGAACAATCTCCGCGCCGAGCATGAACCCGTTGATCATGGCCACAATTTGCCCGTAGATATGGTAGAAAGGAAGAAAGGCGATGATCACCTCCGCTCCCTCTTTAAGTATGGGCCAGAGGCAGGTGGTCTGCTGCTGAGTAGCGATGACATTGTAATGAGTGAGCAGGACCCCTTTCGGCGGGCCGGTGGTCCCCCCTGTATAGGGCAATACTGCCAGGTCGCGCTGCGGGTCGATCTTCACCGGCGGCGGTGCTCCCTCTCTGCCGACCAGATCTTTGAACCGGTAGACCCCCTCACCATATGCAATCTTGATATCGGGAATCTCGATATCGCGGGCCACCTTGCTGAGCAGACTTCTGCCCAGCGCTTTTTTAAGCGGCGGCAGGTAATCGGCAATCCCGGTGACAATTATCGCCTCCATCTCCATTTCCGTCTTAATCACGTTGTCATAAAGGATGTCCTGGCAGATTACCACCCGGGCCCCGCTGTCGGCAAGCTGGTGCCTTACCTCCTGGCTGGTGTAGACCGGGCTGATGGGCGTTACTACCGCGCCCAGTTTTAGAATCGCCAGGTAAGAGATAATGAACTGGGGTGAGTTCAACAGGTAGAGCGCCACCCGGTCACCTTTTTTCACACCGAGCTGGTGCATGGAGGCAGCCAATCTATGCACCTGTCTTTTCAATTCACCATATTTCATCTTGCTGCCGTAAAAATATACTGCGATATGATTGCTGTAGCGCTCCGCCATTTTGTCGAAAAGATCCGGCAGTGAAGCCTGTGGAAGCTCGATCGACCGGGGTACATCTTCCGGGTAAAGCCGGCACCAGGGCCTGGATGTATATATATTTTTTGTATCCATTATCTAGAACCATCTCCTTCGGTAATGTTTATAATATTATAATTATTTCTACAATAATTACACTATCCCTGCCTGAAAATTCTCATGTATGAGATTATTCTGTTATCTGGTACAAATAAAGATCCCGGATCCTGTTCCAACAGAATCCGGGCAAGCGCAAAATTAATTGGCAGAATGTATTTCAGCCTAGATGATATTCATTTAGAAAGGGAGGCGGTTTTTTAAGTTGTTGGCTCAAACCGCCCTTTTGGTCACATAGGGGGAGGAGCTTGCCCGCAGCAAGGCGCTGTAGGTGAGCTTGAATTCAAGGATGGAGCCCACTTCAACGGGCAAAGCCGCATCTTCAATATCGCAGATGAGGTGATCGGAAGAGGCGCCCAGGATCTCGATACCCGGCTCAAGGGGGATCAGCCCTTCAGGATCAACATCCTGCCGGCCCAGGGCCAGGAGAGCGCGCCTTCTAATGCCCCGGTCCTCGAAATAAGGCACATTCCCGAAAGCATCCTGCCCGATCTCGCCTATGGGCTTGGAGGGTTTCTTCTGCACCTCGATCACTTCGGCTTTCAGGAGAAAGGCATCAGCGTAGCACCCGGGGATTGCTTCCCTGCAGACAGCCTCATTGCCGAGTAAAATGCCTTCGCCTATTCTCAGCTCGGTTATACCGGGCGGCATCTGCTGCTCCAGAACCATTTTCAGGTTGGCCGATGTCCCTCCGGAAACGCGCTCCAGGCGCCGGCCCAGGCGCCGCTCTACCTTCTCTTTCACCTCGAGAAGAAGCTCCATTGTCTTTACGGTGGGAATGACCCCGCCGTAACAGGCCAGGTTGGTGCCGATGCCTGCCAGACAAATCCCCCGCACCTGCTCCATGGCATAGGCAACTTCGGGGGCCCGCTCCGCGGTGACCCCTTCGCGCAGGTCGCCCAGGTCGACCATGAGGATGACGTTGTGGCTCCGTCCCGCCTGCAAGGCCGCCTCACCGAGGCGGCGCACCGTGCTGATCTCTGAATTCAGGCTGGTGTCGGCATAAGCTACGGCCTCGGCACACTGCGACGGGCCCGGGGCGCGCAGCAGAATGGTTTCACCCCGGTAGCCCCACTCCCTGATCCGGGCCAGGTTGGCAAGGCGGGAATCCCCGATGGCGGCGGCGCCTCCCCTGATCATCGCCCCGACCACATCCAGGTTTGCCGATGTCCCCTTGGCTACGCCTACCAGGCGCATACTCTGCTTTTGCAGAAGCCCGGCCACCAGGCCGGTGTTATGCGCAATCTTTCGCGGATCAATTGCCAGCAGCGGATAGGTCATGCTTTCAACTCCAGACTGTCCAGTAATAACTCCATGGCCTGCTCGGGATAGCGCCTGGCCATCAACCCGCACGTGGCCATAATATAGCTGCGGTCAATGGCCGCCCGGGCCGCTTTCGGATAGAGCTCGCGCCCGTAGCCCTGGCCGGTGAGCCGGGCCAGCGCTTCCCTGCCGCCCGGCAGCCGTGTCAGCGGCCCTCCGGTGCCAATAATGGTCTTCACGCCGGTAAGATCCTTTCCTGATGCCAGGGTCATCCGTCCCCCGGGGCCATAGAGATACTTTATCGTCCCGGCATGGCGTTTAAAAGCAATTTCGCAGGCGGCATCCCGCAGGTATTTCACCAGCGAAAGCTCCCGATCGTCTTCGGGAATTACCGATAATTTTTTCAGGAGAGGCGCCGCATTGAAGCCCAGCTCAATATCTATGCGGTCACCCAGAATTTGGGCTATGTTTCCGGCATTCACGTGAATCCCCAGGTCGCCTTCCACCGTTCGCTTGGCCAGCGGCTCGGGGCTCTCGAGAATGGCCTGGATCTCGGGGCTGCCCTTGGCCACGGAGTGCACGTCGGTAGTGGCGCCGCCCACATCGACGGCACAGAGGTCGCCGAGAAGAGGATAGAGAAGTTTACACGCTTCCATGACCGCTCCGGGGGTGGGCATAATCGGTCCGTTGACCATGCTCCGGATGCGGTTCATACCCGGGGCGGAAACGATATGCTCTTCAAAAACTTCCTGGATAACCCGGCGGGCCGGCTCTACCTGCAGCTCATCCACCCGGGGATAGACATTATCCACGAAGTAGGCCTTTACCCCTGCCTTCTCAAAAATTGCGGCCAGCTCGCCCCTGGCGGCCACGTTGCCGGCATAGATCACCGGCGCCGGCAGCCCCAAACGGGCGATGCGGGCTCCGTTATGGATGGCGGTCTCCTTCTCCCCGTAGTCCACCCCGCCGGCCAGCAGGATCATTTTCGGCCCGATTTGCCGCAGCCGCGCCAGGTCCTCTTCAGTCATCTTTCCCGCGGTGATCATTTTCACCACGGCGCCCGCGCCCAGGGCCGCCTCACGTGCCGCCCTGACGGTCATCTCGTAAACCAGCCCGTGGACGCTCATGGAGAGCCCCCCGGCAGCGCTGGAGGCGGCCATGAATATATTCCAATCCAGTTCCTCTGCGCCGAGCTTTCCCGCCAGGTCTTCTAGGGCCAGCTCCAGGGCGGCGGTGACATCGCCGCCCTCTTGCAGCGTGGCCGCCACCCCCTGCCCCGCCAGCTGCGGCGGTCCCAGGTTGATTGCGTTGACCACAGTGGTAGTGCTCCCAATTTCAGCTACGAGCAGATCTACTTTCATCGCCATCCCCTTCATACCCCACAGTTAGTTAATTTGGTGCCTGGCACCGAATTAACTAACTTTCTTCGCGGCGCCTCTTCACCAGGAATGAGGCCACTTCGATACCCTTGGTGCCGCGGCCGAAGCCGGCATCCATCCCCGCTTCAAGGGCCAGCTGGTTGGTCACCTGGGTCCCGCCGGCTACGAGAATGAACCTTTCCCGGACGCCCTTTTCCACGGCCAGACGGGCCAGCTTCTCCATGTTTTTTTTGTGGATATCGGCATGGCTGATAATTGTGGAGATCAGGATGGCGTGAGCATCCTCTTCAATGGCTGCATCGAGCATTTTCTCCACAGGAACCGAAGTGCCCAGGTAGACAGCCTTGATCCCAAACCCCTCGATCCCGCCGTGCTTGATATCGATGATCTCGCGCATGCCCACGGAGTGTTCATCCTCACCGACAGTACCGCAGACCACTTTTAAGGGGCGCTTCGCAACTTCCTCCCTGATCTCCTCCTCCGTAAGGATCTGCGGTTTTTCGGGAATGCGGAGGGCGGTCCGATCAATGGAGAAGGGAACGATCCCCTTGAGCTCCACCAGGGTCCCCTCCGCTGGATGGATTACCCGCTTGTGAATGACCTCGGCTTCCTGCAGCCCCATCTTTGCGGCAATTTCCAGGGCGGCAAACTCGGCCACATCCTCTTTTTCGGGAATAAAGAGGGTGCAGGTAATATAGCCGTCGCCGGCCCACTCCACCTCCGGTTTTATTTCATTGGCGCTGCAGCGCTCTTCCACCTCCGCCAGCCTCCGGTTCACATTGTCTTCGGGGTCAAGCTCATCGATGTAGACTATCTTTTCAGGCCGGCAGAAAGTACAGCCGCCGATAAGATCGCAGGGCCGCTCCGCCTTCCCGGGCAGCTCGTTGAGCCCGAAATGGTGGCAGACCGGGGCATAGTAGCCGGGCTCCCGCTTGACGATGCTGCCTGCGGCAACACCCCCGTTGGGGTCGCGGGCAATGCCGTTGCCTTTTCTTTCAGGATACTCGCCGGAATCGACAAAGAAACCTTCGGCCACCGCGTTAAAGTAGCCCTTCTCCTTGATCTCTTCCAGGAACAGCACGGCTCTTTCGGCAAGCTCCCTTACTTTCGCGGGCAGCGGGCCCTCCTTTTTCAGCTCCACCATTTCCCGCAAGCCGTCGAGCCCCAGGAGGGTCTGCTTGGCCGTCTCCACGGCGGCTATATTGTTATAATGCCAGGGCACATTGCGCCCCTCGTCGGGGGTGATGGTGCTTTGCACGTCCGCCGAGGTAAGCCTTGATACCAGCAGGTTTAGAACATGCGTTACCGTAGCCTCCCGGGTATCGGATTCAATATAGCGGGTGTTCTGCTGGGCCCGGATCTTGAAATCTGAAAAGAGCCAGCGCAGGCAGACGGCATAAGGGAGATCGTAGGCCAGCGCCGGCGCCGGCGGCGCCGTTGGCGGCACCGAAGAGAGGGCGATGTTCTCTTTCTTCATCCCGGCCATCTCCGAGAAGGCGCAGTTGATGGCGTGCTGCACCAGCAGCTCGGGCATCACCTTCCAGGCCTCCCTGGCTGTGGCATTGGCATTGTGGGCGCCGTCTATTTGCAGCATGCCGCAGGAAGCCATGATTTTCTTGGCCACGGCGGCGTCGACAAAGGAGCGCTGCATGTTCACATTCCGGTAGAGCACGTTATACTGGGGATCCTGGTGCGCGCCGTTGACCCCTTCTTCGGCAAAAAGAACCGCTATCTCGGGTCCGGCTACGCCGGAGACATAGGAGTGAAAATTAATGGGCCGCCCCACCTCATCTTCAATCAGGTCCAGCGCTTTGCGCGTGGCCCGGAGCTGCTTCCGGGTGATGGGGATTCCGCCGATACCCTCGGGGGTCCCTTCGAGCAGCCCGTCGATATGGCTCTGCCCGGTAGTGCGGATCACCATCATGTGATCGGCGCCGTGCCAGGCGGCCATGCGCATGCGCCTGATATCGTCTTCAAACCTTCCCGAAGCAATTTCGGTAGTGATGACATAGTCGGGCTGCGGATCAATCCCGCCGAAATACTTTGCCGCAGGCAAAGGCACGGCCTGTTCCAGCGGCTCCGCCGTCTCGCTGTAAGTAAAGGGGCCGATCTTCTGTCCCGGCCGGCGATTCCGCCAGGTCCAGCCTTTCCGGCGCGGCCGGTAATTGGCCAGGTCTCTCAGGATTTCCCTTATATCTATCTTCTGCCCGGGGTCCATGCGGTACTGATTTCCCCGCTCTGCATTACCATCGCTACGACAGCACTTCCGGCAGCCGCTCACTGGCTTTCACCTCCATACATGCCGGCAATTTCATCCCAGCCCTTTCCGGCGGCAAGTTCCCGGCCGGCCTGCAGGTAATCTTTCTTCTGTCGGGCGGCATAATCAAGAAGGACCCGGCCGATTCCTTTGCCGAGAAGGCCTCTTTTTTCGGCAGATGAGACGATGGCCTGGGCTTCCAAACTGGAGAAACCCATCCTCAAGAGCACTGAACGTTCGATGGAAGGTGACGTATGTGTATATGCCAGTTCGACAAGAGGCTCGACAATCTCCCGGGCAAGTTCCCAGAACCTCTCCTTGAGCTCCTCGTCCGATAACCCGGCCAGCCTTTTGCGCCTGGTTTCAAAATCGGATGCCCTCCCGCAGGCTAGAGAATCATGTCGCATTGATCTTGACTCCTCCTATTTCCCTTATTATCCCGGCCACGTATGCTTCCGTCTCCCTGGTCTCCTCGGCCAGGAATTTCAGCTCCTGTTCGTTAACCTCGGTGGCTCCGCTTCTCTCGATGCAGTTCCGGATGTAAGAGCGGCGCATCCTATCAAGATCCATTTCTACAACACTGAGCTGAGAAAAATGCTCCGGTATGACAATCGTTTTCCCGGGGACATTCTCCCGCGGATCGCCACGCTTTACCACTATCCCGTTGGCCCTGGCAAAATTAAGCTGCGCCTGGGGATGCTTCCCCGCCCCGGTATACTCCGTTTCCTGGACTACAACAATCTCATCCTCGGGAAGCTCCCGCGCCAGGGGGATGGCTGCAGCGAGAGAGGTATTCCCGGCGGGCCCTCTTTCCAGGCCCTCCAGTTGAGCCAGCGCCTCGGTCACATAGAATACCTCGCCCTGGGTTACAGTAACGTAGCGGTCCAGGTAGCGCATCGGCCGGGCCGCATTTTTCGGCACATCGGCCCGGTCGGGCCAGGTGGCAAAGGGAACTCCAAAGCCGGTGTGCCCGGTGGTAAATGACTTCCTGTTGAAGTCAATGTCGGAGGCCATGTGGAGACCGGAAAGGTCGACGCTGGCTCCGATGATCCGGGAATCCCTGGCTCCCGCCTGAAGGACACCCCGCGCGGTTCCGGTGACATTGCCCCCTCCGGCATGGGTGACCACGATATAAGCCGGGTCTTTGCCGTATCTCTCCCGGATCTGCTGCACCAGCTCGTAGCCCAGGGTCTCCACCCCGGAAATGCCAAAGGGGCTGTATAGAGAGGCATTAAAAAACCCTGTTTCTTCAAGCAAGACCAGGGCCAAATAAAACAATTCAGGGCCTACGCTCAATCGGACCACTTCGGCGCCGTAGGCTTCGCACTTTCGAGATTTCTCGATTATTTCAGGCTGCCCCATTTGCCGCGAGTCAAATACCTCCTGGACGACAATACAGCGCAGGTTCCGCATCGCCGCCTGGGAAGCCACCGCGGCACCGTAGTTTCCGCTGGTAGCGGCAATCACCCCCTGATAGCCGAGCTTTGCGGCGTGATAGACCGAGACGCTGGCCCGCCTGTCCTTGAAGCTCCCGGAGGGGTTAGCCGCCTCATCCTTGATCACTATTCTCGCGCCGTATCCCTTCGGAGAGATCTGCCGAACCAGCCGGGTAATATTTTTCAACTCCAGAAGAGGAGTATTGCCCACGCCGGTTTCACGCTGGATTTCTCTCACTTCTTCTAAAGAATATCCGGCTTTCCGCATCATCCCCTCGTAATCGAAAGCCACTTTTGTCAGGATAAATTCATCGTATTCAATCCCCAGGGCCCTTTTCATGATCTCCCCGCGGCGCTCCATAACCGCTTTATACGAAAGATCGCGCGACATCACCGCTCCCCCTCCTTTAACATGACTCGCAGCTCGGAGCCGATGGAAGACAGTTCCCGCACCGCAGGCCCAAAGGAGTGTTCGTAACCGGGATTGATCCGGGCAAGCGTGCCTTTGACCGTACGATTTGCCGGCGTCCTGATTTCTATTTCTTCGCCGATCTTCTTTGGGCTGAGCGCCCATCCGTTGATCCGGCATTCCAGGGGAACTTTGCGGGTTTCGGGGGGAAGATCCCCGGAGCGTGATGCGGGGTCCAGGACAATATAATGAATCTCTACCCAGTCACCCTGCCGGCATTTATCTGTCATTGAAGATCACCTCACAGGCTCTATTATGGCTCTTACTGTGGGCAGGATGAACGATTCACTCTATCTATTGATTTTTGATTAATCCGGGCAGTCCGCGCGGCACAGGCAGATCCGCCATTGTCACCAGGCCGCGTGGGCCATTTATGACCAGGGGAATCATATTTACGGCGATGGCTATGGTGCCAATGCCTCCGGGAATCTCCGGTTCAATGGCCATCTTGACCGGCGGGTCTCCGTCGATGGCAATATAGTCTCCCGTGTTGATATCCTCATCTTCCGGGCAAACCTGCTGGGGATGTTCCAGAAAAATAAGCTCTTTGCCGCCTCTATAAGCCCTGGCGGTGTGACGGCATCCGGCTACATTCCCCGGCGCCACGGTCACATATTTTGTTTTCCGCTCCACTCTCGATACGATTGGCTCCCTCTCTTCAACAATGTCGTCAATTTCCCAGCCGAGAGCTTTGCTGATCAACATTACCGACTGTCTAAACCCGATATGGCCCACAATTTCTCCCGATTCCAGCCCTGCGGCAAACTCTTCCGGGGTGACTCCAACGCCCTGTGTCCGCATAACCGTGGGACCAAAAGGAGCAAGGTTATTCACCCTCTTGCCGTGAATATGGCGTACCTCCCGGCAGATGCCTGTAAGGGCGATAATCAGGGTGTCAAGAATAAAACCGGGATTAATCCCCGTTCCCAGAACGGTGTTGCCCTGCTTGCGGGCAAGGCGGTCGATCTCATTGGACAGCTCTTCCGAAGCCGCCCAGGGGTAAGCCATCTCTTCGGCAATGGTGATTACATCTGCATGTTCCTTCAGGGCATGTTTAATCTGCGGCGCCACCTCTTTAACCGAGGAGTGTGTGGCGATGAGCGCCAGGTCAGGCTTGCTGTGAAATGCCTCTTCAGGATCTGTGGTTACTTTAACTCCCACCGGGGAAAGGCCGGCAATCTCACCCAGGTCCCGCCCCGCCTTTTCAGAACGCCGGGCGATGGCCGCGACGACGCGCACATTTTCCATAGACAGCAGCATCCGGGCCATCCCGCTGCCCATGGCGCCGAGGCCCCAGATCAGCACCCTTACTTCAGACATAACCCAACCCCTTTCTAAGATAATAGGTATAAATTCCATTACATGATATCTTCTTGAACAAGTAGATAATTCCTTCTTTAACAAAGAAACGGGCGCCCATGGGCCTTCCTTAGCGCACCATTGCCCTTTTTAACCGAACAGCTTCTAATTTCCACTAATTCTTCAAAAACAGAGACTTCGTTCCAGGAGGCATTGTTTGCCCACAACGACAGGGAACAAGCCTTTAAAGCATGAACGATCCGGCTAAATATGGTATAATTTAGATAAGACAGAAATCAGGAGAAGGAAATGCGCCGTATTGCTAAAAAGATTGCCCTGGCCATAGCCCTGGTTGTAGGCTCTCTTCTGCTCATCTTAGCGGGGCTGGTAATCTATTTCAATCTTATCCGGGCTGCCGATATCAACAAGCAGATGGAACATATGGCTGCGTTGCATCTAATCTACGATGAAGATTATACCCCCGTAGATGAGCAGAAATTTGTCAATTTCGACTTAAAGGATAGCTCTCTCAGGCTAAACGAAATCCAAATCCTGGCCACCCATAACAGCTACAAGAAGCTTGGCTCCCCCATAGGCAAGTTATTAATTGGCCTCTTCCATAGTTTTGATGAAGCCAATGCCCTGAAATACCATAACAACAGCTTGACCGAGCAGCTAAACCATGGCGTGAGAAGTTTTGAGCTCGATCTGCGCTTTCGCAAAGGAGATTTTGAAGTTATACACGTGCCGCTGGTAGACAACAGCAGCACCGCGCCCAAATTTAACCTGGCCCTGGATGAAATACGGCTGTGGTCCAGTCACAACCCAGATCATATTCCCATTATGATCCTGCTTGAGCTAAAAGACGATTTCATGTTCCTTGATCCCGCGCTCAGCGATTTTACCCAATTGGAGCTGTCCCGGCTCGATGGCTTAATCAAAGAAACATTTGGAGACAAGCTCTTTGCTCCCGGAGACATAGCCATCCCCGGCTACTCACTGAACCAGGCAGTCCGCGAAAACGGGTGGCCGCCGCTAAATGAGCTGCTGGGCAAAGTCATCTTCATCCTGCACCCGGGCAAATACACGGACATGTATATATCGCTGGACCCCGGCTTTGCCACACTGGCCATGTTCCCGGCGGCATCGAATACAGACATAGACAATAGCTATGCCTCTTTCATAGTCCACAACGATCCCCAGGTGGATTTAATTAGGAGGCTTATCAGTGACAACTACATAGTCCGGACCAGGCTGGACAGCAACTTGAATATAGATGAAGCCCGCTTCAGGAACGGGATGGCCAGCGGAGCCCAAATCCTAACCACGGACTACGGCCCGAACCATAATTTCAAGCATACCGATTACGTGGCCTATCCGGAAAAAGATTACCCGGTCATAGCCAACAGCTGCATGCTAGACTAAGATGTCAGGCCAGGCGGGGTCCGCCCCCAGAAAATCGGCCCGCCGGGAAAGCGGACCCGTTAAAATTTTCCTTTTTCTTTTCAAAGGCTATGGGCCGGCGTGACAACCCTTAACCCTTGCCAGGCCGGCAAATTGTGATAAAATGAAAATAAAATAACATCCGCATAGTTCTTCCCCGGGAGCTTGGAGAAACCAGGCTGAGATCTCCCCTTGCCTACGGCTGTGGGGGTAACCGGTGAACCTGATCCTGGATAATACCGGCGCAGGAAGGGAAGAGGCATCTTTGAATCCACCCGCCGGGTGGATTTTTCATGCAACAAGGGCTTGAGGAGGTTAATAAAAATGAAAGTTGAAGCCGGAGCAATCTGGGCGGACGTGGTTAAAATAAGGGAGGAGGCCCCCCTGATTCATAATATCACCAACTACGTGGTGATGAATTCGACGGCCAATGCGCTTCTGGCCCTGGGCGCCTCCCCGGTAATGGCTCACTCCGAAGAGGAAGCTGCAGATATGGTGAAAATTGCCCGCTCGCTGGTGATCAACATCGGCACCCTCAGCCCGGCCTGGGTTCGGGCGATGGGTAAAGCGGCGGCGCAGGCGAAAGAACAGGGTGTGCCCGTTATCCTTGACCCGGTAGGAGCGGGGGCTACACCCTACCGCAGCCGCACGGCGCGTGAGCTGCTGTCCGGGGGGGGCGCCTATATCATCCGGGGCAACGCCTCGGAGATCCGAGCTCTCGTTGAGAGCGGAGCCACGACCAAGGGCGTGGACAGCACTTCCGCAGCTGAGGATTCGATCCGGGCGGCGCGCGAACTGGCCCGCGCCCACCGCTGCACCGTCTGCGTAAGCGGCGCCACCGATTATATCATCACCGGTGAACATACAATAAAGGTGCTAAACGGTCACCCCATGATGCCGCGCGTCACCGGGCTGGGCTGCACCGCAAGCGCGCTTTGCGGCGCCTTTGCCGCGGTCAACCGCTCCCCGCACCTGGCCGCAGCCCATGCCATGGCCGTAATGGGCATCGCCGGGGAGATTGCGGCGGAGCAGGCAAGCGGCCCGGGCAGCCTGCAGCTGCATTTTATTGACGCACTCTATAACCTGTCCCTGGAGCAAATTGAGAGAAAGCTGCGTGTAGAATCATGAGCCTGGGAGAACTTTACCTGGTCACCGACCGTGCCCTAAGCGGGAGCCGGCCCCTGGAAGAGCTGGTCGCCCGCGCGGTGCGTGGCGGCGTCTCCATAGTGCAGCTGCGTGAGAAGGAGGCCTCCACCCGCTATTTCGTGGAGGCGGCTGCGCGTATGAAGAGCCTGCTTGATCCCCTGGGTGTTCCCCTCCTCATTAACGACCGCGTGGATGTGGCCCTGGCCGTGGGCGCAGCCGGGGTGCATATCGGGCAGGAAGATATGCCCTACCCCCTTGCAAGGCGCCTGCTGGGACCGCAGGCAATCATCGGTCTTTCGGTGGAGACAGAGGCGCAGGTTCTGGAAGCCGAGGCTTTTGACGTTAATTACCTGGCGGTGAGCCCTGTTTTCCTCACCCCAACGAAGACCGATACCCGCGGGAGCTGGGGGCTGGAAGGCCTGGCCCGCGTGCGCCGGCTCTCCCGGCACCGGCTGGTGGCCATAGGCGGACTGAATTCGAGGAATGCCGCTGATGCTGTCACCGCAGGCGCCGACAGCATCGCCGTAGTCTCGGCCATTTGCGCAGCCCCCGATCCGGAGGCGGCCGCCGCTGAATTAAAAAACATCATCCGCGCCTCCCTTGCGGCGCGCGCGAAAGGAGAAATACGTTGAAAAGCTACCACCTCGCTTTGACCGTCGCCGGCTCCGACAGCGGCGGCGGAGCAGGAATCCAGGCAGATCTGAAGACCTTTGCCGCACTGGGCTGCTACGGTATGTCGGTAATTACAGCCCTGACAGCCCAGAACACCGTTGGCGTAAGCGCCATCCACCCCGTTCCGCCGGCATTTGTCGCCCGGCAGCTCGATGATGTGCTGGAAGATATCGGGGCCGATGCGGTAAAAATCGGCATGCTCCATAATCCCGAAGTAATCCGGACCGTTGCCGTTAAGCTGCGACGCCATCAGGCGCCCAACATTGTGCTCGATCCGGTAATGGTAGCCAAGAGCGGGGATCGCCTGCTCCAGGATGAGGCGGTTGAAGCACTGAAGGAGGAACTGCTGCCCCTCGTCACTGTTATCACCCCCAACCTGCCGGAGGCGGCGGTCCTTCTCGGTAGGCCCATCGAAGGACCGGAGGCGATGGAGAGAGCAGCCCGCGACCTGGCCCGGATGGGACCGGCGGCGGTCCTGCTCAAAGGCGGCCACCTGGAGGGTGAACGCTGCCCCGATCTTCTCTACGTGCGGCAGGAGGATAAAACCACCCTTTTTGATGCCTCGCGAGTGGAGACAAAGAATACGCACGGCACCGGCTGCACCCTCTCCTCTGCTATCGCCGCCGGCCTGGCCCGCGGGCTCGGCCTGGCTGATGCCGTAGGCCGGGCCAAGGAGTATCTCACCGGCGCCCTGCGGAGAGGATCAGAATACCGGCTCGGCCGCGGGCACGGGCCGGTCCACCACTTTTGGGAGTATTGGTCTTGAAGCGTAAAAAGGGGGCCGGGCTGGCGGTGCTCGATTTTTCAGGCACGCTGAGCCTGGGAGCGGTGCATTTTGGCCGGCCCCGCAAGCTGGAGCGGGCCCTCCAGGAATCGGGGCTGGCCGCCCTGGGCCTCTCCCCTAAAAGCTTCTGGAGCGAGCTGATCAACCCCGCTTGGGAGGAGGGCAGCACCGGCTCCATCGGCTACAGGCGGCTGCTTTGTGAAGGCGTTCGCCGCCTCGCGGCTGCCCGGGGAGAGAATCCATCACCGGAAGCAGTCTGGGCCGCCGCCGGCCGATTCACCGCCTCCTACCTGCGCAGCTCCACCATCGAGCCGGAGTGGGTCCCCTTCCTCCGCCGGCTGGCCGGGCAGAAAGTAATCGCTGTCGCCACCGACCACTATGCCGAAGCCACCGTCCACATTATTCAGCAGCTTGCCGCCCTGGGCCTGGATGCCGCCCCGGCGCGGCAGGCCCAGCCGGGGCAGATCCTGGTAGCCAATTCGGCCGACCTGGGATACCACAAGGAAAACCCGAACTTTTGGAAAGCATTGCGGCAATGCCTGGAGCCGGCAAATTTTTACTCAGTGGCCATCGTGGACGATTTCGGCCACAACGAGCAGGCTGACGACAGCTACGCCGCCGCCGAAAAAATTCCAGCCAGGCAAGCCGCCACAGTAAAGGCCATCACCTCGGCCTGGCAGATCCCGGTTAATGTCTTTCCCTTTCTGCTGCACTGCAAAGATGAATTTCCCGCTCTTGTCGCAGCAGCGGGAAGGTTTTTGATGGAATAGCGCGCGAAGGATCTCCAAACCGGGCTGCCTCCGGGCAGCAGCAGGAGCTTCTGCGGGCGGGCGTGGAAGCCCGCCCCTACACCTCTGTGGCCAGCTTGAAGCGGTGAAAAATAAAAATAGCCAGGGTGTTGTAAACGGCGAGGGCATAGAAGAAGTTATCCCACCAGGCCCATTTATTGAATATAACCATACCGTTTATCCCCAGCAAGAAGTGAAAAAATGACGGCACCGCCGCGCTGAACAGAATTAATAAAGCAACGTGAATCAGAGTACGGTATTGGGCCAGCAGATGAAAATAAATAATGGTATAGGGAATCCAGGCCAGGATCATGAACAGCGGGATTCCGGCAAGGCTAAACAGGTCGGCATTCTGGAAATGCCAGGCCCGCACAATGTTTTGCAGAATATAATAGGTGGCGGTTCCCAACCCCACTCCGAAAACGGATGCTGCGGGGAGGTATCTCTGAATTCTTTCCCAGGGAACCAGCAAGAACATTATCGCTGTCATCACGACCAGGGCAATGGGACCAGCCAGGTTGGCAAAATACATATAATCACCACCACAATACTATTCCCCGGTAATTTGTCATTTATGTCCTGAGTTGTAATTTATTCTCCCAGGCAGGACCAGAAAAATTATAGTGGAAATAGATACTGCAGTTCAATGATCATTTATCGCTCCCGGGGCAGTTGAAGCCGGCAAGCGGTATATAATTTCGTTTCCGGTGGCAGAAGGAGGGTAAACAACTTGCCTGCACGATTGGAAGAAACAGCTTCAACAGCCGCACAGCGCTACCGGGTGCTGGCCGCGGTCATGCTGGGCGGGATCATGGGACCCATCGACGCCAGCATCGTCAATGTGATTCTGCCGACCATCGCCTCTTTTTTTGGCGCCCCCATCGCCACCGCGCAGTGGGTACCGCTGATCTATCTGCTCACCATCAGCAGCCTGCTCCTCTTCTTCGGCCGCCTGGGAGACATCCTGGGATACAAGCGGGTCTATCTCGCCGGGCTGGGATGCTTCGTGGTTACTTCCGCTCTCTGCGGCCTGGCGCCAAACATATACTGGCTGATAGCCTTCCGTGCCATCCAGGGCTTGGGCGCCGGCATGATGATGTCAGTGCCCTTCGCCATCCTCACCGCCGTCTTCCAGCCTCATGAGCGGGGCCGGGCCCTGGGCATTAATGCCATCAGCATCTCGGCTGGATTGGCCCTCGGTCCCACCCTGGGCGGCTTGCTGACCTCGCTGTGGTCCTGGCGACTTGTCTTTCTCATCAATATTCCCATCGGGGCTGCCGCTTTATTCTGGGCGGCAAAAGTCATCCCTGATTTGAAAGGGAAACCCGGCCGTGTTGATATTGCCGGGGCTGTATCTGCTTTCATTTCGCTTTTTTCTTTCCTATTCTTTATCAACCGGGTGCAGAGAATAGGAATAGGGACGGCCACCGCCATAGCCCTAACCGCAGCGGTCATTGCGGGAATCTGCTTCTTCTACATTGAGAGCCGTTTCCCGCACCCCATGGTGAACCTGGCGCTCTTCAAAAACCGCACTTTCACCCTGGGCACCGCCGCCTCCCTGCTTAATTTTGCCTCGCAATACATCCTGGTCTTCCTCACGCCTTTTTTCCTCCAGCGGGTAATCCATTACTCGCCGGATAAAATAGGCCTGCTCATGACCTGTTCTCCCCTGGCAGTGATGGCAGTTGCCCCCTTCAGCGGCGCTTTATCCGATCGCCTGGGCACCAGGGAGCTCGCCATATCCGGAGCAACTCTCTGTACCGCCGGCCTGGCGGCGATGGCCTTCTTGCCCGTGGACGCCTCCGCTTTAACCGTAGGGTGGCGTCTGGCCATCTTCGGTTTGGGAACGGGGATTTTCCAATCCCCCAACAACAGTGCAGTCATGGGCAGCGCTCCCCGGCCGCACCTGGGAATCGCCTCCGGCATCCTGAGCACGGCTCGCAATACGGGGATGTCACTGGGAATTGCCTCAGCGGGTTTAATTTTATACAGCCTGGTGCCGGCGGCGATTATGGAAAAAGAGTATCTTCACGGGCTCGAAGCCGCGGCTTTCCTGGACGGTATTAAATACGCCTACCATTTGGGGGCCGGCCTTTCCGCACTGGCAGCTCTCCTTTGCTTTATGCAAGCGAGGCGGAAAAGGAATGATGCAGGTTGATCTTCCCCCGGCTGTTTTGCCGGAGGAAGATCAGTCATTATGGCAATTCGAAACGGATGGGACTGAACGTTCCCATCCGTTAGCGTAACTGTGTAAAAACCGTTAAAGTATCGGCTTCCGGATTAATGAGGCCTTATTCGAACCGGAAGGAACTGATAAAGGCTTCAAATTCCGGCAATAACGCATCAAAGTCATCCCCCAGGGCACAGCCTTGAAGATGATAAATATAGCCGTCCCGGAAAACATAAATAATCAAATATTTGAAAGGCATTCCGGCCACCTTGGTGGTAAAGAAGAACTTTCTGCCGTCATAACCGTCCACTTTCACGTTTTCAACGCTGCTTAACTCAGGGTCTTCAAATGTCTGCAATAGTCTCTCTTGCGCTTTCGCCAGAAAACCGTCCAGGCCGTCAACGTCAGCGGCAACCTTTTCCGGAATTACCATAAAGGAGGACGTATCTTTCATGTAGCTGGCCAGGGCCGTCGAGTCATCTTGCTCTTCCCATCCTTCCGGCGGGGTAACCGCAACCTTTACCTCAGGGCCAGCGGTTTCGCCGCCGTTTTTTTCGCCGTTTTTATCGCCGTTTTTATCGCCGTTTTCGCCGCCGTTTTCTTCAATGGCCCCGTTGCCGGTCTCGTTATTTGAAGGATCGGCAACATCCCCTCCATTACCGCCGCATCCGGCTGCTGCAAGCAGCAGCACCACGAGAAGCAGAACCGTTAAATACCTCAATAATTTCATGCTGACAACTCCTTGTTATATTATTCACTCGCTGTTAATATAGCTCTTCTTTTCTATAAATGTAATCACCCACAGGGTGATTTCTCTCCTTTATAATAAAAAGTTTGACGAGAACCCAAATTTACAATAAACTTTCTTTAGCCTGTAAAGAATAGAGCACCAGGAGAGTAAATGCCCCTTTTGCGGCAAAAATTGGAGTGAATATGATTTCGCGAA
>FZPS01000094.1_pt330 | contig 34016 bp, 28 predicted proteins | sample 1817821 | NCBI WGS metagenome assembly FZPS01 (sample SAMEA104158645, study PRJEB21678) | metagenome | place: Germany | collected 2015-04-21
GGTTGGTACCTCCAATATACAGGAGTTTGATTAAAGTGGATCACTTTTACGTTAGCGTTTGTCATTCAAATGGATCAGTTTTATATTAGCGTTTATACCCATTATCAGGGGCGTCATCGCACAATTGTCCGCGAAGGACTACCGGCTGCATCTGGAGGTAATTACCTACGAACAAGCCGCACAAAAGGACGTGATCACCAAGACTATTCAGGAAGGTTCTTTAGATGGCATGCTGTTCGTAGTGCAGGATGATCTGGATTACGGTTTTCTCGCCGCAGTGGAAGAAGCCTCCTTTCCCTTTGTTGTGCTCAACGCCAGGCTGCCCCTGGACATCAGTTCAGTGCGCATTGATAACCAATGTGGAGCGCGCAAGGTGGTGCATCACCTAGCCTCCTTGGGACACCGGCGCATTGGCCATGTCAGCGGGCCGGTTGACGACTTGAATGCCATTGAGCGCCGGGTTGGGTTTAACCTAGGCCTCCATGAAGTGGGCTTACATCCCCAGGGTGAGTACATCCAGTTCGGCGATTGGCAGATCGCCTCGGGTTACGAGCTGACCAAAGTCCTGATGGCTTTGGAGGAGCCGCCCACTGCCATCTTCTGCGCCAACGATCATATGGCCATTGGAGCGATTCAATGCTTGCGGGCCATGGGACTGCAGGTTCCAGGCGATGTATCTGTGGTGGGCTTTGACGACACGGACATGGCGGAGGTGATCTCGCCCAGGCTCACAACGGTGCGCCAGCCCTTGGAAGAGATGGGGCACTTGGGTGCCCAGGAGCTGCTGCGGCAGATTGAGGAAGATCACCCTTCGGTGCGGCATGCCAGTTTAGAGCCGGAGTTGATTATCAAAGAGTCCACGGCTGCCTGGACGTGAGTGAACCACACAAACGAAGCAGAACACGATCACCAGCGCTCAAGCAGCGTCTTGTTTTAGGACTCGATTTAAACCGGTTCAAGAACCAGGTGAGTCCCGGGAATTTCCCGCTGGAGATATTGCGGTTTTGTAAGTGCTTGAAAAGACATATACATTCGAAGCAGAGTATACCCGGTCTAGGCTCAACAATAATTCAGGTAAGGATGTGATGGTATGTCGAGACAAATCAAACTGGTTACCGCACCTGCACCCGTAGTGGAGATTCCCGGGGATATGCCAACCCTGCCCCTGGAGGTCTATGAGCAGCGCTTGAGCCGTCTGCGGGCTAGGATGGAGGAGCGGGGTCTAGATTATGTGGTCATTTATGCTGATCGGGAACATGCGGCCAATTTCGCCTACCTAACCGGCTTTGGCCCCCGCTTCGAAGAAGCCCTGTTGATTGTGGGCCAAAGCGGAGCCCCTAGGGTGCTTTTGGGCACCGAGAACCTGAACATGGTGGATTTTACCCCTGTGCGGCTGGAAGCTGTCCATTTTCCCAGCTTTGGCCTCTTGGGACAACCCAGGGGAGGACGTTCCCTTGTTCAGATTCTGCAGGATGCGGGGCTGAAGCCGGGAATGACCGTGGGCACCGTGGGCTGGAAGTATTTTGAGGCCGAGGATGGCTGCCCGGCCGGTTCCATCGAAGTGCCCCACTACATAGCGGCGGCGGTTGCCGAGGCCGTGGGCCATGAACTGCCTGCCTTTTCCGCAATCACGCAGGATGGTCCCGTGAGGAATGTCACGGACATCTTTATGTCCCCGGCCTATGGTCTGCGCACCGAGTTGGAAGCGGAGCAGATTATTGTCCACGAGTACGCTGCCTGCGTAGTGTCCAAGGCCATCTTAGACCTGCTTAATACTGTTGAAGTGGGTGTTAGCGAGCTGGAGCTAGGCAGCAAACTGGCCAGTTACGGGCTGCCCCTTTCGGCGCACGCCATGGTTTCCGTGGGCGATAAAGCCAGGTTCGGCCTGACCAGCCCCACTGACCGCAGGGCTAAGCTGGGCGATTTCCTCACCACCGCCTTTGGTTTGGAGGGGGCCCTGTGCTGCCGGGCCGCGTTCATCGCCCACGACGCAGGGGAGCTCCCCGGCGTTGATGACTGGTTCGAGCGGGTTGCCGTACCCTACTTTAAGACCGCCGTGGAGTGGTATGAGATGGTGCGCATCGGCCTGGAGGGAGGCGCCATCTTCCAGTTGGCCATGGATCGTCTGCCCAAGTCCTTCTATGGCTGGGAGCTGAACCCAGGCCACCTCATTGCCCAAGATGAATGGGTTTCTACCCCCTTTATGCCCGGGTCTAAGGTCAAGCTGCGCAGCGGCATGTACATGCAGTTCGACCTGATTATCGCACCTAAACCCCCCTATTTCGGTGCCAACCTGGAAGATGGGATCGTGTTGGCAGACCAAGGGCTGAGGGAGCGCATCCGCGCACTCAGTCCCCAGACCTGGTCCCGCTTCGAAAGACGGCGTAAGTATATTAAGGAAGTGTTGGGCATCAACCTGGCAGAAGAAATCCTGCCCATGTCCGACCTGCTGGCCTATTACCGGCCATTCCTGCTGCAAAAGGACCAGATCATGGTCGCCCGCTAGCTTCTGGGCAGACCATGATCTGCCCATTTTAAACCATTTTGGAAGGGCTTTTTCTTTACCTACCGCCAACACGAATAAGACAATATGAACATTAGGCACATTTAGTCATCTTTTACAGAAGGAAATCTTGGAGTTGCGACGTATATTATAGTCACAGATTTAAAACGGTTCAAATGCTAACCCTGTGCTTGATATCTAGGGGAAGACCCTGAAAAAGGGAGGTGGGGAACCCTACAAAACAGAGGAGCTTGGTAACACCTGTTTGACTGTGGATGGTTAAGCGATAGCTAATTAGAGACAAGGAGGATCTAGGATGCGCAAAGCGCTAGGTGTTTTGCTGACCGTTGTAATCGTTTTCTCCTTTGGTGTCCTGGGACTTGCCCAGGAGAAGAAGCCTTTGATCGCTTTTTCCCAGTGTGCCATGAACCATCCGTGGCGTGTAGCCATGACCAATGACATTTTGTACTGGGCTGAGAAGTATGGTGTGGATTTGATCTGGAACGATGGTGAAATGGATGCGGCCATCCAGTTGACCAAGGTTAGGGACCTGCTGCTGCAGAATCCCGATGCCCTGATTATCTCCCCGTTCCAAGCTACCGCTCTGGATCCTGTGAAGGAACTGTGCGATGAGAAGGGAATTCCCCTGGTCTGCATTGACCGCAGTATTGACTCCGAACCTGGAACAGGCATGTACATCTCCTTTATCGGTAAGGACAACGTGGAGATCTCCAAACAGCTCGGCCAATTTGTAGCCGATTACCTCTATTCCATCTACGGCGAGTACAAGGGTAACATCGTGGAGATTCAAGAAGCGGTTGGTTCTTCCGCCACCATTGAGCGCTACAATGGCTTTAGGGAAGCCTTGGCGCAGTATCCCAACATCAAGATCATTGCCAGCCAGACCGGTCATGGTTACCGCTTAGAGGGAACCAAGGTCATGGAGAACTACCTGGAGCGCTTCCCAGCAGGCAGCATTGACATCGTCTACACCCACAGCGATGAAATGGCTCTGGGCGCTCTGCAAGCTATCAAGGCAGCCGGTAGAACAGAGCTCGTCGGCCGGATCGTAACCATTGACGGACAGCGTGCTGCCATTAAGGCGGTAGTAGATGGCGAACTCTTGGCCGTGGCAGACTATGCTCCACACTTCGGCGAAGCTGCATTCAGAACAATCCTCGAATACCTGGAAGGCAAGGAAGTAGCACCCGTCCAGATGCTCCAATTCAACATGTACCATATGCAGACTGCTGAAGGCAAAGCATTTACCACCAATTACTACAACAGAATGTTGGCCGAGGATCTGTTCTACTAAGGTGCACGGGGCCGCAGTCTCTGGCTCGGCCCCCTATTCTTTAGTTTTTGGCGAAGAGAGGTTGAAACAGTGGATACATGTGGCGTGCGAGCAAGGAAGGCCGTTACCCTACTGGGCATGATCCTCATTTTACTGCTGGCCCTGGGCAGCGTTCTCCACGCGGCTGAAGAAGAGGAAAAGCTTACTCCCCTCACCAACTTCGCTGAACTTGGGGTGGAGGATCTGGACCGCAATTATTACGCACTTGTTGTGGAATGGACCCAAAAAGGCGTACTCAGCAACGATGTTCAGGTTGAGGTCTGTTATGTGGACCCTAGAATGGCCGTAGCCTTGGGTGTAATGAACGGTGAAGTGAACGCCGAGAACTTGGCCGAGTTTGTGGAAGAACTGGCACTCCAGTATGCCCAGGAGACTCCCTTTGTGATCAAGCTCTCCCATGACAGCAATCGGGACTTATTGAACCTAAGGGATTGGACGGTCACTTTGAAAAACAACGCTGGCGATGAGTTCGAAATCGGGAAGATCATCGGGGGTCAGCCTGAGCTGCGGACTTCCTACAGCCGCGGCAACTACTACCAAGCCAGCTATGAGGTTGCTTTTCCCACGGCGGGATACCAATTTCTCAGTTCCTCCACGAAATGGATGAAAATTGAGTTTTCCCGGGGCGGCAGCCGCTATGAGCTGATGTGGGACTTCCAGGCCCAGGTCAAGGAAGAGGACTCCAATCATTTCGTGGCAGTGGTAAAGGTCTCCTTTGCTGTGTTACCTGTGCTTTTGGGTGTCGGTCTGCTTATGACCCGTCCCAAGCGGCACATCCTAGTGGACGGATTCTCAGCCAATTAGTGAAGGAGATGTGATCCATGGCAAGGGCAATCCAGGACAAGCTGAGGGAAGTTCTTGCGGCGCGGCGGGAGGAGTACCTGGGCTACCTGTTCCAGCTTCTGTCTAAAGACACAAGCGTGATCGGTCATGGTATTGCCGGGGGCTTGGAAAAGGCTGGTCAGGATTTCTTGGAAGACTTATTAAGCAAGATGGGGGCCAGAATTACTCGCGAACCTTTAGTGGAGGACCTCATGCAAAAGGGGATTCTCGAATACAAAGAGGGCAATCCCGGCCACAATTACGAGGACCGCTACAACCTAGTGGCCGAATTCTCGGGTGCTCCCGGGCGTTCTCTCTTGTTCAACGGTCATGTGGATATTATGCCCCCCGGAGATCTGGAGCTGTGGGACAGCCATCCCTTTAAGCCCGAAATCCGTGATGGACGCATCTATGCCCGGGGCGTTGCGGATATGAAAGCGGGTTTGATGGCCAGTGTGCTCGGGGTCAAGCTGCTGCAGGATGCCGGGCTGGAACTGCCGGGGAAAGTCACCATCTTATCAGTGGCCGATGAAGAAGGGGGCGGCAACGGCTCCATAGTATCTGTGCTGAAAGGCCGCAGAGCAGATGCGGCAGTGGTGTGCGAGCCCAGCAACAGGAATGTGGTTGTGGCTCATATGGGCTTTATTTTCTTCGAAGTAACGGTGACCGGGAAGACCCTCCATTCCGCTTCCAAATGGGAAGGCGTGAATGCCATTGAAAAGGCCATCTTCCTCATTGATGCCCTGCGCGAACTAGAACGGCATTGGCTCATGGTGTACCGCCACCAACTCTGCCCCTCCCCCACTTTGAACATCGGCGTGATCGAGGGGGGCACCGCGGGCAATGATGTGCCTAATAGATGTACTTTCAAGTTCTGCCTCCATTATGTCCCGGGAGTTATGGAGCACGATGCGGTAATTAGTGAGGTGCACAATACCCTCATGACCCGGGCCCAAGGTGATGCGTGGTTGAGGGAGAATCCACCGGCCATCAGCATCTACCAGCAGGGCCTCGGCTTTGAGCAAGAGCTAGATCATCCCTTTGTGCAGCTTGCCCAAAAGTGCGCGGCCCAGGTGTTCAGCGAAGAGGTAGCCCTGAAGGGCAGCCCCGCGGCCAATGATGCCCGCATTATGAAAAACATGGGTCAAATGCCCACGATCATCTTAGGACCAGGCCGGATTGAGGATTGCCATGTGGTCAACGAGTCCGTTCCTGTTGAGGAGTTCCTTGATTTTATCCTCATTTATGCGCTCCTCATCCTCAACTGGTGCCAACCGTCCTAGGAGCTGTAGTGGAGTAGAGTGGAGAAAACCAGGAGAGGATGGATGTGTTGTGCATAAAGAACCCGTTCTCCAGATGAAAGGCATCAGCAAGCAGTTTCCTGGCGTCCAGGCATTGAAGGATGTGGACTTCTCCGTGCTGCCTGGTGAGGTGCACTGCCTGGTGGGCGAAAACGGGGCCGGGAAGTCCACGCTGATTAAGATCATGACCGGGGCGCAGCCCAAGGATGCGGGTACGATTCTGATTAACGGGACCCAGGTGGAGATGAACAGCCCCCAGGATGGTAAGAACCTGGGCATCCGGGCCATCTACCAAGAGCTGGACCTTTTGCCGACCCTGTCCGTGGCGGAGAACATCTTTGTGGAAGATATTCCCCGCACCAGCATGGGGCTGGTGAACTGGAGCGAGATGAACCGGAGGGCTGCAGAACTGCTGGCCACCTTCCACGTTCCCATTGATCCTAAGGCCTTGGTGAGGGACTTGACGGTGGCGGAGCAGCAGATCGTGGCCATCGTAAAGGCCCTTTCCCAGGATTCTAAGGTGTTGATTATGGACGAACCGTCCGCGGTGCTCACCGGAAGCGAATTAGAGCGCCTTTTTGAAATTATCGGCACCCTGAAAAAACAGGGAGTGGGCATTGTCTACATCACCCACCGCCTGGTTGAGGTGTTTGAGATCGGGGATCGCATCACCGTGCTCCGGGACGGGCAGTGGATTGCCACCTCAAATGTTGAGGATGTAACTATGGAGCAGATGATCAGCTGGATGGTCGGGCGGGAGCTGGGCGAGCAGTTCTACAAGGAAAAGGTGGAAATCGGAGATGTGGTGCTGGAGGTAAAGGATCTGCCGGTGGCGGGCAGTAACCGCACCGTCAGCTTCCAGCTCCGGGAGGGCGAAATCCTGGGTATTGCGGGCTTGGTGGGCGCAGGCCGCACAGAACTCTTGAAGACGCTCTTTGGGGCTTATCCCGCGACCAAAGGCACCATCACCATCTTCGGGGAAGAGTGCCGCATCAAATCACCCCGGGATGCCATCAAAAGAGGCTTAGGCTTGGTTCCGGAAGACAGGAAGACGGAAGGGGCTGTGCTCTGCAGGAGCATTGAGGAGAACATCTCCGTGGGCATCCTGGCCAAAAGGAAGTACAAGTTTTTGGTGCGCTTTACAGAACTGTTTGCACGCACCGTTGAGCTGGCTAAGTATGTGGCCGTGCGCTGCCACTCCCTCTTGCAGGAAGTGGGCACCTTAAGCGGCGGCAACCAGCAGAAGACAGTGCTGGCCAAGTGGCTGGCTTCAGAATCGAAGATCCTGCTCCTCGATGAACCCACGAGAGGTATTGACGTCGGCAGTAAGCTGGAGTTTTACAAGCTCATGGCCGAGATGGTCAGGGCCAAGAAATCCATTATCCTCGTTTCCTCGGAACTGCCGGAGTTAATGGCCTTGTCGGATCGCATCCTGGTCATGTCCAACTCCCAGATCAGGAAGGAGTTCCTGGCCGGTGAAGCGACCCAAGAACAGATTCTACAGCATGCCATACCTCAAGAGCTCCGCGATGCGGCAGAGGCCAGTTAGGGGGTATCAAAGTGTTGCAAACGCAAGCAAAGCTGAATAATCGTCTGCGCCTATCCTCTTCCAGCAATGTCCTTTTGTATGTGATTTTTATTGTTGTGGTTGCACTGTGTGCCTTTGCTTCACCTTTGTTTTTGACTTCCGAGAACTTTAGGAACATCGTGATTGGCTCCACCACCTTTGGGCTTTTGGCTTGCGGAATGACCATGGTTTTGGTGGCCGGTGAAATCGACCTGTCCGTGGGTTCGCAGGTGGCCTTGACCTCAGTGCTGATGGCTACGCTGGCGCCAAAAAGCTTAGCTTTGGCCATCGTGGCCTCTTTGGCGGTGACGGTGGGTATTGGTTTTCTCAACGGCGTTCTGCTGGTGAAAACGGGCATGCCTTCCTTTGTACTCACCCTGAGCACCATGGGTATTGTGCGTTCCATGGCTCTGGTTATCGGCAACGGTCAGCCTGTGTACGGTATTCCCAAGTCATACACCGCCATTTCCAGCGCCATGGTGGGACCCGTGCCCCTGGTGGGCTACATTTTGGTGGCCATCTATCTTCTGACCTGGTTCTTCCTCAAGTACACAACCCTGGGCCGTTCCATCTACGCGGTGGGTAGCAACAGTGAGTCGGCGCGCCTTTCCGGGGTGAATGTGGACCGGATCAAGGTGGCAACGTATGTGATATCCGGTTTCATGGCTGGGCTGGCCGGCCTGTTCTACACCTCCTACGTTACCCTTGGTCTGCCCGATGGCGCCGTGGATTACGAAACCCAAGCCATCACCGCAGCAATTATCGGCGGAACCAGTTTCTTTGGCGGCGAAGGCAAGGTGTTCAACACCTTTATTGGCCTGTTTATCGTGGGCATGGTTAAAAACATTCTCAACCTCATGGGGATATCCCCATTTGTGCAGCCTGTTGCCGTGGGCATTCTGATCATCTTGGCAGTTGCTGCCAGAACCCGGACGGCCTAAGGAACGCTGAGGAAAAGAACCCACTAAAGGGGGAGAGCGGCATTGAGTAAAGCAGCAGTAACGGATCAAAGGGGTCGCAGTGAAAACAAGATAGTGCAGATACTGACCAAAAATCCTCGGATCACCGCCTTTTTGGTTCTGGCGATTGCCTCCACCGTGCTTTCCAAGGGGATCTTCCTAAGCCCCGCCAACCTGCATAACATGCTTCGCCAGTACGCCAGTATCGGGATTATGGCGGTGGGTCAAACCATAGTCATTCTGCTGGCGGGAGTGGATCTGTCCCAGGGCGCCATGATTGCCTTGGTATCCATGGTCGTTGCCTATTTGAACGTAAACGGTTATGGGCTGATCATTCCCCTCCTTGCCGGCTTGGGCATTGGTGCCCTGGGCGGTTTGCTCAGCGGAACCATTATTACCAAAGCCAAAGTACCTCCCTTCATCGCCACTTTGGCGGTGGCGAACATAGCCAAGGGGTGCGCCACGCTCATGACCCAGTCCCGTCCCATTTACGGCCTTTCTCCTGAGCTGCTCGTCTTCGGCCGGGATACCATTTTCGGCCTGGGTGTTCAGGTTGTGGTCTGGATCACGGTTGCCCTGTTTGGCATCTTCCTTTTGGGCCGGACCGTCTTTGGCCGGGAAGTGTACATTGTGGGCGGCAATGAGAAAACGGGACACCTCTCGGGGATCAATGTGGAAAAGGTGAAGCTCTTGGGCTACGCTTTTTCCGGCATCTGCGCGGCCATTGCGGCCATTATGGTCACCTCCAAAATGGATATGGGCGGCCCGTACGTGAACCTCAACGACAACGTCCAGTCCATCGCCTCTGTGGTCATTGGGGGCACAAGTTTTGCGGGGGGTAGGGGTTCTGTGTCGGGAACGATCATCGGCACCTTGATTATTGCCATGATCAACAACCTCATGAACCTCATGCTCATCAACCCCTACATCCAGCAGGGCATCATCGGCATGATCATTATCATCACCACCACCATGAACTTGAGGAAAGCGAGTAGATAGGGTCAGGGCGAGGGGAAGGAGCGCAGAGATGAGGATCTTCACAGCCGGTTTTCTGCATGAAACGGCAAATCTCTCCCCCATCAAGGAAGATGAGATGTACAGGTTTGCCGGTGAGGAGATTAACCCCTATTTCCAAGGCGCCCTCCAGGTGTTCGAAGAAGCAGGCGTCGAGCTTGTGAAAAGCGTTTTCTTCACCACACCCATGGGTGCGGGGGGCTTACTGGACCGCAAGGAGTTTTTGGCCTGCGCTGACCAGATCCTGGAGGACCTGAAGCGGGCTGGGGATATCGATGGCGTTTTTCTGCGCCTGCACGGTGCTTCCGATGTGGAAGACTTGGGCCAGGGAGAAATGTACATTTTGCGGGGGATTCGGGACGTACTTGGCTACCAGGTGCCAGTGGCGGTGGCCATGGATCCCCACGGCAACTTGTCGCCGGATATAGCCAAGTATGCCAATATTATCAGGGCTTACCATACGGCGCCCCACCGGGATGTGGTGGATACCTGCCGGCGGGTAGCGGAGCATCTGCTGGTGAGCATCAAGGAAGGAAAACTGCCGAGACCCGTGGTTGTACGGATACCCATGCTGCTCAGCGGAGACTTCGCCATCACCGACATGGAGCCCACCAAGTCCATCATGGCTGAAGTGGAGGCGTGGGAGAAGCGGGAGGAAATCCTGTGTGCTTCCTTTTTCATGTCCTTTGTGTTTGCCGACGTGGATCACAGCTACCCCTGCGTGGTCACCGTTCCTTCGGCACCGGAGCATGCGGCCTTAGCTGAGGAAGCGGCCCACCTTATGGCGGAGCAGATTTACGCCAAAAGACATGAGTTTCGCTTTGCCGGCCTTGCTCTCAGCCCGGAGGAGGCCATCAAGCAGGCGCTGGTTTTGGAGACCCCCGTGATTGTTTCTGATTCCGGCGATAACCCCACAGGGGGCGGCCCGGGGATTAACACCTACTTCTTAAGGCGGTTTTTAGAACACGGTGAGACCAAAGGCAGGAAGATCCTGTTTTCCACCATTTATGATCCCCTGGCCTGTGCGAAGCTCATGGCCTTGGAAGAAGGGGCCGCGGTGGATTTCCTGCTGGGCCTTGGCCTGAATAGTTTATCTGAGCCTGTGAGGATCCAAGGCGTCCTGAAAGCCAAGGGCAGAGCCATCAAAGGCGTGATGTACAACCGAGACTCCACCGACTACGGTAACTCTGTGCTGGTCACCTCGGGTGATCTCACGGTGCAGGTTACAGACATCCGGGATTCCCTGATGTACAACGTCCAGCTGGAACAGGCCAAAATCAACCTTCATGAGTATGATGTGATCGTTATCAAGCAGGGCTATCAATTCGAGGATATTGCCGCCTACGGAAAATCACACATCATGGCCTACACCCCTGGGACCACCTACCAAGACATAACGGGCAGGCCCTTCAGCAAGGTGCCCAAGACCATTTTCCCATTCAAGGATTAAGGAGGATGACCGTGCTGGACAGAATCAGGGGCGCCGTAAAGGCTCGTTATGGGGAGATTATGCAGACGGTGGAAACGCTATCCACCATTGACCGGGGGAGCCGTTACCTCAAAGGTCTAGAGCAAACAGCGGACTTCCTCCGCCGCAAGCTTGAGGAGCTGGGCTGCACCGTAACAGTCTATCCTGATGAGGACTACGGCCCTACAGTGGTGGGACGCAAAAAGGGCCAGGGCAAGGCCAGGATTCTCCTCTATGCCCATATGGACACGGTCTGGCCTGAGGGCACCTGCGCCCAGCGGCCTTTTCGGGTGGAAGGCAGGTTCGCCTTTGGCCCTGGTGTGAGCGACTGCACCCACGGGATCATCGGTTCCCTCTATTCCCTGCAAGCCTTACACGATGTGGGCTGTGCAGATTACGGAGAGTTGATTATTCTTTTCAACCCAGATGAAGAGCTGTATTCCCCAAGTTCGAAAAAATGGATTGAGCACTACGCCCGCCTGGCTGATGTGGCCTTTTGCATGGAAAGCCCCGATTTCGAGGATGAGTACATCACCAGCCGCGGCGGAGTGATGTATTACGAAATTGATGTGGTTGGTGTGAAATCCCACGCGGGCGTGCGGCCGGAGGCTGGGCGCAATGCCCTTGAGGAGCTCTGCCACAAGGTTACCCTAATTCACAAACTGGACATCCCTGGAGCCATCCCCCAGGTGACCCTCATGCAAGGGGGCATAGCCGAAGGGGTGATTCCCGACCACGCCTGGGCCCATGTGGATATTCGGGTGGACACCTTTGCAGCCATGGAGGCTATCCATGCTGCTATGAAGGAGATCGAAGGCAGCACTTTGATCCCGGGCACCACAACAACCTGCCGGCACCGGCCGGGCGGGTGTCCTCCCCTGGTGAAAACCCCGGCAGTGGACAAGTTCGTGGAACTGATCAACAGGACCAGTGCTGAGGTGGGCCTGCCCCTCCATGAGGCCTTCTGCGGGGGAGGGGCCGATGCCTGGATCAGCGCCCAAGTGGGTACACCTACCATCGACGGTCTAGTGCCCATGAGCTACTTCTGTCATACCGATCAGGAACGTTTGGATCTGGAGAGTATTATCCCCCGGGTGACCATTATGGCCGGGGTACTGCAGAGAATCAGCAGTGATGACCGCTACTTAAGGGCGGATCGGGAAGAAGAGTAGAGGCAAAAACGGAAAGATGGTGAGGAAATGAAGGAGCGGCTGCAGGCGGCGCTGGAGAAAAACCGCGCCAAGTACGTGCAGATGCTGCAGGAACTGGTGCGGCGGGATACCCGCGTCATCGGCCACGGCATAGAAGGGGGCAATGAGCTCCAGGGGCAAGAGTATCTCGCGGAGCAGATTGTGGCCTTGGGGGGCGTGGCCGAGTTTAAAGAGGTCAGGGAAGATCTGATCCAAGAAGGCATCAAAAGGTTCGGGGAAGGCAACCCGGGCCATAACTATACCAACCGCCCCAATTTGCTGGGCACCTTCCGGGGTACCGGAGGCGGCAGATCCCTGGTCTTCAATGGCCATGTGGACACCATGCCCTATGGGGAGAGAAATCTGTGGAGTTTTGATCCCTTCAGCGGCAATGAGGTGGACGGCGTCATTCAAGGCCTTGGCGCCACGGACATGAAGGGCGGTCTGGTGGCAGCCTTGGCGGCCATCGATCTGGTGCGCTCCGCCCGGTTCAAGTTGAAGGGTGATGTGTTCTATCAAAGTGTGGTGGATGAAGAGGGCGGCGGCAACGGCACACTGGCTCTGGTCATGGATGGCTTTAAGGCCGATGCAGCGGTGGTGTGTGAGTTTACCGACCTAAATGTACAAATTGGCCATGTTGGCTGGGTGTTCTACAAATTTTCACTGTTGGGTCGGGCCATCCATTCAGGCCGTAAATGGGAAGGTGAAAGCGCTATTGAGTATGCGATCAAGTTGATCGCCCGCCTCTATGAACTGGAGCACAAGTGGCTGATGCAGTACAAGCATCCTTTGATGCCGCCGCCCACACTCAATGTCGGCCAGATTTACGGCGGTGAAGCCGGTTCTACGGTTCCCGCCAACTGCGAGTTTAAAGTGTGCATCCACTACTGCCCGGGAGTGACCAAAGGGGACATTGAACGGGATGTCCTTGGAGTTGTGCGGTCCCTGGAAGCGGCCGAACCCTGGCTGCGGGAAAACCCCATTCAAGTAGAATGCTATCAAGAGGGGCAGCCGTATGAAATACCGGCTGCACATCCCCTGGTACAGCTGGCGGCTGCACTGCTGCCCGAGGGCAAACAGGTTGTGGGGTCGCCCATCGGTAACGACGGCCGGCTGCTGCACAACATCGCCGGGATTCCCGCCATCGTCTGGGGACCTGGCAAAGCGGAGCAGGCCCACAGCATCGATGAATTCATCGCGGTGGAGGATTACCTCCAGGCTGTTTATCTGTACGCTAACCTGCTCATCTCCTGGTGCGGTATAGAAGAGTGATTTCAACCCGACAACTAGACCTCTCTTCACGCCCGCTATTTCCCCGTGGAATACCACGCTTGGCTTGGCGCCAGGCGTGGTATTTCACTTTTTGGGCCTTTGGGCGAAATTCGCTTCAGTGGGAAGGAGTTTTCGGTTTTGCATTGAATGATTTTACAAAGTGTGCAACAAATGTAACGGGTTGCACAAAATGTAACGTAGGGGAATCGAGCGTTGTCCACTATTTACGAGATTGCGAAAAAGCTGGGTGTTTCCACGGCCACAGTATCCCGGGCCCTCAATAATAAGGGTTATGTGCGCAGGGAACTGAAAGAACAGATCTTGGCCACCGCCGAGGAGCTTGGGTATGTGCCTAACTCCCTGGCCAGGAGCCTGGCCAGCGGCTTGACCAAGGTGATTTCCCTGATCGTTCCCGATATTGCCAACTCCTTTTTTGCCCTGGTGGCCCGGGGCGTAGAAGACATGGCTTATAACCACGGATACAGCTTGATCATCTGCAATACTGATGGCCTAAAAGCGAAGGAAAGAAAATACGTGCGCATCGCCCGGGAGCGCCAGGTGGATGGGATCATCTTCATCGGCAGCATTGTAAGTAAAGATTATCTGGAAGAGTTGGTGCAAGCCCGTATTCCCATCGTCATTGCCGACCGCTATGTGGATGGCCTCAATGTGGATATGGTGGTGAATGACAACTTGAAGGGGGCCAAAGATGCGGTAAGCCACCTGATTCGCCTAGGACACCAGGCCATTGCCACCATCCGGGGGCCGCAGAATACCCAAACGGGCATTGATCGCTATATCGGGTATGTAGAAGCCATGGAGGAGCACTTCCTGCAGATTCGTCCCGAATGGGTGCGGGATGGGGACTACAAAGAGCGCAGCGGCTATATTGAAACCCGCAGGCTGCTCGACTTAGAGGAACGCCCCACCGCGATTTTCGCGGCCAACGACCTGATGGCTTTAGGGGCCCTCACGGCCATCGAAGAGGCCAATCTGCAGGTGCCCCAGGATATTGCCGTGGTGGGCTATGATGATATACCCCTGGCCGCTAAAGTGCGGCCGCGGCTGACCACTGTGGCGCAGCCCAAATATGAGCTGGGACAGCAGGCCATGGAGCGCCTAATCTGGCGTTTGAGCAATGGGGATGTGGAGAAAAGGGCAGAAACCATGGTGCTGCAGCCGCGCCTGGTAATTCGCGAGTCCAGCCTTGCTGGCAGCATAGTCAATGAAGAAAGCCTGCAGGGGAGGTGATTCTGGGGAAAAGTAAGCTGCTTGCCGCGAAGTCAATGCTCTCAATAAATCCAAGGAGGATGTGCGATGAACAGAAAGCTCTTCGTGATCTTGAGTTTGGCCTTGGTCCTGCTGGTCAGTTCGGCAGCAATGGCCCAGCCCATTCGCGTCGCGTTGGTTCTTTCCGGTTTCTTGGGCGACCAGTCCTTCAATGACAGTGCCTACCAAGGTCTGCAGCGCGCCATTGAGGATTTCGGCATTGAGCTGCGTGTTTTGGAGTCCGGCAACCCCGCCGACTGGGAGCAGAACCTGGTGGCCATGGCCGATGCCGGTTATGATCTGGTGATCGCCAACTCTACTCAATTCCAGGAGATTCTCGATCGCAACGCCCAATACTTCCCCAACACCAAGTTCGGTATCATTGACGGTGTAGTGGAACAGCCCAACGTGGTTTCCGCGGTGTTTGCCCAAAATGAAGGCTCCTTCCTGGCTGGTGCAGTGGCCGCCATGTGGACGACCATGGATCATCTGCCTGGCGTGAACAGCGAGAAGATCATCGGCTGGGTAGGCGGCATGGATATCCCCGTTCTCCACGACTTTTTGGTGGGCTACAAACAGGGTGCCGCCTACATCGATCCCGAGGTACAGGTACTGGTAGCCTTTGCTGGCAGTTTCACTGACCCGGTGCGGGGCAAAGAACTCACCCTGTCCCAATACGAACAGGGGGCAGATGTGGTCATGAACGTGGCCAGCGGCACCGGCAACGGTATCCTGGAAGCCGCCTATGAAGAAGGGCGCTACGCCATCGGCGTAGACCTGGATCAGGACGGCATCTACCCCGGCTCCATTGTCACCAGCATGCTCAAGCGGGTAGACCAGGCCGCTTACCTCATGGTGCAGAAAGTCGTTGACGGCACCTGGCAGGGTGGCGAAGTTCTCTACATGGACATTGCCAACGGCGGCGTCAGCCTCACAGATATGTCGGTGATGAGGGAAGCCCTTGGTGACCAGTTCCCCATGGAGATCCTGGAAATGGTGGCTGAACTCACCGAGAAGGTCAAGCGGGGAGAAATCGTGGTCGACACCTATGAGGGCTTCAGGAGGAACTAGCAGTTACTTGGTTCAGGCCCGGGGTTTTCCCGGGCCTGACTAGGAGGATGGACTATGGAACCAATTGTGCGCATGACCGGGATCGTGAAGCAGTTCCCGAATGTGGTGGCCCTGAAAGGAGTGGACTTCTCGGTCCAAAAGGGTGAAGTCCATTCGCTAGTGGGCGAGAACGGAGCAGGCAAATCTACCCTCATGAACATTCTCTATGGAGTTCTCCAGCCCGACCTGGGGGAGGTCTACATCCACGGCCGAAGGCAGACCATCCATTCCGCCCGGGATGCCATGAACCTAGGTATTGGCATGGTGCACCAAGAGTTCATGCTGGCTCCCGCCATGACCGTTTTGGAGAACATCATCTTAGGGTTTGAACCCAACCGCCGGCGGGTTGTGGACTATGATGCTGCCCGGGAAAGGATTACAGCTCTCTCTGCCGAGTATGGGCTGGCCATCCGCCCTGACAGCAGGATCATCGACAACTCGGTGGGTGAAGCGCAGCGGGTGGAAATCATCAAGGCTCTGTACCGGGGGGCCGAAGTTTTGATCTTGGACGAACCCACCGCTGTACTCACTCCCCAAGAGACGGAAGACTTGTTCAAAGTGATCCGTTCCCTGAAGGAACACGGGAAAACCGTGATCTTCATCTCCCATAAGCTCCAGGAAGTGTTGGCCATCTCGGATCGGATTACGGTGATGAGGGACGGCAGGGTGCAGGGCACGCTCTCAGCCGCGGAAGCCACCAAGGAAAAGATCGCCACCCTAATGGTAGGCCGGGAAGTGTTCCTGAACATCAGGGCGCCTGAGCGGGAGAAGGGCGAGGTGGTTTTGGATGTCCGGGGGCTTTCAGCCAAGGGCAGGCGCAAGCTTTCGGATCTGAAAGACGTTTCCTTTCAAGTGCACGCCGGCGAGATCTTGGGTATTGCCGGAGTGGATGGCAACGGCCAAAGTGAGCTGGTGGAGGTGCTCACCGGGCTGCGCCGCGCAGAGCAGGGAGAGGTACTGGTCTCCGGCAGGAACATCACCAACCTCGCGCCAGGTGAGATCCGCAGGCAGGGGGTGGCCCATATTCCCGAGGATCGCAACCGCTCGGGGCTCTGTGCCGATTTGACGGTGGCGGACAATCTGATTGCCACCAAACTGCGGCGACCGCCGCTGTCCAAAAAGGGGATCATCAGAGGGCAAGCCGTAAGGGAGCTGGCCAGCAAGCTGGTTGACGAGTACGATATCCGCCCCGGAAACTACCGGATTCCTGCCCGCAACCTCTCTGGCGGTAACCGTCAAAAGGTGGTAGTAGCCAGGGAAGTGTCGGAAGATGCGGAACTGCTCATTGCCGCCCATCCCACCCGCGGCGTGGACATCGGATCAATTGAGTTTATCCGCTCCATCCTCATTGCCCAGCGGGAAGAGGGTAAGGCGATTCTCCTGGTATCCGCGGATCTGGAGGAGATCATGTCCTTAAGTGACCGCATCGCGGTGATGTTTGAGGGCAGGATTGTGGGGATTCTCCCTGCTTCAGAGGCCAATGAGCAGGTCTTGGGCCTGATGATGGCCGGCGGAGAGTACTGGAGGGCCCAGCGAGAGGAGGACGAGGTCGTTGAAGCCTAAGCTGCTGGATCGACTCAATAGATTGCAGTCTCCCTTGAATGTTTTGGTGGCCGTGATCATCGGTTTTGTAATCGGTACCGGCCTTATGCTTATTGAAGGACACGACATTGGGGAAGCCTATGCGGCTCTGTTTAATGGAGCGTTCAGCGGTCGGTTCAATTTCGGCGGCACCCTGGAACGCTTTGTGCCCCTGCTCCTTTCTGGGTTGGCTTTTGCCATCTCCTCCAAGGCCGCCGTCTTCAACGTGGGAGTTGAGGGCCAGCTCTATTTTGGTGCCATGACCGCCGCCTATTTCGGGTACATCATCACTGGTTTACCGCGGTTTTTGCATATCCCCCTCATTCTGGTCCTCGCGGGGATAGCCGGTGCCATCTGGGCGTTTATCCCTGGTTTTCTCCGGGCCGCCTACAGAGTTAACGAGGTGTGTACCACCATTATGCTCAATTATGTGGCCATCTACTGCACCGGTTATATTGTGAATCATGTGTTCAAGAATCCCAACATCGGAGTACCCCAGACTCCGAACATCCAACAATCGGCGCGCCTGGCCCGCATCCTTATGCCCAGCCGGGCGAACAGCGGCGTGTTTATTGCCCTGGGGCTGGTGGTCTTTTTCATCTGGCTCATGGATTACACAACCCTGGGTTATAAAATCAAAACGGTGGGGCTTAATCCCCAGTTTGCCACCTATGCTGGCTTTCAAGCCCGCTCCATTATGGTGGGCGCCATGGCCTTAAGCGGGATGATCGGCGGCATCATGGGTGCCATCCAAGTTTTGGGCATACACGGCTATTTTCTCGACAATTTCTCCAAAAGCCTGGGTTTCGACGGCATCATGGTGGCCCTTTTGGCCCGCAACAACCTGAAGGCCCTGCCCTTTGTGGCCTTCTTCCTGGCTGCCCTTAAGTCTGGGGCTGTGGGTATGGAACGCTTCACCGGCATTCCGCGAGAGCTCATTGGGATTATGGAAGCGGTGATCATTTTGTTTGCCGCGGCCGAGGCCATCATTGTCATCAGGCGGCGCATCTCCTACGGGAAGGGAGGGGCGGAAGTTGTTTAGGCTCTCCGACGTGTTTACCTTGACGCTGGTGCGGGCGACTATCCGCATGTCCACCCCCATTTTGCTGGCTGCCTTGGGTGTGATTGTGACTGAACTTGCGGCCATCACCAATGTGGGTATTGAAGGCATTATGCTGGTTTCGGCCTTTATGGCCGTGGCAGCCAGCTACTACTTTGGCAGTTGGGTTCTGGGTCTTCTGGCCGCGGTGGTGGCGGGGGTGCTCATTGCCAGCCTCATGGCCTTGATTCACCTCAAGTTCAAAGCCAACGTTCTAGTTGCAGGTATTGCCGTGAACATGTTCAGCTTGGCCTTTACACGTTTTTTGCTCATCAACTGGTTTGGGGTGGCCGGAAGTTTCTACAGCCCCAGGATTTCACCTATTCCCCGGATCAACCTGTCTATCTTAGCGGCCCATCCCGTGCTCGATACCCTGTTCAACAACTACAACCTCATGGACTACTTGGGTATCGTTTTGGTGTTTGTGTTCCATTTCCTCATCTACAAGACGGTGTGGGGGCTGAGGCTGCGCTTTACCGGGGTACATCCTTTGGCGGTGGAAACAGCCGGGGTAAATGTGACCATGAAAAGGCTGCAGGCCCTATTGATCAGCGGGGTTTTGGGCGGTTTGGCTGGAGCCCACCTGTCCTTAGGGTACACGACCCAGTTCATTGAGAACATGACTAACGGCCGTGGTTTTATTGGTGTAGCTGCCATGTATTTTGGCGGTGTTTCGCCCATTACCACTTGGTTGGCCAGTCTGTTCTTTGGTTTCACCGAGGGCGTAGGAGCTCGCCTGCAGAACCTTGGTTTTCCCTCCCAGTTCATGCTCATGCTGCCCTATGTGGCCACAGTGTTTGCCATTACGTTTAGTATGATCCGTCAGCAGCGCCGAGAGACGGATAAGCAACCATTTTAGCGAAAGGAGTCGCGCGGTGAAAACGAAGATTATCCTCGATGTGGATCCTGGTCATGATGATGCCGTGGCTATCCTGGTTGCGGCCAAGCACGAAAAGCTGGACCTGAGGGGCATCACAGTTGTGGCAGGCAACCAGGTGTTGGAAAAGACCCTGCAAAATGCCCTCAAGGTGTGCAGTTTTGCCGGCATCGATGTGCCGGTTTACGCCGGGCAGGACCGCCCTTTGCTCCGGGACCAAGTGATCGCCGATGATATCCACGGGGATTCGGGCTTAGATGGCCCCCAGTTTCCCCCGCCCACCAAAAGGGCGGAAGAGAAGAGTGCTGTGGACTTCATTATTGAGGAGTGTCTGCAGCATGACAGGGAAATAGTCCTAGTTCCCACAGGCCCCTTGACCAATATTGCCCTGGCTCTGCTCAAAGAGCCCCGGATCAAGCAGGGTATTAAGGAGATAGTGCTCATGGGCGGTGCCTATGGTCTGGGTAACGTAACCCCTTCCGCGGAGTTCAACATCTTTGTGGACCCGGAGGCGGCCCATATTGTCTTTGAGAGCGGACTGCCCATTACCATGGTGGGGCTGGATCTAACCCATCAAGCTAAGGCCTACCCTGAAGGGGTGGAGCGGATCCGCCGCCTAGGTACACCCGTGGCCGAGCTGGTCGTGGAGCTCCTTGCCTTCTTTGGTGACACTTATAAGCGGGTGTTCGGTTTTGAAGCTCCCCCTCTGCACGATGTGTGCGCCGTTGCCCATGTGATCGATCCCACCTTGATTAAGACCCAGAAAGTGCCCGTAGTGGTGGAAACAACCCGGGGCGCCTGCTACGGACGCACCGTGTGCGACTTCTACTTCAAAACCGGGAAGCCGGCCAATGTTCACGTGGCCATGGAACTGGACCAAAAGCGGTTTTGGGATCTTGTGATCGATACTCTGAGCAAGTATTAAAGGTGGTGAGCACATGATGGACCGTCTGCAGGCTGCGCTCCAACAGAATCGGGAGAAGTACATCCAGCTGCTGCAGGAGCTGGTACGCATCGATACCAGTGTCATCGGGCATGGGATCGATGGCGGCAGAGAGCTTAAGGGCCAGCAGTTTTTGGCCCAGCAGATTGAATCCATGGGCGGGATTGCCGAGTTTAGGGAAGTAACTGAAGAGCTCATCCAGCAGGGGATTGAAAAGTACGGGGAAGGTAACCCGGGGCACAACTATACAGACCGGCCCAATCTTTTGGGCATCTTCCGGGGCAGTGGGGGCGGCAGGTCCCTGGTGCTCAACGGCCATGTGGATACCATGCCCTATGGTGAGCGCGGGCTCTGGGCCTTTGATCCCTTCAGTGGCGCTGAGGTGGGTGGGGTCATCCAGGGCTTGGGCACCACGGACATGAAGGGCGGCCTGATGGCAGCACTGGCGGCCATTGATCTGGTTAAGTCCGCCGGCTTAAGGCTGAAGGGAGATGTATTCTTCCAAAGTGTGATTGACGAAGAGGGGGGCGGCAACGGAACACTGGCCTTTGTGGTGCAGGGTTTCAAGGCTGATGCCGCCGTGGTGTGTGAGCCCACCGATCTGCATCTGCAGGTGGGCCATATGGGGTTCATCTTCTACAAGTTCTCCCTGTTGGGCAAAGCCATTCATTCTGGCCGCAAGTGGGAAGGGGAAAACGCAATTGCCTACGCCATGAAACTGATTGCCCGCCTTTATGAGCTGGAGCATAAGTGGCTGATGAAGTATAAGCACCCCTTGATGCCGCCGCCCACCTTAAATGTGGGCGAGATTCACGGCGGAGATGCCGGTTCCACCGTCCCCGCCAACTGTGAGTTCAAGATCTGTGTCCACTACTATCCTGGTCTGACCAAGGAGATCATTGCCCGTGATATTCTGGCCGCGGTGAAGGCTTTGGAGGCGTCGGAGCCGTGGCTGCAGGAAAATCCAATCAAGATTGAGTGCTATCAGGAAGGTAAACCCTATGAAATCTCGAGGGATCATCCTCTGGTGCAGACCGCCGCAGCCATTCTGCCTGAGGGCAAGACCATCACGGCCTCCCCGGCCGGGAATGACGCCAGGCTCCTGCAGAATATCGGGGGAATCCCCACCATCGTCCTGGGGCCGGGCAAACCTGGACAAGCCCACAGTATCAATGAGTCCATACCAGTGGAAGACTACTTAACCGCGATCTACATCTATGCCAACTTGTTGGTTAAGTGGTGTGGGGTAGAAGAGTTGGGTTAACAATACGAGTTGCAATGAGGCCAGCTGTTGTGCCGAAGATGTCCCAGAAGAACTTTTACTGGAACACTATGAGCCCACTGCTGGCTTCACTGTGTAGAGTATTGCCTTTCAATGGAAGGTGGAGTTGGAATTTGCATTCACAAGAAGGAATTAGCAAATTTGCATCGAAGGTCTAATATATGAAATTTATGTAACGGGTTACACAATAGGGTGATTTAGTCAAAAGACCAGAAATAAGTCGGTGCGGGCGCGATGAACACAGATTGCGTCCAAACCCGCGATTATTGATTGGAGCTTGATCGTTCGCGAACCAAGTTGCCTCGAGTCTGTGAAGAGTGCGAGTTGGGCAGTCACTCGGGAGTTGAGAAGCAAAACACAAAAGAGAGTAAGGAGGCTTGTGCGATGAAGAAAGTTCTATTGGTGGGCGAGAGTTGGGAGACTTTTTCCATTCACCTTAAGGGATTTGATGCGTTTTTCACCACCAAGTATGGTGAAGGGGCGCAGTGGCTGGTGGAGGCATTGACAAAAGGCGGATATCAGGTAGATTACATTCCAAATCATCATGCCCCTAGCAGAGTTCCAACTGATCTAGCTGAGCTTAAGAAGTATGATGTGGTAATGCTGAGCGACATTGGTGCCAACACATTGTTGTTACATCCAGACACATTTGAACGGTCCATGGCCACTCCAAATCGGCTCAAGTTGTTCAGGGATTACGTGAGCGAAGGCGGAGCGTTCGTGATGATCGGCGGGTATCTGTCTTTTACCGGCATAGATGCGAAGGGGAAGTACAAGGATTCACCTGTAGAAGAGATTCTGCCGGTCAGACTACTCGCACACGATGACCGAGTGGAAATCCCTGAGGGAGTCAAACCAGTAGTAGTCAAGCCTGATCATCCCGTAGTTCAAGGGTTGGATCGTGAATGGCCGATGCTTCTTGGTTATAACCAACTGATTGCCAAAGAAGATGCTGAGGTTCTTGCTGTGGCCAACGACGACCCCATGTTGGTGGTTGGTTTTTATGGTAAAGGGAAGACTGCAGCCTTTGCTTCCGACTGTGCGCCTCATTGGGGTTCACCTGAGTTCGTAGCATGGCCTCAGTACAAGAAGCTTTGGAAGCAGTTGGTTGATTGGTTGACCAGCTAAGGTCAGCGATCGATAGTACAACACAACGGAGGTGATTCGAACACCAACGGAGCGTGTCGGGTCGAGGTTGGAGTGTTTTTTGTTTCTTGTTACAGCCCGCGAACGTTTCAGAAACTGAATGAAAGGAGAATGGCGAATGGTGCGCGCTTTGCGGAGCAAACAGACAACCATAATCATGAGTCTGGCTTTGGCTTTGGTACTGTTTTTTGGGTCCATTTCTGTCAGTGCCCAGGCCGAACGGGAATACAAGATTGCTTTTGTTCCCATGCTCATCGGTATTCCCTACTTCACGGCTATGGAACAGGGCGGAAATGATGCGGCACGTGAGTTCGGGGTGCAGTTCATCTACACCGGTGATACGGAAGTAAGTGCGCTGCGGCAAGTACAAATCATCGACAATCTGATTCGGCAAGAAGTAGATGCAATCGCAGTCGCGGTGGTGGACTCTGCCTCCATTAACCCAGTGATCAAGCGAGGCAGAGACCGCGGTGTAGTTATGATGACCTCGGACAGTGATAGCCCCACAAGTGAACGGGATGTGTTTGTATGCCAGGCCTTGGACCAAGAACTCGGATTCTTGATTATTGATCGTCTCGCAGCCCAGATTGGCTACAAAGGCAGAATCGGTATCGTATCTGGCGAGTCCACCGCCACAAACCTCAACTCCTGGATTTCCTACATGCAGAAGAGGGTAGAAGAGTATCCGGATGTTGAGATAGTGGATGTTCGCTATACTGCAGGTGGTAGCAGTGAGGAAGCTTTGAGGCAGGCCCAAGAGTTGATGACCAGGTATCCTGATCTGAAAGGCCTAATCGCGGTCGCTTCCACAACCATCCCTGGTGTTGCCCAAGCAGTACAGCAAGCTGGAAAAGCTGGACAAGTCGCTGTTATTGGCTACGGCTCGCCCAACACGGTCCGCCCCTACATCAAGAGCGGAGTGATGAAGGAGTCTATTCTGTGGAACCCCAGGGATCTCGGTTATCTAACGGTATGGGCAGCTATTCAGTTAATTGAAGGAAAAGGGTTCGAGGAAGTCAACCACGTGCCTGGCCTGGAGCAACCTATTCGCTACTTCGAAGATACAAAGATTCTTCTGTTAGGAGATCCTTTAATTATCGATGCCGACAATGTGGATGACTTCGACTTCTAGAGCTAACAAATAGCTAGGGGTCCGGGTTTCCGGGCCCCGCGCTTACATGAGAACGAACTCCCCTACAGCCCTGCGCTAGTTGTTGGCTCTACGCATTGCGCAGGCGGCAGACTATGGGATGTAGATGATTTGATGTCGCAAGGGGGCGTCTTTATGAGTGTGGCTGGGCCGCGTGATTTGGGAAAGTATCATAACATCATTGAACTCAAGGGGATCAGTAAGTCATTTGGTGGAGTACGGGCCCTAGTAAACGTGGACCTTACACTAGCTGCGGGCGAGATTAGAGCCGTGATTGGAGAGAATGGAGCCGGAAAGTCCACTTTAATGAAAATCATCGCTGGTTCTCTCACTCCTGATAGCGGTCGAATTATGGTTAACGGTGAAACGGTGAATTTTACCAACCCCCGTATGGCTGCTGATGCGGGGATTGCTATGGTGTATCAGGAGCCAGTTTTCTACCCGGATCTAACTGTTCTAGAGAACTTTTTCAGTGGTGTCGAGATTGTAGGGCCCGGGCGAAGAATTCTCTGGGAGGAGATGGCGCAACAGGCGAGTGGTCAGCTCAGGCGTATAGGTCTTCCCGACACAGTACTTAACCAACGCATGTCTGAACTCTCGATTGGGCGTCAGCAACTGGTACTGATTGCGCGGGCTTTGCACCGTGATGCAAAAGTACTCATCCTAGACGAACCCACTTCTATTCTGAGCCACGCCGAATCTGAGACGTTGTTTCGTATTATCAGGGAGTTAAAAGGACAAGGCAAATCTGTTCTTTACATCAGCCACAGAATGGATGAGATTCTTCGTTTAGCGGATACCATTACTGTGTTGCGCGACGGGCATGTTACTGCCGACTTGGCGGCAGCTGAGGCTACTAAAGAGAAGATCATCAATCTCATGTCGGGTCGGGAGATCCACCAAGACATTTATAAAGAACGGATGATAGATAGGCAACAGCCCTTACTGCGGGTAACGAATCTGACTCGTCAGGGGTATTACGAGAGCATCAGTTTCGAAGTGTATCCAGGAGAAATCGTTGGCCTGTACGGGTTGGTTGGATCGGGGCGTACTGAAGTCGCACTATCGATTTTTGGGGAATTCCCTCCAGACAGTGGGACGATTCTACTCTACGGCAAGCCGATCGCCCCTCGATCCAGCAGTCAAGCCATTCAACTCGGTATAAGTTACTCACCGGAGGATCGCCGCACTCAAGGTCTGTATTTATCAAGGGCCATTTCTGATAACCTGACTTCTTCGATCCTGGGTAAGTTGGCTGGGCTCTTTGGGCGCATTAACAAGTCTCAAGAGATGTCTGTCGTCCAAACGCAGATGCAGGCGCTGGACATAAAGGCGGATGGTCCATTTGCACCTGTTTCCAGTTTGAGCGGGGGCAACCAGCAGAAGGTGCTGTTGGGGCGCTGGCTCATCGATAGGCCTTCACTCCTCGTTTTGGATGAGCCCACACGAGGGATTGACATTGGCACCAAAACAGAAATCCACCGACTTATTGTCCAACTGGCCGAACAAGGAATGGGGGTTCTGTTTATCTCTTCAGAACTCCCGGAGATTTTGGGCCTAGTGGATCGGGTCATCGTTATGTACGAAGGGCGGATAAATGCGGAGTTACCGAGGACTGAAGCCACGGAGGCCAATGTGCTCCGTTACGCTCTCGGTGATATTTACAGTGCAGAAATGGGGGTCAAGTGATGGATATGCAGGTGTTAAGGCAGCGCGTGCTTGACTACATTGATGAACACAGGGAAGATGTCATTGAGTATCTGCGGCAACTGATCCGGGTTCCGAGCGTTAACCCCTGGTTCCATGACGATCCTGGGCCATCTAATGAAGACCTTGTGCAGGACTTAATCGCAGCAAGGTTAACGCCTCTGGGTGCGACGGTGGATCGCTGGGAACCCGATGCCCTCCATTTGGCCAAGTACGAAGGAAAACCAGGCTACTATCCGGGACGTGACTTCACGGACCGACCTAACCAAGCTGTTGTTCTCAAGGGTACCGGTCGCGGCCGGTCTATGTTACTTACCGGGCACGTTGATGTCGTGAAAGCGGGAAGTGGCTGGACTGTAGACCCATTCGACGGCGTAAGAAAAGACGGTTTCATCTATGGACGTGGGGCTGTAGATATGAAAGGCGGCATAGCTGCCATGGTGTGTGCGGTGGAAGCCGTTGCAGAGAGCGTTGGTCCTCTGGCGGGTGATGTTATTGTCGGAACCGTTGTAGACGAAGAGGCCGGTGGCATGGGGACCTTGGCCTTTATAGATCGCGGATATCGGGCTGACGGGTGTATTCTTACAGAATCCACAGGTTTGGATGTAGCCACCTTATGCCGGGGTATTCTGTGGGGTAAGCTTACGGTTTTCGGACGAAGTGGTCATATCGAAAACCCGCAAGGAGATTGGAGGAAAGGTGGAGCAGTCGATGCTATCCAAATGGCTAGATTGTTCCTAAATCACTTCGATCACCTTAATCTAGAGTGGGCCAGGACCAAGGTCCATCCGTTGATTCCCATTCCCTGCCAGGTCAAGGTGGCGCAGTTTAACGCTGGCGAGTACCCCACGGCCTACGCGAACAAGGCCGAAATTGTTATCAACGTTCAGTATTTACCCAGGGAGAAAGATGAGAACTTCCTAGGGGGCAGGGTAAAGGCTGAGATCGAAGCATTGGTGCAAAGGGTCGCTCAGACTGATCCGTGGTTGGTAGAGAATCCTCCGAAGCTTGAATGGATGATTGACGCCGATTGTGGAGAAACGCCGGCGGACCATCCTTTTGTAGAATGTCTGTCCGCGAGTCTGAAAGAGTTGGGCTGCAAACCAAAGCTTTTCGGTATTGGATCCCACACGGACATGGGCTGGTTCGTGAACGTTGGTATTCCAACAGTGAACTTTGGACCTGGTGATGCCCGATTGGCCCACCAGAACGACGAGCGTGTCCCTGAAGATGAGCTGATCACTGCAACAAAAGCCATTGCCCTCACCTTGCTGTCATGGTGCGGGGTAGGAGAAAGAAGTGTGGAGTCGTGAGTCGTAGGGTACACAGTATCGGACGTCGAGAGGTCTTGACCATAGCCCTTCTCGTAGTGGAGATTATCATCTTCTCGTTTTTGTCGCGCAATTTCCTTACACGGAGCAATGTTTTCAGTGTTCTGCGGAACGCTTCTGAGGTTGCCTTGGTGGCCATCGGTATGAGTATGGTCATGATCATTGGTGGCATCGATATCTCGGTAGGTTCAACTCTGGGTGTGGCCGCAATTCTTATCTCGAGAACAATCCTAGCGGGATATCATCCGTTCTTGGCTGTGTTGGTGGGCGTGGTTGTAGGGCTGGTCATTGGTGCTATCAACGGGGTCCTCATTGCCAAAGCCCGAATTGTACCCATCATAGCCACTTTGGGTATGAGTAACATACTTCGGGCATCGGTATTTGCCCTCTTGGGCGGGCAGTGGATTACCGGTTTGCAGCCAATACTGCCGGCGATAACGATGGGTAGTATTGCTGGTGTGCCTTCAACCGTCGTATTGGTGGTCGCCTTTTACATCATATTTTGGTATGTGCTCACATACACGCGCTTCGGTCGTTACATTCATCAAGCAGGAAACAATGCAGAAGCTGCCAAACTTGCTGGGATCGATGCAGATGTTATTAGGCTTTTGTCACATGCCATTCTCGGAATGCTTACCGGCTTTGCTGCGGTATTGTATGTAAGCCGAATGGGAGGTGCTGAAATAACGGTCGGTGACACCCTTCCAATCCGAGCTATAGCGGCCAGCGTTGTAGGTGGCGTGTCAGTCACGGGCGGAAGGGGTTCACTAGTGGGTACTCTGGCTGGTGTTCTCTTCATCGACTTCCTACGCAATGGAATTGTCTTGTTAGGGGTACCATCGCTCTGGGAACAGTTTGTCGTTGGAGTGATGATTGTTATCTCGGTTGCCTTGGATCTTGGATTTGAGAAGCGTGAAGAGCGCAAGAGGATCCTAGAGCGCTTTAGTCTGCGGACCAGAAAGGCTGGTGAGTCGATGTGAGCAGAGTTAACTGGCGTAGCCTCTTCGTCAATCGTGTTGCGTTTCTGCTACTCATGGTTCCCATTGTGGCGCTGATTCTAGGCCGCATGAGCCCTTGGTTTTTGACGCTGGACAACCTGCTCGGCATGACTCAATTTGGGGCTGTCCTGGCGCTTCTGGGAATGGGTCAGACGCTGGTCATTTTGGGTGGAGGGGCCGGCATCGATCTCTCCTTGGGGTCTGCGTTGAGCTTCACAGGCGTGATCCTAGGGCTATTGGTGCGGGCTGGAGTAAACGTCTGGCTCGCCTGTCTAATTGCCCTGGCAGTCGCCGCATCTTGTGGTGCAGTGAATGGATTGATAGTTACCCAGTTGCGCTTGCCTCCCTTTATCGCGACTCTAGGTACAATGTATGCGTATGGAGCCATCTCACTGGTTATAACGAGAGGTTTTCCCGTCTCGGGGTTCCCCGAAAACTTTGCTTTCCTTGGTCAGGAATACCTGTTTGGAGTGCCGGTTCAGGTGTTGCTCGTGGTGATGCCTGTTTTCCTGCTGCTCACCTGGGTCATGAAACGAACCAAGTTTGGCAGGGAAGTGTATCTCGTAGGCAACAATGAGCGGGCAGCCGCGTTGTCTGGTATTAACGTAAAGAAGGTCAGGATTTGGCTTTACGTCATTGCTGGAACACTAGCGGGAGTAGGAGCCATAATCAACTCGGCTTGGTTGTTCTCGGCTAGGCCAGATGTCGGCAAGAACATGGAGATGCAGGCCATTACTGTTGCAGTACTTGGAGGAACTAGCATGACGGGAGGCGAAGGTTCACTTACAGGAACGATGCTTGGAGTCCTAATTCTGACCATGGTATCGTCGGGTCTGCAGTTGGCTAATGTCCCTATCATATGGCAGCTTGCAATTCAGGGAACCATTCTTTTGTTAGCGATCGCTGTAAACCAAGCTTTGGCCAGACGAGCCGCTTTGAAACAAGGATTGCGTGTCTAGGTACGTCGTACAATTGTGGCACAACAGCAAAGACGAAGATCTGAAGGGTAGGGTGCATACGTGTTCAGTGGTGTGTCAAACGAACGTTTAGAGGCGATCATAGGAAGGATTATGCCTCTAGTTGTGGAAATCAGGCGCAGGCTTCACTCCAATCCTGAACTGGGCTTTGCGGAGTATCAGACAAGTGCCGTGGTACGCCAGTATCTGGTTGAACTTGAATTGGACGTCAGGGTTCCGGGGGACAAAACGGGTGCAATAGCTCTGTTGACAGGCGGAAAACCCGGACCGGTCATAGGGTTACGTGCGGACATTGATGCTCTTCCTATCCAGGAGGCTACACGTCTTCCTTTCGAGTCTAGGAATCCTGGGGTTATGCATGCCTGCGGGCATGATGGTCACATGGCTATGCTTCTAGGTACCGCCATGGTGCTGCGAGAGTTGACTCAGGAAGTCCCAGGCACCGTCGCGTTCATCTTCCAGCCTGCCGAAGAACTCCTGAAAGGCGCCAAGATGATGATTGAGGGGCACATCCTCGAGTATGCACCTTTCAACTTCATCTATGCGTTCCATCTATGGCCCGCGCTGCCCTTGGGCCACGTGGGTGTCAAACCGGGGGTGGCCATGGCCAGCGCGGCCAAGTTCAGAGCCAGCTTTTCCGGTAGCGGTGGGCATGGGGCCAATCCCCACTTGGCCAGCGATGCCGTTGTGGCCGCGGCCAACTGGATCACGCTGCTCCAGAATATTGTCAGCCGCAAGGTGGATCCCACAGAACCCGCAGTGGTGAGTGTGGGCAGAATCGAGGGCGGAAGCTCTTACAATACCATCGCCAGGTCGGTTGCTGTGGAAGGTACTGTGCGCACCGTCTCCCCAAGGACTCGGGAACGCATGCCGCAGTGGTTGGAGGAACTGCTGGAGAGTGTGGCCAGCCCAGCTGGCCTCTCCTATGAGCTCCATTACGAAGAACTCTGTCCTCCCCTGATGAACGATCCCCAGCAAAGCGAGCTCGTCTTGCGCCTGGCGGAGAATCTGTTCGGCCCAGAACGTGTCCATCAGCTCACCCAACCTTCAATGGTTGCCGAGGACTTCGCCTATTTCCTAGAACAAGCGCCAGGTTGTATGATCTTCCTAGGGATTGGCGAGCCTGAACGGGCCAATGCGCTGCATACCGATACCTTTACCTTTGATGAAGAAGTGCTCTTCCAGGGGATCAAGCTCATGGTCAGTTTGGTCCTCTCCAAAGGCTGAAAACAGAGACTCCCTGGCCAGATCAGCCAGGGAGTCTGCTTAACTAAACCCATACCGAGATCGTAACGCCTCCAGTGATTTGAGGTGTTCCAGGCGCTCAGGCTCCAGTTTTGCCACTGTCACCAGGAGGGCATCGGCTATGATCACAGGGATGGCCATGGAGGCAAACTCGCCAATCTTGCCCCGTGCGGTGCGCAGAACCACATCGGCGTACTGCACAGCGTTGGTCAGCGCGCGATCGGTGACCAAGATAGTGCGCCCGCCGCGCTCGCGGATTTCTTTGAGCAAGATGTCCACCTCTTGGTTCTTGGAGCGGTACCCGAAGGCCAGCGCCGCGTCGTTTTTGGTCAGGTGCACAATCTTCTCAAAGAAGTTGCGCCCCGTATCACTGATATCCACCACGTCGATACCCAGGCGGCGCAGCCAAAAGGAGAGCTCCAAGACCGGCGCGCGGGCACTCCCTTCTCCAAATACGTACAGAGTGTCCGCGGACACAATCAGTTCGGCGGCTTGTTTCAATAATTCAAGGGTGATGGTGCTTTCCAGTTGATCCAGCGCTTGGCGGTGATCTTGGATCAGTTCGGAAAAGAACGTATCCTGGTCCGCAAATTGCCTCAAGGTGGCACTCAGTTTCTGCGATGACGAGTAGGCATTTTTCAAATCGCGCTGGATTTCCTGTTTCATATCTAGATAGCCGGGGTAACCCAGGGTTTGCGCGAATCTGATCACGGTGGATTCGCTAACCCCGCACTGGGCAGCCAGCTCCTGGGCAGACATGACGCCCAAAACGTTGGGATTATCAAAGAGATACCTGGCGACTTTCTTTTGGCTGCTGGTCAGCTTAGGGTAAATCGCTTGTAGTTTCTCTTTGAAAGACGGTGTTTCCATGGAACTCCTCCACAAGAGAATCTCTAGCCGACATGGCCCTCCAAAACGGCGTTGGCTATGCTGAGGGAGAGTCTGTTTCCAGACTTCTGCTCAAAAACGCGAACCAAATCCAAATCGAACGTGACCTTTACCAGTTCATCGCTCTTCAGATCGGTCAAACCGTCAATGCGCACAGTGAGGTAGAGGTTATCCCGGACAATCCTCACGTAGGTTTCTGCGCCGGCAGGAAGGATAGAGAAAACTTGGAATGTTGAGGGCGAGGCCTGGCTTACTCTAGATAATTTGATGTGCTCCGGGCGAATTCCTACCACGATGTTCTCCACGCCGGGATAGGGGTTGTCCTGAACCCGCAGGCGCAAGAAGCCCATATCGATGTGAGTTTGACCATCCTGTGCCTGCAGTTTTGCCGGGATCAAGTTGATTTTGGGATTACCCACAAAGTCGGCCACAAAGGTGTCCGCGGGGTTGAAGTAAATGTCGAGGGGCGGGGCGTACTGACGCACGATGCCCTCGTTCATCACCGCGACCATGGTGGACATGGTCAGGGCCTCCAGTTGATCGTGGGTTACGTAAATCACCGTTGCACCAGTTTCATGATGCAGACGCTTCAGCTCGGCGCGCATATCCATGCGCAGCTTCGCATCCAGATTGGACAGGGGTTCATCGAGGAGGAGAATCTCTGGCTTGGACGCCAGAACTCTAGCCAGAGCCACCCTCTGCTGTTGGCCGCCAGAGAGCTCGCTGGGGTATCTTTGCAGCAGCTGTTCTATTTGGAGTAGTTCAGAGATGTGGGTGATGGTCTTTTTTATGCTGCCAGGATCCATCTTTTTGACTTTCAAGCCAAAGGCTATGTTGTCCCACACGGTCATGTGCGGCCACAAGGCATAACTCTGAAACACCAAACCGAGATTGCGCTTGCCCGGCGGCAGAAAGAGACCATCCTGCGAGGAATAGAAGACCTGGTGGTCAGTCTTGATGGTACCACTGGTGGGCTCTTCCAGGCCGGCGATCATCCTCAGGGTAGTGGTCTTGCCGCAGCCGGATGGTCCAAGCAGGGTTGTAAAGCTCCCATCCTTGATTTCCAGGGAAAGGTTGTCCACTGCCAGAACATCTCCGTAGCGCTTAACAACGTTTTCTAAGTAAATAGTCGCCATAGTCTAGCCTCCTATACCTTTCGCCAGGTCGGTTTTCATAAGCTTGTTCATGAGTAGGGTAGAAGCCACCACTACGAAAACAATCACCAGCATGATCGCATTGGAGTACTGATACCAACCCCGTTCCGTGTAGCGAATCGTCAGGGTTGTGGCCACTGGAGTCGCAGGGGTGACCAAAAGCACCAAGAGACTAAGTTCCCGCATGGCTGAAATAAAGGGCAGAAGGATACCTGTACCCACTGCGCTCTTCTGCAGAGGCAGGATGATCCTGGTCATCCGGCGGAACCAGCCTGCACCCGTCATCTCCGCCGCTTCCTCTAGTTCCCGTCCCAACTGGAGCATGGCCGTGGTGCCTGCCCGGGAGGCATAGGGAAGATACTTCACCACACAGACCAAAACGAGGATAGTGAAGGTTCCGTACAGGGCTGGGATGGGCCCCCGTGCGCGGCCAAACAGCGATAGGTAGATGGCTCCAAAGGCAATGCTGGGGAAGAGATAGGGAGCAAAGGAGAGCTGGTCCAGGGTTTTGCTGATAAACCGCCCCCGATAGCGCACAACCACATAGCCGATGAGGATGCCCAAAATACTGCAGATCACCCCTGTGGTCAATCCCAGCTTGAGACTGTTCCACAGACCGGTCACGGTTTGGGGGTTGCGCAAAATGCCGGCATCTCCTGCTCCTCCCGCAAGGTCGTATCTGCGCTCGCCAATCCAATACTGCAGGGTTAGGTTATCCCAGGTGTAACGGCCTGAGAGCAGTACCAGGCTGTCGAGGGTAAGGATGAGCAAGGGGACGCAAGTAACGAGGAGCACGAAAATCAGGACCAGGTAGCTGATGGGCATTCTCCATTTGCCCAAGCTCTGCAGGCGGGCCATTTGACCTTTACCTGTGATGGTGGTGTAGGAACGCCTGCGGCCGATAACCCTTTGGTTAAGGAACAAGATGATGGCACCGAGGGCCATGAGTACCAGTCCAATGAGGTAAGCTGTACCGTAGCGACCCGCACTGAGTTCTGCCCACATAATAGTAGAAAGGACCCGCACCCGCACTGGTCCCCCCAAAAAGTGCGGGGTTCCGAACGTCCCCAGCCCGCGGGCAAAGGTCAAGAGCATGGCCGACAGAACCGCAGGCATCATGAGGGGTATCACGATCTTCCTGACAACTAATCCCCGGGAAGCCCCTTGTAAGAAGGCTGCTTCCTCCAACTGGGCATCCAAGCTTTTCAGTGCGCTGCCAATGAGCAGAAAAGCAAAGGGAAAGTAGTGGAGACCGAGGGTGATAATCATGGGCACCAGGCCGTAGCTGAGCCAGTTGGGGACGTTGATGCCGAAGAACGCCTGCAAGAAGCCGGGGGCGCCGCCTAGACGTTGGTTTTTGAAGAGGGCGATCCAGGCCAGGGCTAAAGCGTAGGAGGGCATAACGTAAGGTAAGATGGCCAGGTTGGAAATCACTTTCTTGAAGGCCAGGTCAGTGCGGGTAACCAGCCAAGCTAGTGTACCTCCAATGGTGAGCCCCAACGCGGATACTCCCAGGGAAAGGATGAGGGTGTTCTTGAGCGGTTCCCAGAACTTGTTTGTGGCCGTTCTGCCCTTGAAAAGCGACTGGTAGTGGTGCAGGGTCCAATCGCCGACATTGTGATCCCACAGTACCGCCAAATCCTCGGGGTGCACTTTCAAGGTCTCAGTAATCATCGTGATCAACGGGATTAGGACAAGATAAAGCATGGCGATGGCCAGAAGGCCTGCTAAAGCAAACTGGGGGCGCCTGATCAGCAACTTAAGCCGGTTGATTCTCCTTTTCAAGGGGGATACTCCTTTTCAAGGGGG
>FZPS01000191.1_pt25 | contig 33831 bp, 36 predicted proteins | sample 1817821 | NCBI WGS metagenome assembly FZPS01 (sample SAMEA104158645, study PRJEB21678) | metagenome | place: Germany | collected 2015-04-21
TCAGATAGTTGTTTTTCGAGAGGAACTTGCATGTGACACTCCTTTTGTGGTGATTAGTTGTGTCATTAAAAAACATGCTTGATTCCTCTCAAGTTTTTTCTTTACCCACCATAGTTGAACTTGAGCCATAGTTCTTTTATAAGTGTATAGTTGTGTAAAAATTGTGAAAAAATAAGGCTAAAAAGTGATTGTGGAAGCCACGGGGCGAAGCTGTAGCTGCTTTCTGCACAGATAAAAAGCGGGCTCCGGATCTGATCTCCGAAGCCCGCCTTAATTGAGGGGTATCTATCAATCCTGCATAATTTTGAGCACCAGCATCTCGCCGGCAGGGATATTCAGCTCCAGCTTTCTTTTGTGTGGCTCATAGATTTCACCGCTTTCCATGTTCATCAAGCGCGGGTTATTCGCATTCACATAGAAGGTGAAATATAGCTTCTGTGCGGGATATTCCCAATAGTGTTCGTCATACTCTGCCATAGGCAGTGTGGCGGGCGTGGGATGCGCTTTGGAAGGCAGATATTTATCTGTGCGCCTATTTACTAATACCATCAGCTTTTCGCCCTCATCGTTTTCATAAAATCCTGCTTGGATATAGCCGGCATAATCGCCCTTTCTATCGTTTTTGAGTCTGAGATATTTGATTGGTGCGGGAATGTTCTTATCTTTGCCGATGCCAAAGGTCGAGGAGCCCAGCCAGTGCCAATCCAAGAGCATTTCGCCCGTTTTCAAAACGCGCGGATTGTGCTCTTTGAGGAGGTCATACATTTTATCGAACTTGGCAATGCCATCACCTTCCATATAAATGGGCGCAACCGAGCCTCCGCGATCTCCATCACCGGTGCCCAAAAGCTGGTAAAATACCAGTCCGTCCGGCGCATAGCAGAGGGGGAGAAAGAGCAGCGCTTTTTGGGTGGCAGAAGGCGGCAGCATCCAGCTTGACCACTGTCTGCCGTTCCAATCTCCAAAGCTCTGCGGGATGGGGATAAATTCGCGCTCTGGACTTTCGAGGACGTATTCTTTGGCGCTTTGATAGGGGGTGAGCAGTCTTTCGTCAAACATGTTTTGCAGAAAGTTTCTGCCGTCTTTGGGGTTATAGCGCGTGGCGGGCACGATTGGATAGGCATCGGGCATCATCACGGGCTGCTGACAGATATCGCGCACCATCTGAGGGTAATACCAATACTGGTCTTTTGCCATTCTGAACTTACGAGAGTGGATGTCGTAGGTGGCGGTTGCCAGCGGGGGAAGACTGTCGTCCACATATTCGCGGAGCATGTTGAGTGCCGAGAGATTGCCCTGCTGAGGCTCGTCCATGGTGTAGATATAGCGCACGATGTGCCCGCCGGGGATGTCTATGAGCTCTCGGATACGGTCGTTAATTCTTTCTTTATATTCCTTTGGATTGAGGCGCAAATCGCGATGGATTTGATCTTCAAAATCTATGTAGTCCAGTGTGAGATCGCTATTTCCGTGCCAATAGAGTCCGGGAGCAAAGTGGCGCAGGGCAAACCACCACCAATGCGGTGAAGTATCGGGATTGTCGTCGAGATCGTCGCTCATGATGCCGGCATCTCTTAAGTCGTTATAACTAATAGCATATTCGAGATCAAAATATCCTTTGGGGTTGCCCAAAGCTTTGTAATCGGCGAGTGTAAAATGGCGGCGGTCTTTGGCTTGGCTCAGCCCTTCTTTCACGGTTGTCATCTTCTTGCCAAAGTGGTCTCTGCCCTCGTGTCCGTAGATCTCGATTGAGAGTAAGTTTTCGCTCTCTTTCAGCCGGGGATCTATGTTTTCCAGCTTGAGTCTGTAGGTGATATAAAGCGAATCGGTATCCACTTTGGCATCTATATGGCGATTGTGGAAGCGTAGCTCAAAATATGGCTTGATCGTGAGGTTGCGCAGATCTTTCCAGCGGTAGTTGATATCGGTATAAGCCCAGCCGGCACGGTCGTTGTTTTGATTTAGATGCCAAGCGTGGCTATAGCTGGCTTTTTCGTCCTTGACCACGCGTCCTGTGCGCGGGATGGTGTCGCTATTGCCATACCAAAACTTATGATTGGTATTATCGCCGGGCTTCACCGCTTTTTCGGAGGTGAACTCCGCCTCAAATCTGTGGTAATTGCTGGTGGAAAGCGCAACGAGGCCATAATGGCGAGAGTCTTTGGGATCGTTTCTCCAACACTTATCGGTGAGGATGGCGTCTATGCCGGCTTCGTCCAAGAGTGTGAGCAATTCGGATGGATTTGGATCGCTATTATGAATTTCTATAACGTTTATGTTATAGCCCAGATCTTTCATTGCAGCGATGATATCGTGTTTGTTTTTGATGTAATACTCTTTGCTATTTTGCAGGTAGGAATATACTCCCATGGGGAAGGGATCGCTGTGGAAAGCAAAGAGCGGCAAGGCGATGATTAGGCTTAGAAAAATTGCGAGTCTTTTCATTATTTCCTCAATAATATATTTATGTTTTATTTTATAATATAAGGCTTTCGGGGCTTTTTGCATCTTATATATTGTGCATTGTTTATGCTGTTTATCTTTGTTTGATCACTTTACGGAAGACCGAATTATTGTTTGTAGTGGCTTTTAGCAGATAGATTCCTGGCGATAGAGCTTTGCCTTGGCTGTCGCATCCATCCCAGATGTATTCTGTGCCGCTTAAGGCAGATAGCTTGCGCACTCTTTGACCTCTGATGTTAAATATCTCATACTCGATCATAGAAGGCTCGCGGCTTTCTACCTTGAGGGTGATTTCATCATAAAAAGGCGAGGGATAGAGATGGATGGCAAATGCTGCGGGAGGCACAGGTTCATCCCAGGAAACATAGTCGTGATAAAAAATAACTGTATTTCTTTGTGGGTTGATAGCCTAAGCCTGCGCTATATTCATGCAAGAGAGTGTGGTGCAATATGCCTTGGGCATCATAAAAGAAGATTGTTTTTGAGTGTGGATGCCAGTCGTATGAATAGTATAATTGCCTTTCTACGCTTAGCTTTTGCAGGCTGCTATCATATTCTGTGAGTATCCTTTCATTTGGGCTCCAATCCATGCCTGTCTTTATGCGCGACAAAGCCTCTGTGATCAGGGCGGGATATTCAAAGGATAAAGACGTGTATTTCAGGGGTAGATATTTAGTTAAAGCTTGCTCAAGATCTGCGCGCGTGCTGCTATCTTCATCGTGATAGGTAAATCTCTTTTCGCCTGAGATTACATAGTTGTTATATTCAATTGAGTTTTGATAGAGCTCGTAATATAACCTGTTATCTACAAAGGAATAGATGCTTTGATGGCGACGGCTTACCTCGCCATCGCTTAGGGTGTATTGAGTTAGAATTGTCTCATCTAAAGCATCGTAATCCATCTCAATAATGTCGGATTTCTCTCTTTGATCACCGTCCCAAATATATACTTCCATCTCGCTTAAACGCTCCTCATCATCGTAGGAGCTTATGGTTTCAATGAAGGGGATGAGCGTGGAATCTATTATACGATATGTGATTACGCTTTGAATGAGTCCTGAATCATCGTGCTCGATGAGACATCTTTCATATTCAATGTAATCGGAAAAGTAGCGGTATCGGCTGATCTTGGAAAGGAAGGGTGAATCCTGTGGGCTATAGGTGAAGCTTGTTTTGCCGCTATAGTTCAATGTCTCGCCATCTATATTCTCTTCTACTATCTCTTTTAGGCGGGGGTTGTCTGTATGCAAAAGCGAGGATGCGTCTATGCTTTGAGCATATAAGCAAGGCAGGGCTAATAGCAGCGCTACAGTAAACAGATATGGGGCTATGGCTTTTGGGTTCATCACTTTCTCCTTACAATCCATAATGACAAAACGCCGCATTTTGGCAAGCTATTTATAAATCGGGATAAGAAAAAAAGCCCGACTAAGCGTGCTCAATCGGGCTATAATGCTGTGTCTTTCGTTAATGCCTTATTTTAGTTTGATCATTTTTTGGGTGGTAAAAGAGCTATCGGAAGAGGCTTTTAGGAAGTATATTCCGGCGGGTAAATCCCTGCCTTGCTTGTCTTTCCCATTCCAGGAAGCTTCACCCTTGCCTTGGGTTTGCAGCTTGTTTACCAGTTGTCCTTTTAGGTTATAGATCTCGAGGCTGAGTTTGGAGGGCTCTTTGCTGTCTATGCGGATGTTGATCTTATCCTGAAAAGGCATAGGCCAGGCATTGATGGCGATGTCTGATGCGGGAGTTTGCACATTGTCCTCCACGGAGGTTTCTATGTCGTAAGTATAGTCGTATTTATAGTTATCATCAAAGCCGCCGGTATCGTTTGGAAGTTGGCTTAATTCAGTGGCGAGATCGCCGTATTGATTGTAGCTGAATAGTTTTTTGTTTTGCGCAAGCCATGCGTCGTCTACAAGTATAGACTCAAGTTCTTCAGTCTTTTTGCCGTCTTGATGGGAATATTCATATTTCTTTTTCTGCACCCACTCTCCGTTGTTATAAACGTAGTCCATTCTTTCGCTGCGCATTCCGGGCATGTCTCCAAAACCTGTAATGTAGCCTAGTGCCCATTTATTGTTGAAATAATCCATCATGTTTTCGAATGTGGTGGTATCGTCAGCATGAAATGTGTGCTCTGTCTTTTCTTGTAGATTCCAGTTTTCTTGATCCATGGATACGGAGGTGGTTTCACATATTATCCTGCCTTGATCGTCAAGATCAATCTCGCTCTTAGCATAGATTATGTTTTCGTCCATATGCAAGACTATATTGGTTCCAAAAAAGCCATCTTGATCGAAAGTAAAATCAAAGAACATTGAGGGGGATAGCCAGCCGGTATCATCGCGCCGATAGAGATAGGCAAATTCAAGATTGCCTTCGTCCGTGTAGCCGATTTCAAAGTGAGAAATAGTCAAATCTCCTATATACCGTCTGGTATAAATGTCAACTATCTTCATATCGTCATTGTAGTCGATCTGATGAACGTACTGGTGTGTCCAATCCATGATATCATGGTCCATTTCACTTTCAACTACCTGATCTGCATAAAATGAGCCTTCTTCATCATAGATATAACTCAGTTTTTCCATTTCCATCCATTGGGAAACTGCATGATAACTCCCAGTGATGCTTAAAAGGGGGTATGCTGGGTTGCGTAAAGTGCTGCTGCTTTCGCTTGGGAACAAGCTCATGCCTGCGTGGGGCATCTTTGCAAACATAAGAAGGGGAAGCAGTGCCAAGAGTATTACTGCGTAGTGTCTTTTCATCTTTCACCTCAATAATTTTTGTTTTTGCTTTGGGTTGTGCAGTTGATACGGAGCTATGGTTTATTACCTGCATAAAATCGTCAAGAAATTTATTATCTGCGGCTTAGAGCTTTTTAAATCATAGTGTTGCGATATTTATAATAGTTTGTTTAGTGCTTTGAAATGTTATCTTTTAGGGTAGATTTTGCTTGTTTTTGGGCTTTGTGCTTCATGCCTTGCATTTATCGGGGCTCTTTACCATCTTTTCTGCTTTTTTTGTTGACTTAAATGTAGCTTATGAAAAGATGCCATTAATGAAAAAATCCAAACAATAGGGAGAAACAATGGCTTACAACAAGATTAAAACTGATCTGCAAGAGCTCGTTAAAGAACTCAAAGAACAAGGTTTGTACAAACACGAACGCATCTTGACCACCCCTCAGGGCGGCGAGATCGAAGTAGAGGGCGGAATCACAGCTCTTAACTTTTGCGCCAATAACTATCTGGGACTTAGCAACCATCCGGAAGTAGTAAAAGCTGCACAAGAAGTGATGGACAGATGGGGCTATGGGCTCTCATCCGTTCGCTTTATCTGCGGAACTCAGCAGCTTCACAAACAATTGGAAGATGCAGTGTCCGAATTTTTGGGCATGGAAGATACCATACTCTATGCCGCTTGCTTTGATGCAAATGCCGGCGCATTTGAGCCTTTCTTGGATGAAGATAGCGCGCTGATTTCAGACCAACTCAACCACGCTTCCATCATCGATGGCGTGCGTCTCTGTAAGGCAAAACGCTATCGCTATAAACACTCCGATATGGGTGAATTGGAAGCAGCGCTCAAAGACTCTCAGGATATGAAATATCGCCTCATCGTTACCGACGGCGTATTTTCCATGGATGGAGATATGGCAAAGCTCGATGAAATCTGTGATTTGGCAGATAAATACGACGCTTTGGTGATGGTGGACGATAGCCATGCCACCGGTTATATCGGACCCAAAGGACGCGGAACTCCCGAATATTTCGGCGTGACCGATAGAGTGGATATCATCACCACCACATTCGGCAAAGCCTTGGGCGGAGGCAGCGGCGGATGCACCAGCGGACGTAAAGAGATCATCGAAATCCTGCGTCAGCGCAGTCGTCCTTATCTCTTCTCAAATACACTCGCTCCCGCTATTTGCGGTGCAACCCTCAGGGTTCTGGAAATGCTGAGCACAACCACCGAACTCAAAGACAAAGTTTGGGAAAACGCCAAGTATTTCCGCGCCAAGATGGAAGAAGCCGGCTTCGATATCGTTGAAGGCAATACAGCCATCGTTCCGGTCATGCTCTATGACGAGCCTCTGGCTATGAAAATGGCGGATATGCTTCTTGAAGAAGGCGTTTACGTGATTGGCTTCGTCTATCCCGTGGTGCCTAAAGGCAAAGCGAGAATTCGCGTGCAGCTCTCTGCAGCACACAGCCGTGAAGATCTCGACAAAACCGTTGCCGCATTCATCAAGGTCGGCAAAGAACTCAATCTTATTAAATAATAAACAAATATGATGCCTAAAGGGGTGATATTTCTCGTGCCGGTTCCTATTGGGAATCTGGGAGATATCACCCTCAGGGCTATTGAAACGCTGAAAAGGGTGGAAATCATCGCCTGTGAGGACACCCGTAAGAGTGCATTCCTGCTTTCGCAATACGAAATAACTATCCCCAAACTGATTAGCTTCCATAAGTTTAACGAGCGTAGCCGGGAGGAGCTGATCTTCTCCCACCTTGAGAGCGGAAAGGATGTGGCTATCATCTCTGATGCGGGCTCTCCTGCAATATCAGATCCCGCGCAAAGCTTTGTCTCGCATGCGCTTGAGAAGGGCTTTGAGGTGCAGGCATTACCGGGGGCAACGGCGCTCATTCCTGCCATCAGCGTGAGTGGATTCTCTACCGATGCTTTTCAGTTCCTGGGCTTCTTGCCGCAGAAGCAAAAGCTTAGACAAGAGGCGCTTAGGCAGATTCTCGGCTATCCTTTCGTGAGCATCATCTATGAAAGCGTGCATCGGATAAAAGATACTCTTGCCCAGCTGGCAGAGATCATGCCCACGCGCAATATCGCCATCGTTCGTGAGATCTCCAAGCTGCATGAAGAGGTGATTCGCGGAAGTGCGAAAGAGCTTGCAGAGAAGGCAGATATCACGCTCAAAGGGGAGTTTGTGATCGTGGTGGATAAGCCGGAGATCAGGAAGAGCTCACTCACGGAAGAGGAGCTTTTGAGACTGATTGAAGAGAGCGAGGCTGTGGGTAAGCGTGCGCTGGCGCATGAGATAGCGCTCAAGACCGGCATGGGTAAGAACGAGGTCTATGAAATGATCCTGAGGCTAAAGAAATGAAGGCGCCTTTCATACTCTTCGATTTCGACGGAACCATCGCAGATTCAATACATTATGCCATGGATATAGTGAACGGATTTGCCTCCGATTATGGCATAGAACCGCTGAGTGAAGAGCAATTTGAGATGGTGCGTAGCATGAACCTCTATAAGGCGATGAAAGTCTTTAAGTTCCCCATCCGTAAGCTGCCGGCTGCCATCACTCGCGTCTTGCTGGAATATCGAAAAAATGTGCATTTGTTGCAGCCTTATGACGGCATGCGGGAAATGCTCATTGATCTCAAAGAACTCGGCTGCGATATGGCGGTGTTGAGCTCGAATACGAAGGAGAATCTGGACTATTTTATATCTCAACATGATCTGCACTATTTTGATTGGGCAGAGGGGACTTCCGGGGCATTAAATAAGCGCAGAAAGATCAAAGCACAGATCAAAAAGCATGGATTAGATAAGGATAATATCATCTATGTGGGCGATGAAGTTCGCGATATAACGGCGGCAAAAAAGAGTAGAATTAGAGTGATTGCAGTCACTTGGGGCTTTCATACGGCTGATCTTTTGGTGCGGAAAAATCCTGACTATCTGGTGAATCATCCCGGTGAGATCACGGAGATTGTGAAGAGTATTATTTAAGCTTTTCATCCTCGAAATCTCTGCAAGTTTACATAACATTTTACATTATTCACTTTTTTAGAATTATTTCAGGCTTTATTTTGCAGAGACTTACAAGTTCGGCGGAAAAATAGTTTCGTTTTTTGGCCACAAATATCGGTTTTGGGCTCCTATATAAAAGTAGGGGCTAATTTGTTTGTCAGAAGCTACAAAGTTGCTAAGCAAAGATACAATCTTGCAAGGTGGTTTTAATAGGACCTTTGTTAAGTAATGGGCGGGAAAAACAAAAGTCTTGACTAAAAGCTGACTGCAAATGAATATGGCTTACCCAATAGATCAGGAGTAGGAAATGTGTGGAATTACTGGAATTGCAAGCATTAGCGGCACACAAAGAATAGATTTTGACCATCTTAAAAAGATGAATTCCAAGATTGTTCATCGCGGACCGGACGACGAAGGCTATCTTTTGTTCAATCTACAAGACAGTAGTGCGAAAGCATTTGACGGCGAAGATAGTTGTTGTAGTTCAGAGCGTTCGGTTGAGCAATATAAGGGCGACTATCACGCTCAACTGGGCTTCGGTTTTCGCAGGTTGCCCACCGTCGAGCTCAGCTATAGCGGCCATCAGCCGATGTTTGACGAAAAGCTGGGGCTCGCCATCATCTTCAATGGTGAGATTTATAACCATGTAGAGCTGCGCGAAGAGCTTGTCGCAAAAGGATATGAGTTCTTTTCTCAAAGCGATACCGAGGTGATCATAAAGGCATATCATGCGTGGGGGGACGACTGCGTCCTACATCTCAATGGCATGTGGGCTTTCGCGATCTGGGATATCGGCGCAAAGAGATTATTTATGAGCCGCGACCGCTTTGGCATCAAGCCTTTTTATTATTATATAAACGAGGATATGCTCTATTGGGGCAGCGAAATCAAACAGCTTTTGGAGCTTCCGTATTTGCAAGAACTCAATACCGCTGCGATTTGGCGCGCTACCAAGATCAACAGCTTTTTGGCTTACTCGGATGAGACATATTGGAAAGATGTCCGCTCTTTGGAGCCGGGCAAGATCATGATCCTCGAAGGCGGAAAGCTGAGCCAAAAGACCTATTATCAGCTGGATGAAGAGAGCTTTGAGAAGTCTGAAATCAGCTTTGAAGAGGCAAAAGAGAAGTATTTGGAGCTCTTTTTGGATAGTCTGAGGATGCAGCTGCGCAGTGATGTACAGATCGGTGCATCGCTTTCAGGCGGGCTGGATTCCGGGGCGATTGTTTCTTTTGCCGGCGACTTCGTGGACTATCCTTTCCGAACATTTTCTACTTATTATGAAGAATCAGCGCGCTTGGACGAGCGCAAATATATCAGAATGATAGCCGAAAATAGCGGAGCTAAGACCTGTTATATCTCGCCTAATGCAGATAATGCGGCAGAGTGGCTCAGCAAGGCTATCTGGTTGAACGATCTGCCGGTGAATTCAGGCTTTGTAAGCCAATATGCGCTGATGAAAAAAGCCAAAGAAGTGGGCATGAAAGTCCTGCTTTCGGGCTTGGGGCCGGATGAATTTATGGGCGGATATCATCATGCCGGCTATCGCTATTTTGCCGATCTCTTGCGTTGCGGGAAGATTGGCGACTTTGCCGGTGAGATCAAGCACTTCGCGGGTTCATCGCCTAAAGAAGTGGTCTCGAATATGGGCAAGATCCTGCTCTCGGCATCCATGAAAGAATCCACGATCTATAAGCTGGAATCGCAGTTCTATCACTTCGAGCCTTTTAATAAAGACTTTGTGAACACTGCGCACAAGGAGGCCGGAGCGCCGATTATGGACAAACTGGCCGATCTGGGTGCATCGAAGCTGAACTCCTTCATGCTCAATATGGTGGATTGCGGCATGCTCAAAACTCAATTGCACTATGAAGATAGGATGAGTATGGGGCATAGCGTGGAAAGCAGAATGCCTTTCCTGGATCACCGTTTGGTGGATTTCGTGTTTACTCTGCCGGCCAGTTATAAAAACCGTCCGCCATATCGCAAAGCACTGCATCGCGAGGCTTTGGGACACAGCATGCCCGCTGAGGTGGTAAATCGTAAGGATAAGGGCATCTTTGGCAGTCCGCTGACTAATCATTGGCTGAGAAAACAGCTCAAAAACTTTGTCGAAGATATCATCTACAGCACGCGCTTCAGGCATCGCGGGATCTGGAACCTCCCCGTGATTCACAGGAAGTGGCAAGGCTATCTCTCAGGTAATAATGGCGATGCGGAGATGCTCTTCAACGTGCTTTCACTGGAAATGTGGTTCAGAATCTTTGAGGTGAATCGATGAAATATAGACGGATTGTTCTATTGATTCTGCTTGCGATCATGATGAGTTCTTGCAAGCTGGTTTTCAAGACCCCACAAGTGGAAAGAGTGCGCGATGTGAGCATCGAATCTTTCTCCGTGGATAAGAGCGAGCTCGTGGTCTCACTCATGGTTTATAACCCAAATAACTACAATATTCAGCTTAAGAAGCTGGATGTGGATATCCTGAATTTGGATAGACAAAAGATAGGGCAAGGCACGCTCAGCCGTGAATATACGCTCACGAAAAAGCAGACTGCACGCATAGATTTTGGAGTGAATCTGCAAACGCGGCCGACGCTGGGACTCATCAACTATTCAAACTACAATGTTGATATGTATATAGTTGCACGCGGCGAAGGCAAGGCGAGAGGACTTAAGAAGAAGTTTGAATACGACGAGCCATACAGCATCTCGCTGAAAGAGCAAATCACCGGGGAGATACCCAGATTCAGGGTGGAAGGGCAAGACCTATTCAAGGTTATGCGCACTTATGTGCATAAATATGGGCTCGGCGCCACTGCCCTGCGCACGGATTTCATCGTCCTGAACCCTTATGGACTAAGATACAAAGTGCTTGCTTTTCCCGCGGATATCTATATCGGGGATAAGAAAGTGGGGCAGGGAAATTTGCTCAAGCAGTTGCACTTCAAAGAAGATATATTCTATCGTGAAGGCAGCATGGAATTTGATATGTCTAACCTCAAATCCATCCTCTCGGCGGCACGTGGTGTGCTCAAAGGTGGCATGGATTATCGCGTTCAAGGTGAAATTGTTTTGGAAATCTTGGGGACTCGCATATCCGCGCCCTATGCATATAAGGGCTGGATTCCACTCAATATGTGGGAGCTTCTCCTCAAGCACGGAACAAAAAGTTCTTGACGCAAATAGCACTTTGAAAAACTGTGGTAAACCTACTAAAATATATATTTGTTAATATAACAAGGAGAAATAATGGTCAAGTTAAGACTGAGAAGAATGGGAGCTAACGACCAGCCGTTTTATCGCATCGTTGCTGTAGATTCCCGCAAAAAGCAAGTCGGGAAATACATCGAGAGCGTCGGTTGGTACGATCCAAAGCCAGACCCCTTCAAACTCAATGTCGATACCGAAAGAGCAATTTATTGGCTTTCCGTTGGCGCACAGCCCACGGATACAGTGCGCTCACTTTTGCGCAAAGCCGGCGTTTTGCAGATCTGGCACGAACGCAAGCTCGAAGCGGCTAAGACTGAGAAAACAGAAGAATAAGCAAAAATAACACAGCGAGGTGAAAATGAAAGACCTTATTGAATTCGTAGTAAAAGCACTTGTAGATGATCCTGCCATGGTCACGATAGAAGAAAACGATAATGGCAACGACGTCGTCTATGAGTTACGAGTAGCAAAAGGTGACATCGGTAAGGTGATCGGAAAGCGCGGCCGCACGGTCGGAGCAATCCGCGTCATCCTTAATGCAGTATCAACAAAACAAGGAAAGCGCGCCGAGCTGGAAATTATCGAGTAAATGACCGCTCAAGACCTTATCGTTATCGGCAGACTGGGCGGACAGGACGCAGACGGTTGGTTCAAAGCAATGATCAAGCCCGGCTTTCGCCGGCACTTCGATGAGCTGGACAAACTGTATTTGATCTTTGAAGAAAATAGAGTGTTTTACCTAAGTATCAGTGAAAGAAAAGAATCCGGAAGGAATTGCTGGCTGATGTTTGCAGAAGATGGAGTTTCTGATGAAAGGAAGCTGCATCGCGAAGCATATATCGCCATCGATCAAGAAGAGATTGAGACGGATGAGGATACAGACGAGCTTTTGGGTAGTGATGTAGTCTGGCAAGACAGCATTCTCGGCTGTGTGGTGGATGTCTTTGACAACGGCGCACACGAGATCCTGGTGGTGAATACCACGCCGGATATAGAGATCATGATTCCCTTTGTGGAGCATTACGTTCGCCCTACTAAAGCGGGCGAGCCCCTTATCCTCAGCAATATGACTGACTTGCTGGAGGCTTCACAGCTCAGCTTTTCAGATGGTGTCTTAACAGAAGATGCCGAGATCTGACAAAGCAAGAAAGTGAGCTGCCTCAAAGGCTTTTCAGATGGTATCCAAATCATGAAGAAGACGCTGACGCTTGAAGTATTGAGCCTTTTCCCTGAGTCTTTTAAGAGCTTTTTAGAAAGCAGCATAGTGGCTCGGGCGATAGATAAAGGCTTGGTGGCGGTTAATACGGACGATATCCGTGATTATAGCCGCGATAAACATCGCAAGACTGATGACTATCCCTATGGCGGTTTTGCCGGCATGGTGGCAAGTCCTCAGCCTATCTGGGATGCTATCTCGACAAAGATATCAGAGAAGCCGGCGCCCGTGATATACTTCAGCCCGCAAGGCAGACAACTCAATCAAGACATACTCAATAGCTATGCCAAAGAAGAGCGCATTATCCTACTTTGTGGACATTACAAAGAGATAGATCAGCGCATCAGGCGCCTCTTAGTGAGCGATGAAATCTCTCTGGGGGACTATGTCCTCAGCGGGGGAGAACTTGCCGCTATGGCGTTCATAGATGGCGTGGCGCGCTTGCAAGAAGGCGTGCTCGGCGATATAGAAAGCGCCAAGAGCGATTCCTTTTATGAGGGAGCACTGGGCTTCCCTTGCTACACCAGACCGGAAGTTTTTATGTATCAAAGCGTTCCCGAGGTTTTACTAAGCGGAGATCACGCCAAAGTAAAGCAATGGGCGCAAGATGAAAGCGAGAAACTGACCCAGACCCGCAGACCGGATTTAATCAAGACCTAACCCGTCCTCCATGGGGAGGAAAAACAAAATTACCAATCAGGAGAGGTTGTAAGGCAAAGTGTTACACGATGCGGAACTTGCCACTTGGCAGCTTGATGGACTCTTAAATTTAGGAGCTAATTAATCAATGTTCAGAATGCAGCATCAGACCGGGCTTTATGCGCAGAAGCCGGCGAATTATAGGCTGCGTTCAGCGTCGCAAAGTGTATAGCCTACAGCTTATCCGAGTATATATATGGGAGGAACCCAAATGGATATTCTGCAACAAATTGGCAGAGACCAAATCAGAACTGACCTTCCGGAATATCGCGTTGGCGATACCGTAAAGGTGCACTATAAAATTAGAGAAGGCGGAAAAGAAAGAATTCAGATATTCCAAGGTATCGTGATTCAAAAGCGCGGTGCCGGTGTTTCTAAATCTTTCACCGTTCGCAAAGTCTCCGGCGGTATCGGAGTAGAGAGGATTTTCCCTCAAAACTCCCCTAATATCGACAAGCTTGAGATCATTCGCCATGGACAAGTTCGCAGAGCGAAACTCTTTTATCTGCGTAGTGCCAAAGGCAAAGCGAGCAGGATTAAAGAACGCAGAAGATTCACTGCATAATTATAGTAAAACACTTCCAAGCCCTCCGGTTGTTTATATAACCCCGGAGGGCTTTATTTTTTATAATCCAAGGAGATAGACATGTTTAGCGTGATATATTACCAAAACCCAAATATCTGTCTCGAGATCGGGATAGAAGATGAGACAATCACAGAACTTTCGTTTTGTGAGAAGCCGCTCAATCAGCAGAAGCCTGATGCTTTCGGTAAAGCACTCTTTCAGCAGCTTGACGACTACTTTGCGGGCAAGCTCAAAGAATTTGACATCCCCTATTTCGCTACGGGCACTCCCTTTCAGCTAATGGTGTGGGAAGAGCTTTTGCGCCTGGATTATGGAGAGGTGATCACCTATTCCGAGATGGCAAGACGCATAGGCAAGCCCAAAGCCGCAAGAGCAGTGGGCAACGCCTTGGGCAAGAACCCAATCGGCATCATCATTCCTTGTCATAGAGTGGTGCGCGCAGGCGGGAAATTAGGCGGCTTTGGCGGCGGACTAAGGGTGAAAGAGTATCTTCTCAAACTGGAAGAAGAGAATAGGTAGTGCTATGAATAGCAGCATTGAACTAAGGATGAAACACTCTCTACTAAAGCCGGAAGAGGGGAGCAAGTAGCACCATGATCATCGGCATTGGAACGGACATAGTAGATGTTTCGCGGATACAGCGGCTGATGGAAAAGAGCCCCGCATTCATCGAGAAAGTCTATTGTCCCAAAGAGATAGCCTACTGTGAAGATCGTGCAAACTCCGCCGAGAGCTTTGCCGCGAGATTTGCAGCCAAGGAAGCGATGATGAAGGCACTCGGCACAGGCTGGGCGGAGCAGATATCTTTCAAAGAGATCTGCATCAGTTCAGACGAAAAAGGCAAGCCGGAGATTGAGCTTTTGGGAGCAACCAAGGCTTTTGCCGATGGACTCGGAGTAAAAAACATACATCTTTCTTTGAGCCACGAAAGGACTATGGCGCTTGCATTTGTGGTCTTGGAGCGTTAATATATGAAGAGACAAAGCTTAAAAACAGACAGAAATCAAGCGTATTTGCTTGACATTTATTGCCTTGTCAGAGTTATGGTTCACAACTGAGGTAATTATGAAAGATGCGATAGTATTCCTGGGCATACAGGGAAGCGGGAAGGGGACTCAAGCGGGACTCCTGGCGGAGCATAAGTGTTTTCAACACGTTAATATGGGCGATCTCTTTCGTCAAGAGGTCAGCATCGGCAGCGCCGTGGGAGACGCTATCGAGCATGTAATCGAGCGCGGTGATTTGGTGATAGACCACATCGTATTCGACATGATAGACACAACTGTTCATCCGGATTGTAAAGGCATCATTTTCGATGGCTTTCCGCGCACATTGAACCAAGCTGAACACCTTGTAAAACATTATAATCTAATCCACGTATATTATCTTGAGCTTTCCGAAGAGGAAGCCATTTTAAGGATACAGGGACGCCTGGTATGCACAAATTGCGGTGCAAACTATCATACACGCCACAAGCCTCCCAAAGTGGATGGAATATGCGATATTTGCGGCACAGAACTCTCCATTCGTGCAGACGACGAACCCGATGCAATCGCAAAGCGAGTAAAAGCCTTCTACCAACGCACTTTTGTCTTAAAATCATTTTTTGAAAAGAGAGATGCAATCACCACAATCCCCGCTTGCAAGAGCGTTGAGGAGATACACGAGCTCATCTTAAACGATATCTCCAAGAGATAGCTATAAAAGATAGCCATAAGAGATAGCCATGTTGGCTAAGCACAGTCAAAAGTATCTGACATTTGTCGAGACTCTTGCTTATATATTGGCAGGATGGAGCTTCTTCATGTTGTTTTTTGAAGAGCTTTTTCTTGGTTTTCACCACTATCCACAAATTGAACTCATCACTGCTCTGGCAAATCTATTTCTTGCGACACTTGCTACTGCGCTCAAGCTAATCTCACAGGAAAAATCAAACAAGAGTATTTGGTTTGATCTATCTATGATAGTTTTCGGCATATTGATAATGTTTTATCAGACCAAGTATTTGATCTTCATCTTGCTGATTCGCCAAAGCTATTACTTCTTGCAGTATATGCTTTTCGGGCTGTTTGACGGCAGGATTTCGCGAGCGATAAGCAAAAGCCCCTCACTTTCGTTGATGTTGAGTTTTGCGTTGGTAATATTATTGGGCGCCATTCTCCTGATGATGCCCACAGCTTCGGTTTCAGGCAAAAGCATTTCTTTTATGGATTCCGTATTCACTGCAACGAGTGCTACTTGTGTGACAGGGCTCAGTGTATTCGACATTGGTAGCCAGTTCACCTTGTTCGGGCAGACCGTGATCTTGATCCTGATCCAAATCGGTGCATTGGGGATAATGACGATATCCACAGCTTTTGCATTGATTTTAGGACGCAGGCTCAATCTCAGGCTTGAGAATGTAATGCACAGCGTAATAGGCGGCACCTACAAGATCGATATGTTTCGCTTGCTCAAAAGTATCGTTTTAGTAACAATTATCATTGAGATTTTGGGCGCTATTTGTTTATATATGGTATTTTCTCGCGATATGTCGCCATCATCTGCGATGTATAACAGCTTATTTCACTCTATATCAGCTTTTAGCAATGCCGGGATATCACTATTCAAAGATAGCTTTGCAGGGTATGTAAGCAATCCTCTTATAAATATAACTATCATGACATTAATAGTATTAGGCGGCATAGGCTTTGCTGTATTGATGGATTTGTTTCACTATTTTACCAACCCTAATAAAGTGCGCAAACTCAGCCTTCACAGCAAGATAGTGCTCATCATGACAGTTTCAGTTATAGTTATTGGCTTTTTGGGGATATTTATTGCAGAACATGATAAAAGTCTGACTACTTATCCACTTAAAACCAAGATATCAGCGGCGCTATTTCATTCTATATCTTCACGTACAGCGGGATTTAATACGATAGATACCACGCAACTCAGCCCGGCATCTACCTTTGTGACCAATCTTTTGATGTTCATAGGAGCATCACCGGGATCAACCGGCGGGGGCGTGAAGACCACCACTGTGGCGCTACTCATACTTTGGGTTGTAGCTATGTTTCGCGGCAAAAAAGAGGTCTGCCTATTCAACCGCAGAATCCCTTTTTCAAATATCAGAGAAGCAACAATCTTGGTGACCATTGCCGGCGCATTGATCTTCATTTTTGGATATTTACTGATGCTTACACAAGACTTTAGCTCGGAAGACATCCTTTTTGAGGCTGTATCAGCTTTTGGAACAGTTGGACTTTCCCGAGGGATTACCCCTCATTTAAACAAGATCGGCAAGCTGCTTATCACATTGCTGATGTATCTCGGACGCATAGGCCCTCTTACATTGATCTATGCATTAAGCACCAGAAAACACCAGGCACATATTGATTATGCCGAAGAAAAGATAGCAATAGGCTAAAGGAGGAATAATGGCAAGACATGCGGTTATTGGATTGGGAAAATTTGGCACAACGGTTGCCAAGATACTTGCCGAGAGCGGAATGGACGTGATCGCCATAGATAAGAATCAAGATTTGATAGACGAGATTGCACCTTATGTTACCAGCGCGATTTGCATGGACGCAACCAATGAGAGCGCACTTAGAACCCAAAGCTTAGCTGAGGCAGACGCCGTGATCTTGGGCATAGGAAGCAGCATCCAAGAGAGCATCCTATGCGCTGCAATCCTCAAGAAGATCGGAGTAGGAATAGTTTATGCCAAAGTGGATAACCATCTACACGGCAGGATAATGGAGCTGATAGGCGTGCAACACATACTTTTACCCGAAGAGATAGTAGGAACGCAGCTTGCAAAGACTTTGACCTCCAAAAATGTCTTGGAGTATGTGAGCCTTTCCAGCGGCCATGTAATGATGGAGATGATAGCGCCCAAAGAGTTCGTGGGTAAAACCCTCTTAGAACTCGCCTTGCCTGCAAAATCTAAAGTGAATATAGTAGCCATAAAGTATGATAGTTTTAGCGTTTCAGAAGAAGGGAAGAACATTGTAGAAAAGAAATTTAACGATATGCCCGGAGCCAATGACATTATAAAGGAAGGAGACATTCTCACGCTGATGGGAAGCAAAGGAAATATCGACAAATTGATCTATAAAACCGGTAAAAGGAGGGAAAAATGAAACCTTCTTTCACAACTCGCATACGCCTTCTTTTAGGCCTTCTTTTCGTGCTGATAATCATACAGTTTATTGTCATCTTGGCCAGCATCAATGTTGCTGAAAACATCCATGTTTTAGCAAAAGACATACAGAGCATCATGCTCGCTTTCAGCTTCATGATTTTCTTGTATATAGCCTTTCTCGTCAATTATTTACCTTTTAAGCTGAAGCAATCGGAAAAGAGATTGGAAGCATTGATTAGCGAAATCTCAAAAGGGGATTATGAGATAGATATAGACAGTTATACTAAAGAAGAAGATACAAACTTTCATGCCTTACTTTCTGCGATATCTGAGATGCTTAAAGGCATTTATAGATTTGATGATGCAAAGACGGCAAAGATATATGAGCATCATCAACGCATCTTACTCTTGATCAATCTGTTGAATCAAGAATGCCTGATTTTAAACATCGAAGGCGAAATCATCTATATGAATGACTCTTTTCGAAGGCAGCACCCCGAAATATCTGATGATGTAGTAATAGGCGAGAGAATCATCCGAGATAAAGGCGAAGCAGCCGTATTTGATACAATCTCCGAAGCTCTGCGTGACGGCAATAATATCTACGATTTTAAAGCTAACAAGAATAATAGCTTGACAAGACTGTGCCTGAATGGCTCAATCGTTCGTGACCGTAATGGGATTCCCAACGGCGGAGTATTTTTGATTGAGAGAGAAGAAATTGATAAACCGGATTAAGATCATTTACGAAGGCGACGAGCCGATAAGACTGGACAAGCATCTTGCCAATCTAAACCTGCAAGAGCTGTATTCTCGCAGCTTTATCGAGAGTCTCATCGCCGAAGACCGCATCCTGGTAAATCATGTCCCCGTCAAAAAGAGCTATCCGCTCAAAGAGGGCGACGTGATAGATCTCAAGCTCCCGCCCCCGCCCGAACACGATGTCTTTGCCCAAGATATTCCCCTGGACGTGGTTTATGAGGACGACGACCTCGCCGTGATCAACAAGCCCGCAGGCATGATCGTGCATCCGGGGCACGGCAATCCCGACGGCACGCTTGTAAATGCCATCATGCACCACTTTGGCGATAGTCTTTCAAGCGGCAGAGCTCCAAACCGCCCAGGAATAGTTCACAGACTGGATAGAGGCACCTCAGGGCTAATCATCATCGCCAAGAACGACCGCGCGCAAAGCCTTCTCAGTGAAATGTTTGCCAAGCGCAAGATAGAGAAGACCTATCTGGCGATCACCAGCGGCATCCCCGATCCCAGCGAAGACAAGATTGAGTGCAATATCGCGCGCTCGCTAAAGAATCCACGCCAAATGTGCGTTGCAAAAGAAGGGCGTTGGTCGCTTTCATATTACAAGACCGTGAAATACTACCACTATTTTGCCCTGGTAAAGATCAAGCTTGAGACGGGGCGCATGCACCAAATCCGCGTCCAATTTGCCCATAGAAACATGCCCATCTTGGGCGATTTGCTTTATAACACCCGCCGCTACGTTCACTCCCTCATACCGCAAAACATGAAGAGAAAGGCGACGGAACTGCTTACAAGCAAGCTGCTTAGGCAGGCACTACACGCTTGGAGATTACAATTTGTTCAACCCATCACGGGCAAGAAGTTAGACATTTTTGCTCCCCTTCCGCCCGATATCGAATATACTTTGAACTGGCTGGAAAATCATTTTAGTATTGACACAGACAGCGTCTCATATAATGTGAAATTAGAGGAAAATATAAAGTGGTAAAGAAACAAAATCAAGAACTTATCAGCGTCTTCATCGGCATTGATGAAGCAATTCAGCGGATTGCCAATGGCGAGATGGTCATCGTGGTTGACGACGAAACTCGCGAGAACGAAGGCGATCTACTTATGGCGGCTGAGCTTGTCACCGCCGAAGACGTCAATTTTATGATCAGCAAAGGCAAAGGACTTGTCTGCGCTCCGCTCAGCAGTGAATATGCCGAAAGGCTGGATATTCCGCTGATGACTGAAGATAACAACGAGCGTCATGGCACGAAATTTACGGTATCGGTTGACCTCATAGAAGGCACGACCACCGGCATTTCGGCGCCCGAACGCGCACTCACGCTCAAAGCATTGGCAGATCCCAAAAGCAAAGCCGAGATGTTTATGCGTCCCGGACACATCTTCCCGCTTATCGCCGAAAAGGGCGGAGTATTGCGCAGAGCAGGGCACACGGAAGCCGCTGTGGATCTGGCAAGACTTGCCGGGCTGAATCCCGCCGGGGCGATCTGCGAAATCATTCGCGATGACGGCGAGATGGCGCGCATGGACGATCTCGAAGTCTTTGCCCGCGAGCACGATCTGAGGATCACCACCATCGAAGATCTCATCCATTACAGACGCAAAAAAGAGCGTCTCGTACACGAAGTTTCTCGCGCAAAACTCCCCACGCCTTACGGTGAATTTGACATCATCACCTTCCAAAGCGATATCTCACCGGAATATCACGTTGCACTCACCTTGGGCGATATCAGCGGCGAAGAGCCCGTGCTCGTGCGCGTTCACTCTGAATGTCTCACCGGCGATGCGCTGCATTCATTGCGTTGCGATTGCGGTCAGCAGCTACAGCGCAGCTATGAAATGATCGCGGAAAAAGGACGCGGCGTGATCCTTTATATGCGTCAGGAAGGGCGCGGGATAGGGCTTTTGAACAAGATCAAAGCATATCACTTACAGGATCAGGGAGCGGACACCGTTCAGGCAAATATCGCGCTGGGTTTCCCCGATGATATGCGAGATTATGGCATAGGCGCACAGATACTCAAAGCCTTGGGACTGCGGAAGATAATGCTGCTCACGAACAACCCCAAGAAGCTGGTGGGACTAAGCGGCTATGGCCTGGAAATCACCGACCGCATGCCCATCGAGATCACTCCTCAAAAAGACAATGAACACTATCTCAAAACCAAAAAGGACAAAATGGGACACATGCTCAATGAAGTCTAAAAAGCTCTTTATTCTCTCTTTGCTCATCTTTGCGAGCCTACTTTTTGCGAGGCCGATAGAGCTTCCGCAAGCGATTGGCTTCGTGAACGACTTTGCCGGCATACTAAGTCAGGAAACGCACGACAGGATCAACGATTGGGCGATAGAATTAAGAGAGAAGGGCGGTGTGGATTTTGCCATTGCAACTTTTGAAAATATAGGCGGCGAGGATGAAGTGGACTTTGGAGTTCGCCTCTTTAAGCATTGGGGGATTGGCTCTCAGCGCGATGAAGGGGTGCTCATCCTGCTTGCCGTGTCCGAGCGCCGCCTCAGAATCGAAGTAGGCTATGGCTCAGAAGGATATATCACAGACGCATTTTCACATCAGGTTTATATGCACATGCGCAATTTCCTCAGCCAAAAAGGCGCAGAGGATTGGGACGAAGCCTTCATGCAAGGCAGCCTGATGCTTTTAAATCAAATTGCAAAAGAAAAAGAAATCACCCTTACGGGGATGTCCGATTATGCCAAAGGACTGAGAGACAAGGAGAAAGACAGCGGTGTGGGATTGGTCGCAACCTTTTTCATCATCTTTGTTTTTCTCATAATCGTCACTCGCGGCAGAATCCTACAAGTGCTGTTTTATAGCAGCTTATTCGGAGGATCCGGGCGCGGCGGACCGCCTTTTGGCGGCGGATATGGCGGAGGAGGTCGCTCAGGCGGCTTCGGCTCCGGTAGTTCCGGTGGATTTGGCGGCTTCGGTGGCTTCGGCGGCGGACGCTCCGGTGGTGGTGGAGCAGGTGGAGGTTTTTAATGTTATTTCTAAAATCACTAATTTTCATTCCTTGGAACTTATTGCTCGGCATGATTGTGCTGTGGATTCTAAGATGGCTACTTTTTAATCCCGAACCAATATATATCTTCAAAAAGAAGTGTTTTTTGACGCCCGGTTTCCTCGTTCGCAAGCGAGATTGGCTCTTTAACAAGGCGCGAGACTTGCTCTTCGACTATCTTCGCCAAGCGGAAAATCCTCAGCTCAAAGATGGATATCTGGCGAAATGGGAGAAGAAAGTGCATGATTTTATCTGGGAAAAGAGTGAGTTTGTGTCTGAATGGCGGTTTATGCCGGAGAAATTCAAGCAATCTATACGCAGGAAAATTACCGATGGCTTTACTAAGATTGGCTCGAATTTCTTGCGTAAAAGAGTGCCCAGATTGGCCGAACAATGGCGCATCGAGCATCGCATAGACGACTATGACTTTCAGTTTTCCATGGATTATTTCAGGGACATTTATAACCGCTATGTTCATAAATATATGGTCTATGGATTTTTGATCATCAATGCTCTGGTCGGGATCAACAACCTGATTCTCTATATCATCATGGGCTTGATCTGGTAAAGTTTAAGAGCTGATATTTTACTAAGCGGGCGGAGAGTTGTTTCCGCCCTTTCTTTTTGCTTTTTTTCAAAGCTGTTCCACGATAATTTATTATCCTTATATTAGGAAACCTAACACAGCAAGCGACGTAAACTTTGCTACCATATACGCCGAGCTAATTGATCAACAAAAAAAAGGGGCTGCTATAATAGAAGCAACCCCTATAGTAAACAAATGATTTAGAGCTTATAACCAAGATTTAACTGTAGTGATTTTGTGCGGGATAAAGACGAGACGATGATTTCTCGAAAGCCTTCGCTATAGCGAACGCCAAGCAAATATTTATCCATGTATCCCAAGTCTAATCCAAAGCCCAGACCGGCGTCAAATCCATTTAATTCATTCATATCTTTTACAATGAATTCATCGTCCGGTGAGTCTGCACGACCAAATCTCCCTTTGATCAGGTATCTAAATTCAGGTCCCATATAAGGCTGAAAACTGAGGTTGCCGATGCTAAAATCACCTTTAAAATAGAGGGGAAACTCTAAATAATGCATTCGGAATGTATCGTGCACCCAATCGGTTTGCCAATCATCAGACCCTTCATCCCAAATCTCATAATAACCTTCACGGCGACCGCCTCTTTGGCTGTAATTGATTTCAGGTTGCAAGATGATATATCTATTTAGAGGATAATTCATAAACACACCTAAATTGAAGCCAAGTTCAGTTTTGTCAAACTTAGCTTTCGAGCCAAGAAAGGCCATATTGATTATCTGATAATCATCATTTATTTCGTTTAAGTTTCCGCCTAACCTTATGCCGTAAGTAGCTTGAGCATATCCGGCACAAAGGGCGCCGATCAGCAAGAGGCTGACTAATATATGTTTTTTCATTTCTTCTCCCATTTTTGTGGACTTATGGCTGCGGCAATAAATCCACGAGGCTCATTAGATTTACTGAAGGCTAATTTTGATCCTTCGTTAATACACCTAAACCATGAGTTCTAAGATTATGCACACAAGTGAATTGTATGACTTAGAAACGATATCCCAGATTCAACTGAAGGGATTTTGTGTCGAGAAACGATAATAACTCTACTTCATGAAAACCTTTGCTATAGCGGACGCCAAGCATATATTTATCTTTGAATGCCAAGTCTAAGCCTATACCAAACCCGGGATCAAATTTGTTAAAGGTTTTATTTTCTTCTGTGATGAGTTCGTCATCGGGTGTATCTGCCGTGCCAAGATAGCCTTTGATCAGATATCGAAATTCAGGTCCCATATAAGGCTCAAAGCCAAAGTCGCCAAAGCTGAAAGCACCTTTTAGATAGAGAGGAAGCTCTAAATAGTGCAATCGAATTTCTATGTGATCCCAATCAGTGTCCCACACTTCGTCCCAGTCATCCCAATATTCATAATCCCCTTCTTGGCGACCGCCCCTTTGGCTGTAATTAACTTCCGGTTGTAAAAGGAGATATTTGTCTATGGGGTAGTTCATAAATACGCCAACATTGAAGCCAAGCTCGGTTTTGTTAAACCAGTCCTTAGTCTCAGTTATGAATAGCCCCTTCATATCACCATCTAATTTGTTGATGTTTCCGCCAAGTCTTATGCCATAAGTGGCTTGTGCATTCACAGTACTGAGGGCGACGACCAGCAATAAGCTGACTAATATTAGTCTTTTCATTTTTTTCTCCCGTTTTTATGGATTTACGATTATAGCAATGAATCCATGAAGTTGGTCAGATTTCCTGAAGGCTTACTCTTATCCTTCGTTAATACATGAATAAACCAAGACTTTGAAGTCAGGCACACGTTATAGAAGTTCTGAAATCCCGTCAAGATTTATTTCAACAATTTGATTGCCGGCGTCAAGGAGTTTGAGGTGCTTTTCCATGCCTTCCTTATAGGGTTCTCGTGATGATGTGGTCATGATGTGGTCATGGGCATGAGCGTATCATAGGCAAATGATGATCTGAATCCTATGGGGAAGAGATGGATTGGCAGGGACTTAGGGCGGAGTGAGCAAAGAACCTCAAAAGCTGACGTATTGCAATACAATATATAGGATAAACATCAGAATATTTGTTGCAATACCCCACCAAAGCCATTTTTTCTCCCCCTTGATCAATTCATCGACAGAAGAATATTTATCTGGGTATTGCTTCCATATCAGAGTATTCGCTGTAAATCCAACAAGAATAGACAAAGGAAGTTGAACCAAATAAATGATCAAGGCTCCTGCCCAATCAGCTTTCATCGACATTCTATTCAAAGTAGCCAATATAATAAAATAAATATACTGTTTGTGCGTTAGAGTCCAGATAGTTGATAATAAAAATGCACCCCAATTAAATCTTTTCAATGTTTTTAGTTCATCAGGGCTAAGTATCTCAATCCTAGCTCGTTCTCTTTTCCTTCTTTCTGAAATTCTCATGATTTCTCCCATTTTCTGTATTAAGTCTCAAAGGTTGGTGTAAATTCCAACTCCTTGATTTTTGCCTCAATGATGGCATTGTGTCAATCCCTCGTTAACTACACTCTATATTTGAATAATTGATAATACCACTGTAATCAAATTTGTATTTCAGTCAACTACATTCTTTTGAGATGTTTCTTATCAAGCTTTCAAAAAATCAGAACATACCAAAGTTTACTCCTTTTCGGGCACCAAATGCATGCACAAAAAGTTATATATATCTGCTCATAATTCTAACACAGTTAATTTGCTACTATAATAAGGCAACACCACTTCTGAATTATATATTTTAAATACTTCGTCCATGTATTTGAACCTCTTAAGGGTCACTTATTCTTTTTTCATAAATGTCAAGTGTTCATTTTATTAATATGTTCGCAAAAACCTATCTATCCCACGACAACCCCTTTGGTCACTTTCGACAACCCCTTTGGAAATAACTCCGACAGCAAACGCCAAATTACCAAACCCCTTGTCAGTTTGTCATGAAATCCCTGAAATCCCCAATTATTTCCAAACCCCCTGTCATTCCTTCCAAACCGTTTGTCATGAAATCCCTGAAATCCCCAATTATTTCCAAACCCCCTGTCATTCCTTCCAAACCGTTTGTCATGAAATCCCTGAAATCCCCAATTATTTCCAAACCCCTCAAAATAACCTAACTCAATCCCAAACCTATCTTTACCCCTTTTCACCCCATTTCCAAACCCCTTGTCCCCTCATAGCTTGAGAATCGTTTTTTAAAACATCATCGTCGCCAATAGAATAGACTTGCACTAAATGAAAAAGGTTCTTATGATGTTTAAGTCCCTTACCTCGTAAACACATAAAACAAAACCTTCTACTATCTATAGGGAGACAAAATCGAGAAACGGTGACAAAATGCCCAACTAATTTTTCAAGCACTTGCGTAACTGCCTCAAAAATGAAGCCTGAAATAATCTTCACATAAATATTAAGCATAACCATGTTATGTAAACCTGTTTAGTTTTGAGTGACTTAGGGGTTTGATGAAAGCTAAGTTAGCTACGAGCTAAGAGTTACGAGCTACGAGAGCTTCGCACAATGCGGGGTGAGTAGACGTGGTGTGTAAAGTATTTGTAACGCTGGCTTTAGCCGGCCGTTGTTCGGACTTTAGTCCGCGTCCAATGACGTGCGCAAGACGCACTCCTTCAAGAGAATAGAACACGGATTGAACGGATTCAACGGATTTGCACGGATGGAGTTTGGAACTGGTAGGAATATGCTGGGTTTGGGGCGATAACATCTTACTTGCTAACTGTAATCACTCCCTTCTTGCTCGCCGACGCAGGTTTCTCCGCATCCAGCCCATGTTCAGGATGGTATTTCCCATAAGGAAGCGCTTGTTGCATCGTCTTAATATTCGCCTTTCTTGTGTTCGGGAAATAATCTTCAGACATCGTTTTAACCGCTGATTCTAACACCGCAAACAATAAATTATCGCTGGAAGATTCGAGCGAGATTTCTATTGTCGTCTCATAATCCCAAATCGTTTCCATTGTGAGCGTGCTGACCAGGGCAAGCGATGATTCAACTGTCAGTGTTCCCTCAATCAGGAACCATTTTTTATCCCACTTATTAATTGTTGAATATAGCACCGCATCAGCCCCAAAATGTTTCTTTAGGTTTTCCAAAACTACAGGCGTGATTGTTTCGGTATCATACATCCCCTCGTCCCGCAGGATCGTGAACACGGCTTCAACCGGTAGGGGATAGTAGCCTGACAAAGCCAAAGCTTCTGCCAGAGAGCAGGCAAAATATTCCTTCGCATCCGCTGCACCGCTATTGTTGATCGGCGGCAAAACCAAGATGGACACTGGCTTTTCCGTGTACATATCAGGATAAACACTTTGTCTTGTATGAGAAGAAATTGCACATCCGCCGAGGGTGATCAGCAGCGCAAATAATAGCCATAACATTCGATTTTTCATTGCTTACTCCCCAGCTATATCTTGCCAAAATAGCGCATTAACATGAAGTTGATCAAAGCAGTTGATTCTTCAAAATTCTGCTTTTCTTTTTCGAAATACTCGCGAGCTTTCTCTTCTTGCTTTTCGCCCATTAAAATCATCGCGTAATCACAATATAGCCCGGGAGCCACTTTTCTACCCGCTTTTTCTTCTCTATCGAATAGATTTTCCAAGCTCTGTTTGTAGGCATCCAAGGACTTTTCATCCCCCAGTTTTACAGCTTTGTAATAGTTATGAGATGTGTTTCCATAATAATATAAGCCAGTCTGTTGTGCACAAGCTGTAAACAGGATAAATATCAATAGGATAGGAGCGTATTTCATGGCAGGCTCACTTCGACAATATTGCCAACTGTGATCATTACCTTTCTCTTGAGAATCTGTCTGTTTGCCTCATTGATCACCAAGTCGTAAGTCCCAGATTTCAAAGCTAATTTGTGCTCGGGAGTCACCGTCACGGGCTGATTATTTAGGGTGATAGTCTTGCCGGATAAATCACCATTGAACTGCAAATATCCCACATCTTCGATAACGGTGTTTTTCTGTGAATACTTTTGCACGCTACAAGAAGCTGCCACCATCAAAATTATCATGGCTATGATTAAAAAACGTAATTTCATTTTGCGCCTCACTTATCGCTGATATAAAGGTTTTCAATGTCCGATGGCGAGATTTCCCCACTAATCAGAGTCGCAAAGGACAGCTCGGTAAGTTCATTCCCCGGGATAAGTTGAACGACTCTTATTTTGCCGACCTGCGTTCCGGGGAGCTCAATCTCAATGCCGGTTTGGGGGTTTTTAACCATTTTCCCCTTTTCATAGACAAAGAATTCATCTCCGATCTTTATCCCTTGCAGAGCGCCTCCGGAAATGACGAATGTGTCATTGTCATAACTCAATATATATGATTTCCAGTCTTCATCACTCAGTTTATTGATGAGATTATTTATCACGGCACTGATTGCTGCATCGATAGCCTTGTCCCCAAGAGTGTCATCATATCCGCCCGTCGTTCCCATGCCGAAGGTTGTGCCAGTTTCAGAGCTTGATTCGCCGCTCCCTTCTTCTCCATAGATCACGACCCCTGTGCGCGTATCAACGATTCTGAGGTTGACCTTTGCATAAGCGGTTTGAGTTTTTGATCTGCCCACCAAACCAACATTTCCTTTTACATTGCGGCCAAATTCGGAGATCGAACCCAAAATCAGGTAGTCAGCAGGGATTTTTAAGCTTTGAACATTCGATAGTTGTTGTTCTTGATTTAAGTCTATCGTATCCTGTCTTTCGATGAGGAGAAACTTGTTTGACATTGCTAACTTGGAACTGAGGATGTCGTTAGCTGCGCGGGATAGTGCTACGCTGCTTTCCCCGCCTTCATTAAGAAAACTTGTGGCTGCCCGAGTATCGTTTGTAAATCGCCCAATCGCGACTTTTCGCTTCAATCCATAGTTATCGCTGCTCACGATTTGTGATTGTATAGGCTCGATATTCGTTGTTTGCGTTGGTTTTTCCGGCTGGAATCCTGCGCATCCGGCTAAGAATACTATGCTCGCACACAGTAATGCAAAACGAAATCTCATGATGAATCCTCCTGTCATGTTCCGTCTCTATCGGAATTGGAAATCGTAAATCCAATTCTTTGATTATGAAATGCTGTGAATATGTTCATAGCTCTCAATATTCATGCTACACACATTATTAACTACTCTGCGCATGATTTCCTAAGTCGATAAATAAGTCAAGCACTATGTTGAAGCAGACTTTGTTGCGTAAGGGAGATGTCCGATGATGGAAGGGATGCAGGACTCAACAAACCCTTACCCCAACCGCGACTGGGGCTGCAACACACCACTCTTACTTTAGCTGCGACTGGGGTGGCAACACACGCACCACTCTTACTTTAACCGCGCCCGGGGTGGAACATCTTGTTGCCACATGCTGGATTGTAAACGTCCTCGTTTACATCAAAAAGCCAAACAACATTCTCTTCTATCCCTTAGAAACTGGTAGGTTAACGCCCCCGTTAACCGAGAAAGCGCAGCTTTCTACACAAACTTACCCCAACCGCGCCCGGGGTGGAACATCTTGTTGCCACATGCTGGATTGTAAACGTCCTCGTTTACATCAAAAAGCTAAACAACGTTCTCTGCTACTCCATAGAAACTGGTAGGTTGACGTTCCCGTTAACCGAGAAAGCGCAGCTTTCTATACAAACCTTACCCCAACCGCGCCCGGGGTGGCAACATCTTGTTGCCACAAATATTCTTTCTTGGTGTGGAAACGTCTTCGTTGCCACGAGCGACAGCAAGAATATAAGTTGCTTGCGAGATAGAACAACGTTAACGAAATGATTTTCGTTAACGTTAGCTCCTTCAAATGTAATATATCTGAACACCGTTTGTTCTGATCTCAGCCCTCCACTTAATGCAAATTTTGCATCAACTGCAAGCGACGGCAAAATAAACAACAAAGTACACTACAACTTAGCTGCCATCATTCTCGCTGGACACAGGGTTAACAGCATTCCAAAAAACCATCTTGCCGACGTCGGTAAAATGGTTTTAACAAAGGCTCAACACATGATGTTTGCATCCTAATGGTGTCTAACACGGAAATGCAGATCTCCACAAAACACTCAAGTTTTGCAAATATAAATCAGAGATAACGCACAATTCAAGCGAAAAACATTGACAGAATATTACTAAAGCTAAGTCTTGTCAAATAAGGAAAATAAATGCAAAACATAAAAGGGTGATAGATTGAAGAAAGATTTAACAAACTCAGCTATAGATCGTAAAAACGTATTAAACAACCAATTTGCCTTGCAAGCCATACAGAATGAGATAAAGCTCAATGGTCTGCTTTTTGAAGGCAAGATTGTGTTTTCTAAAGAGCAGATTGCCAATTTCTTTGAAGTTAGCATCCGAACAATTGAAAATTATTTAGTAAGCTATAGCGAAGAGCTATTGCAGAACGGGTATGAGGTATTGAGAGGGAAACGGCTGCAAGAATTTAAGTTGCGTTTAAGAAATAATCATGTTACCGAAATCAATTTCGGTAACATGAAAACCTCTCAATTGGGTATATTTGACTTCCGCTCATTCTTGAATGTAGCAATGCTCCTGGTGGAAAGCGAAAGAGCAAGAATATTACGTGGCGAAATACTTGATATAGTGATAGATACTATCAATATGCGCACAGGCGGAGGCACTAAATATATCAACCAAAGAGACGAAGATTTCCTGCAATCATGGTTTAAGAGTGAGGATTATCGCAAAGAATTTACAGACGCTTTGAAGAATTATGTAGAAGGCGGTAAGTATAAATACTACTTTTATACAAACATGATTTACAGAAGCATCTTTAAAGAGAAGGCATCTGAATACAAGGATATTTTGAAGTTGAAAGCTCAAGACAGAATAAGAGATACCATGTATTCTGAGATATTAGACCTAATAGCCTCCTATGAATGCGGCTTTGCTGAAGTATTGCAGAAAGAGTCAGAGCGATTAAATCGCAAACTCTATTATAGTGAGGTGGATGAACTATTTCGTAGTTTTGAATCACAGAAATTGTATAAACCTCTCATCGAGAAAACCAGAAGGAAGATGGCAAGCAGGGATCTTGCATTCAGAGATGCACTACATCTTCAACTTAAAGAATATGTCACCGCTTTGGAAGCCGAGGAATTTGAAAGATTTTTGGGTGAAAAGAGCATGGAATTGGAGAACAGATTGACTGAGGCGCAAGACGTGATGAAAAGGCTGAAGGAAAGAAGCTAATGCAAATCATATACATAGAATTGGAGCAAGCCATCACAATTCATTCGCGCACAATCGATATTAGCGGAGGCGGAGATAAAGGGTCGTTGAATATAGGTCAGTTAGAAAGCGTATTAGAGCACATCAAAAATGATGATTACTATCCTGATTTTGAATCCAAACTTTGCCACTTGATCTGGGGAGCCTGCAAATTCCACTGTTTTCGTGACGGGAACAAGCGTATTGCTATTGCTTTAGGGGCTGATTTTTTGTTAAAAAACGGTTATATGTTCATTGTGTCTAAGTTCATTATTTATATGGAAAACATCGTCTATCACCTTGCCGCGGGCAGGATAGACAAAGACTTGTTGCACAGAATTATTTCTGCTTTATTACAAGGAAGCGAAGAAGATGAATCTCTCAAGTTAGAGATTTATAATGCAATTAAAGATGAATAGATTAGATATTGTTACACAGGAAAAGCAACTCCTAAATGAGGATTATCGCAAATCTGATACTCTAATTAATGCATTCTTACAAACTGGTAGGTTAACGTCCCCGTTAATCAAGAAAGCGCAGCATTCTACAACCCTTACCCCAAGCGCAAATCAAATATATCCAGATCTTTCACCCGATACTTAGTAGATTTGCCCACCTTAACCTTCTCCACATCATCTATATTCTTCAATAAAATCGACATTCTTTGATATGACATTTCAGTATCCAACGAAGCACATATCTCTTTCGCCGTAAGCATCTTTTCTGCAAGAAGTTCAACTATATTATCCGCCAGATCTTCCAGAATCTCCTTTTGCTCATTCGCTGCATTTTCGATTTCGTCAGAACTGAGCTGATTCCCATGCAAATCTACCGCCACGCCGCCCAGAGCGATTAGCTCATTATTGGCGCTTTCTTCCCCGAGATCAGTCTTGCGGATATAGATTGCGCGACACTTTCTTAGCCCATCTTGCACGCCTTCCCAAGTCCCGCCGGTATTTGAAGAATCAGCCACATAAATATTCTTTGCCAGTCCATATATGATCGGATTTCTTGCCATCGCTAAACCCACCGACCAGGGTGCATGTGGATGAAAGGCACTTAGCACGAGCAAGTCGCCTCTAACTATATGTTTATAATAGGTCTTAAAGCCTGATGCAAATGTCGTTATCCCTTGGGGGAGGACAATAATGCTTTGCCCGGTATATTGCATGGCAAAATCCAGCGCAGCCCGATCAATACCCTTGGCAAAGCCACTGACAACAACCTGATATTTCTCAGTCGCATGCTTAGCCACATTTTCGGTAAACTTCATCCCGTTGGCGCTGGCATTTCGTGAACCGACAATAGCAATTGAATCTTCCATTAGAAGTTGCTTGTTCCCTTTGACATACAAAAGCGGTGGGGAATAGCTCATTTTCAGGTTTTCTTTCATCGTGGGCGGATATTCTTCTGAAGTCAATGGGATCAATTCATAGCCTTGATGGAGCAGGCTTTCTATCCCACGACAACCCCTTTGGTCACTTTCGACAACCCCTTTGGAAATAACTCCGACAGCAAACGCCAAATTACCAAACCCCTTGTCAGTTTGTCATGAAATCCCTGAAATCCCCAATTATTTCCAAACCCCTCAAAATAACCTAACTCAATCCCAAACCTATCTTTACCCCTTTTCACCCCATTTCCAAACCCCTTGTCCCCTCATACTATCCATTATACTAATAGCTATAGTATGAGTCTATTTCTACATTTCTTATTCTGCGCTTCATGTCATCGATTCTATCTTCATGGTCATATATCATGTATTCCATGTCATCAATTCTACCCATAAGGTCATCTGTATTCCAAGAATATTCTCTTTCTATACTTCTGATCTTATATTTAAGATGCGAGATTTGTTTTCTCAATTTTCTTACCTTAATCAAGGATACGGGAACAAAAATTAAAGAATTGATAAGTGCTATGGCAATTATAAGTTTTACGACATTTTGTCTTAATGAGTTTAGGAGTTTTTTTGATAATTTTGGTAGTTTAATAAGCCTTTTCTTGCGTTTCAATTTTGGATCAGATAGATTAGGTAGATCGGGAGGGCTTCCATTGAGTTCACCTGTGTAGTATTTATTAATCGTATCTTTAAACTCTTGCCAGTCCTTAATTCTAAGTGCCTTAGCCATGTAGTTGTCGCTGCCCAAATTCTCCGCCCAGAATTTGGCATCCTTATCTATTAAGGGATCAGGATATGGTTCCCACCAAACTCCACAAAAAACTTGTGGATCATTATAAAACAACGAGAATTCAACCTTCTCTTTATAATGACATGATGGGCACTCAATCACATTGATGAGGTCGTTCATCACTAAGTCACGGTTCTCTTGAAATTTGCCCCATATACTCCGATATAGAGTGCTTTTAAACATATTGTCGCAATTAGGACATTGAAATTCTGCCTTGATTTTTTTACTCATGTTTTCATCTCCTACCAAGGGTGTTTAATACTATTATCCCATTCACTGTGTTTTACTTAGTGGCGAAAGACAAGAAGTGTTCATCTTATTGAAACTGGAATATACCATAGCAACTAAAGGATATTTCTATCTTTAATTAATCCTCTTCTATTGCCAAAAAAGAAAAGCTATAACCATTGCTTGAGAATATGTATTAATTTATCTCTACTTGATTTATCAATTATAATATCCACCATTATTCACGTCTATATAACATTTTGCAACCGAACGCATTGTCTCAAGTTCTTCTATTCGCGTCAAGTAATTTATTTCGTTCACAACTTCTCATTTCATGATAAACTGTTCAAGTGTCCTTACCATCTTATACGCTTTTCTTTAAACTCATGCTAACCATTTGGGCAAAGTGCATGTAACCTGCGTTATCTGGACAGACATGGTTAATCTTTAAATAAGGTGCCGTGAAACATTCTTTTAACTTGACGGATAATTGCAATTAATCTCAATTGTAAATATCCAGAATGAGGGAGGTGTCGACGGAAGTTAAAAATGCACCACAAACGGAAGTTTAAATTGCACCAGGTTAAACTATCCATTATTAGTCCTCTTAACCTAAGAGTTAGGAGGAACCATGAAAGGAGTCCCAGTGTACCAGCAGGTTCAAGCATTTTTAGCGAAAGGTTTCAGTTACCGGCAGATTGCCAGAGAGC
>FZPS01000181.1_pt116 | contig 33817 bp, 30 predicted proteins | sample 1817821 | NCBI WGS metagenome assembly FZPS01 (sample SAMEA104158645, study PRJEB21678) | metagenome | place: Germany | collected 2015-04-21
TCTGTGCGAGTTCTTAGCTATAATAAACACATATAATATATGAGTAAAGGATATGTAGCTGTAAAAATATTCCTATATTTGATTACTACAGTACTTGACTTAAACTATAATATAAACTATAATTAATAAGATGTAAATCATTTCACAATAATGAAAGAGTACGAGTATGATAAAAAGTATGACAGGCTTCGGAAGAAGCGAAGTAAGTAGTGGTGACCGAAAAATCACAGTGGAGATGAAGGCTGTAAATCATAGATATTGTGATATTTCTGTTAAGTTACCCAAAAAACTGAGTTTCTTTGAAGTAGCTATAAGAAACCTATTGAAGAAATATATCGGTAGAGGTAAGGTAGATGTCTATATTTCCTATGAGGATTTTACCGAAAGCCAAGTATGTGTAAAATACAACAAAGAATTGGCCTCTGAGTATTATGATAAATTAATGCTTATTAGTGAACAATTTGCCTTAGATAATGATATACGTACCTCAGTGCTTTCAAGGTATCCTGAGGTTATTACATTGGAAGAACAAACCATAGATGAGACCGAGATTTGGGAGCTTTTAGAGTTAGCGGTTGATAAAGCGGCTAAGGCATTTGTAGAGTCTAGAATTCAAGAGGGAGAGAATCTTAAAGCCGACTTGTTATTAAAGCTTAAGTATATGGTTGAACTTGTGGAATTTGTAGAGGAAAAATATCCGCAGATTGTTAGTGACTATAGAAGTAAACTATTATCTAAGGTTACTGAGCTTCTTCAGGATACTAAGGTAGATGAAAGTATCCTTTTAACAGAGGTTACTGTATATGCAGATAAGATCTGTGTAGATGAGGAAACCGTCCGATTAAAGAGTCACATAGATAATATGATTAATACCTTAAATGATAATGATAATATTGGCAGAAAGCTAGACTTCATTGCTCAAGAAATGAATCGAGAGGCTAATACAATATTATCTAAGGTAGGTGACATAGATATTACAAATAAGGCAATTGATTTAAAAACTGAGATAGAAAAGGTTAGAGAGCAAATTCAGAATATTGAATAGTATTTCAAAAATGAGGGATAACTTTGAATAGGTTGATTAATGTTGGTTTTGGCAATGTAGTTAATTCTAATAAAATCCTTAGTATTATAAGTCCGGATGCTGCTCCAGTAAAAAGGATGGTACAGTCCGCGAAAGATACTGGAATGGCAATCGATGCAACCTGTGGACGTAGGACCAAGGCTGTTATTGTAACAGAAAGTGGACACTTAATACTGTCTTCCCTGCTTCCTGATACCATAGCAGGTAGGGTTAATCAACTTTATGATGAAAATCAAGACATTAAGTAAACGCGACAAGTAATGGATTTTATTGTAATTCATTATAAAATAAATATGGCTTAAGGAAGGAGATATTATATGTTACATCCATCATATACAGATTTAATGAAGGTAGTAAATAGTGATATAGAACCGGGAGACCATCCTGTTGTAAATAGTAGGTATTCTATTGTGATTGCCACAGCAAAACGTGCAAGACAATTAATTAATGGTTCAGAGCCTATGATTGAAGAGGAATTTCCTAAGCCCTTATCTCTTGCTATATCAGAGCTATACGAGGGTAAGGTTAAGATAGTAGGGGACCATATAACTGACTTTGAAACCTACAATAGTTAATTGTACAATTAAATTAGCACTTTCATATTAGTCATATATGAAGGTGCTTTATACTTATATGAAGAGATATATGGTTAGTTAAGAAGGGGATATATATGGAAGTAAAGCAAGAAGATAAGAGGGGTCTTGTCTCTGATTTAATAGATGAAGAATATAGTAATGAGGCTGACTTAAGATTAGAAAATGATGATACTAGTTTGGAGGAATCTAATCAAAAAAAGTTATCTGTTAGAAAAATAATATTGGAGTTGCTTTTATATGCTGCTTTAATTTTTTTCTGCATTTATATAATTCCAAATTACGTATTACAACGTACTATTGTAGATGGGGAATCTATGGAAGGAACACTTTTTCACGGAGATCATCTTTATGTAGAGAAGATTTCATATAGGTTTGATTTGTTAAAAAGATTTGACATTATAGTCTTTTATCCATATGGCCGAGATGATGAAGACTACTATGTTAAACGGATTATTGGCCTTCCAGGGGAAACCATACAGATAATTGATAGTGATATCTATATAAACGGTGAAATCCTTGAAGAAGATTATGGCTTAGAACCTATCCTTGACCCTGGAAGAGCAGCGGATCCCATAATCTTAGGAGATGACGAGTATTTTGTCATGGGAGACAATCGAAATATAAGTAAGGATAGTAGATATTCTGTGGTTGGTAATGTAAAGAAGAAGAATATAGGAGGTAAGGCCTTTATTAGAGTAAGTCCTCTAAAGGATTTTGGCCCTATTGACTAGCAAGTTTTTAGTTTTTATTCTTGTATTTAATGCATGTTTTAGGTAGAATATTATATGTTTGAAAGGATGGCTGGTTTTAATATGAAAGCTATTAAAGACCATATCAAATCAGGAAGTTTTAAACCCTTCTACCTATTGTATGGTACTGAAGCTTATCTGATTAAGCTTTACCGGGATAAATTAAAAGATGCTATTTTAGGTGAATTAGATCAGATGAATTTCTCACGATTTGAAGGCAAAAATATAGATTTAAAAGAGATACACCAAATAGCACAGACCCTACCATTTTTCAGTGAAAAAAGATTGATTATAATAGAAGGAAGTGGTTTGTTTAAGGCACAGAGCGAATTATCGGATATTCTTTCTGGAACACCTGAAACCACCATATTCATATTTGTAGAAGAGGCAGTAGATAAAAGAAATAAAGCCTATAAGCTAATTAAGGACAAGGGTACAATTTCAGAGATAAATGGCTTAGATGAAAGGAACCTAATGCTCTTTATTGCCTCCTTATTAAAGCCTGCAGGTAAGAAAATAACCCATAATACTACAACTTATCTACTAGACAAGATAGGTAGTGATATGGATAATATCTATAATGAGGTAGAAAAGCTTATTTCTTATGCATTTGATAGGGATACAATTACCGAAGAGGATGTAGACGCAGTTGCTACTGTACAGATAACTGGGAAAATATTTCAGATGATGGATGCCATAGGAACTAAGAGCCAGGATAAGGCCCTATCATTATACTATGATTTGTTGTCAGTACGAGAAAAACCATCTCATATCCTATACCTAATAACAAGGCATTTTAATATACTATTACAGGTAAGAGAGCTTATAACTAATGGTCATTCAGCTTCTACTATTGCCCAGAAGGTTGGTATTCCACCCTTTACTGTCAATAAATATATTAGTCAAACAAAAAACTTTACTAATGATCAACTTACATTGGCCTTAAAAACAGCTTCAGATACGGAAGAACAGATTAAAACTGGCCGTATACAAGAGAAAATTGGGGTCGAACTTATGATTATTCAGTTTAGTTGCAAATAAATATTTGGAAGTGTATCGAAGTGGTCATAACGAGCCGCACTCGAAATGCGGTTGTCCGCAAGGGCACGTGGGTTCGAATCCCACCGCTTCCGTTAATCGAGTAGGAGGTAGCTGAAATAATCAGCTACCTCCTACTCGATTCTTGCATATTTAGGGTTTTTCTAATAAAATGAAACCAAAGAAGAATTTACCTCGTCTAATATTAAATAAGCAGGGAACTACCTATTCATTTTAATAGATAATTGTTAATCTTGAACAACTTATCAAGGGTATCGTAATTTTCGCAATTATCTATAATTCGTTTTAAATAAGAAAGGAGAGTTTATATGATTAAAAAGGCTGTATCTTTACTAGTATGTGTTACTATCTTAGTAAGTTCGACATCAGTACATAATGCATTTGCTAAAGAAGAATCTGATGACTATGCTAAAACCATGCTTGCAGGGAATGTGTTGAAGGAAGAGCTAGCTGTAGACATGCCAGCTATGAACATTGGAGCTAGCCAGCCTAGGGAAGAGGCACTTGAAAAGTCTCTAGAGCAGGCGATTAAGGCGACAAAGAGTAAGATTACAATTCCTAAGGAGTATTCTGAATTTGATTATTTCTATCAGGGTACAAACTCATATTCTCCAACCTATTGGAACCTAAGTTGGAGAAAAGCAGAAGAATATAGTGTAATTGAGGTAGGCCTTGATAAGGATTATAATATTGTATACTATTCAAATTATGACTATTCCAAAACATCTAGAAGCATTCCTTCTTATCTGAAAAATGAACTAGAAGATGAAGCATTGGCTTTTATAAAAAAAATAGCCCCTGATATCTACAATAAATTAGACTTCATAGAGGCTAATTATGATGGAATATACAATAATTCATATACTTATTTTTATCAAAGGAAAGAAAATAATGTAATTTTTCCTGATAACACAGTATCAGTAAGGGTTGATGCCCATACTGGTAAAGTAAGGTCTGCAAATATTAATTGGCTCCGTGGCGTAAAGATACCGTCGGCGAATGCAAAGCTTACTAAGAATAATGCGGCTAAGATTATAGGTGAAAACCTTAATATGAAGCTAACATATAAGATAAACTATTATAATATTTTTGAGAATGGTCAGAATAAAATAAGTAAAAAGGCATTTTTGGTATATGAGCCTGACAAAGGATATATATCTGTTGATGCGAATACTGGCGACATATATTTAACAAGAACCGAATGGGTTGAGATGGCTTCAGGTACCAACAATAAGGAAATGGATGATAAAGCTGACATGGCTGTTTCAGAAGATAGCGGTGTGGCTGGTATGGCAGCATTAACAGAGGAGGAGATAAGCAAAATTCGTGAGCTTGAAAAGCTTATATCCAAGGATAAGGCCATTGAAATTGTAACTACTAATCCCTATCTTTATATAGATGATAACCTAATTTCCTATACTGCAAGCTTGAACAAGTCATATACATTCAGTGATGAGGAAGGCTCTTATGTCTGGAATATCTCATTAAGGGATAATAGGCCTATAGATTATAATAATAATAATGAGGATTATCACCGTGCATCTGCATATGCTAGTGTTGATGCAAAATCAGGAAAGATTCTTAGCTTTAATGCAAATATTAAGAGTAATTATAATAGAAACACTGGTAAATGGGATACTGTTAAAGTCAAGTACGATAGAGAATATGGCAGGAAAGTACTTGAGAAATTCTTAAAATCTCAGGTTGAAAGCCGATTCAATAAAACCAAGCTGGTTGAAGAAAGAGATGATTATGTAGCATATTATAAAGAGGAGAATGTTCCTGTATATGGTGGCTATGGATACCGATATAATCGCTTTAATGAGGACGTAGAGTTTGTATATAATAGTATTAGTGGCTCAGTTGATGGTGTAACAGGAAAGATTTATAATTATAGAAGCAATTGGGATGATGATATAGTCTTTGAATCACCGAAAAACGCCATGAGTCCCCAGAATGCATTTGAACATTACATTAGCAAGGATGGATTCAATCTTTTATATGAGATTAATGTAATTAATCAATATGATCCAAATTATAAATCTATTGATAAGTATTATGATTATTCAGAGGCATATTCTGTGGCATATGAAATCAGACTTGTATACAGACCTGATATAAGTCCTGCTTATATTTCACCTTTTACAGGACAACAACTAAACAGTAACGGAGAAGTATATAAGGGAAGAGAGCCATATGTATACAAGGATATAGTAGATTCCAAGGAGAATAGAGAAATACTTCTTCTGACAGATATGAACATAGGTTTTGAAGGAGAGAACTTCAATCCAGATAAGTTAATTACAGAGGATGAGTTTGATCTGCTAATTGATAAACTTATTGGATACGGTAGGGATTCTTCAGAACAAGCAAATGCTTCTAACAAATTAATAACTAGAGAAGAGTTAGCATATAAATTCATTAAAATATATGGGCTAGAGAAGATTGCTAGTATCCCAGGGATTTATACAACAGGCTATTATGATGAGAATACTATAGCCACAAAGTATCTTGGAGCAGTTGCACTAGCTAAGGGCTTAGAAATATTCCCTAAGGATGATAGTAAACTATTTAATCCTAGAAATAACATATCAAGAAGAGATGCGGTAAAACTTCTCTTCAAATTTACCCAAGTAGGTATGGATAATAATTATTAAAAAGATAAAAAAGTGCTGTCCAGTGATTGGTATCATTGGACAGCATCTATATTTTAAGATATTATCAATTAAGCTAATTTGTTAACGCTTTTTGTGATGCGGGAAACTTTTCTTGCAGCTGTATTCTTATGCATAACGCCTTTTGTGCAAGCGCTATCAATTTCTGAAATTGCAAGCTTTAGATTTGCTTTAGCAAGTTCCTTATCACCAGCAGCAACAGCAGCATCAACTTTCTTAATCATTGTCTTAACCTTAGATTTGATCGCTTTATTTCTTTCAGTTTTCTTTGCGATGACTCTTATTCTTTTTTTCGCAGATTTAATGTTAGCCAATATTACACCTCCAAAATTATAATTAATCTACAACCATAGCTCCAAGGACAACATTGAGAGAGTTTAATGTGAAAACTTGGATAGGTGGTTTTATTTTGTTTCATTAAATCCGGACACGGTCGTTCTAATGAAAACATACTATTATATAGTATTATAATGACTTAAGATTGTCAACCATTAATTTTCAATCATATTATAATTTGATTTTTTTGATGTTTGAAAGCCTGTGCCTGTATTCATTTGTGTAATAGGAAAATCATGTATTACATAAAAGCTTAAAAGACATTTATATTAGGGTTAAGTGAATATAGTGAATACTATAGCTTGTAATGTGCATAATTGGTATATAAGCTATAAATCGATTCAGAAAGGAGGTCATTGATGTATCTGACATGGATGCATCAATATAGGAAAAGATGGATTATAAAATAAGAACTGACCTAGCACTTGAAGTTAGAGAAAGCTTTCCAGAAGACGATGTTGAGATTAAAGGAGTTATATTAACAGAGGATATTGATGAAGAAAATAAAATTCGTATTAGTACAGTAGAAATTAAGGATGAGGCAGGTGCTCAGGCTATGGGCAAGCCCATAGGAACATATATAACTATAGAAGCTCCTGACCTAGATAATTCGTCAGAGGACTATCATAAGCCTGTATCCGATTTGATTTCAGAGAATTTGAGAAAACTTACAGGTAAGCTTAATAGGGATGATGTTTTGGTTGTTGGACTGGGTAATCGTGAGGTTACACCTGATGCCTTAGGTCCCCAAGTTGTAGATAATCTTTTTGTTACAAGGCACCTTATCCGTGAATATGGTGAGGAATTTAGGCAGCGAAATCAACTTGGAAGCGTGAGTGCAATCTCGCCAGGGGTTATGGGCCAGACAGGCATGGAAAGCTTGGAGATTATAAAAGGGGTAATACAGGAGACTAATCCAAAGCTTATTATAGTTATAGATGCCCTAGCATCAAGAAGTGTTAGTAGGTTAAATACTACAGTTCAGATAGCTGATACCGGTATTAGTCCAGGGTCTGGTGTCGGGAATAATCGTAAGGCCCTTAACCAGGAAAGCTTAGGTGTTAAGGTGATTGCTATTGGAGTTCCCACTGTGGTTGATGCTGCAACCATAGTTGCTGATACCCTAACAAAATATATGGAGTCAACTGGATTTGGACAAGAGGATATATTTAAGTTTATATCAGAGGTAAATACTAGACAGGTATATAATATGTTCGTAACACCAAAAAACATTGATGAGTCGGTGAAAAAAATTAGCTACACCATATCAGAGGCACTTAATTCCTGCTTTTCTGGACTTGTTTTATCTTAGGTACTAAAAACAAGCTGTTTGAATATAATTAAATAGGCTTGATATTTGAGCAATCTAAGTTTTGGAGGCAGTAATGAGACGATACCTATATAGGGGCAGTAAAAAAACCAATCAAAAGAAAATTATTATTATTATGCTATTTGGTTTTTTTTTGATTGGTTTATTTAGTCTGTCCCTATCCGGTAAAGTTGCCCAAGCTAAAGACAAGATAGGGGCTTATATTATATCTAAGCTTTACTCTGATATAATGGAAGCCTCCTCTACCATTAGTTATCAAAGCAATAAAGATAATCAAGATTATCCCTTTCCTATTAATATGGCTTCCGGAATATGTGAGATTCATAAATCTCTATCAGATAGGAGTGAAATACCGGATAATACATATTTGCTAGCAAAGGAGACTTTTAGTGATAGTAGTAACAATAATAAAAGTTCAAATATTTCTTTTAAAATAAATGGCAAGGGAATACTGACAAGGGAGTACATATTAACAAATGGTGCAATATTAAATGAAGAGGATTTAATAAAACATAATATAGAGGCAAATGCCAATATGAATAAAAGGGTTCAGGAGCTTCCGGTAAATATTATGGAAGGCTCTATTGATTATAGCGAATTTGGATTAGGGGCAGAAGGAAATGTAATTAAAAGCTTGAAAACCTATAATGGTACTCCATTTACCCTAGACCAGCTTAAGGATACTAATTTTCTAATCCGTCATTTTTATATAAATCCTACTGGAGTAGACCTTTCTGAAGAATTATTTAATGCAGACCTTCTTTTGGGAAAGGATATGACTATTAAGACCACTAATGATGAGCCACAGATTCTAATATATCATACTCACTCACAGGAGGCCTTTGTGGGTAGTAGACCTGGAGTTTTAGAGGATACAGTAGTGGGTATGGGAGATTTACTTACTGATATACTAGAGAAACAGTATGGTTATAATGTAATACATGATCGGGGTATATATGACTTGAAAGATGGGCTCCTAGACAGAGATTTAGCTTATAATTATGCCAGAGATGCAATATTAAAGATACTAGATGAAAATCCTAGTATTGAGGTTGTTATAGATTTACATAGGGACGGTAATAATAAGCGTTCTATTACTCTTAATGGAGAGGAGACTGCTCAAATTATGCTCTTTAATGGCTTAAGCTACAATCAAAAAGGGCCAATTGCAAGGCTAGATAATCCTAATCTCCAGGATAATTTAGCATTTAGCCTACAGCTTCAGCTTAAATCTCTAGAGATCTATCCGGGTTTTTTTTATAGGAATTATCTAGAGGTATATCGATATAATCTGGATGTCAGACCAAAAAGTATTCTTGTGGAATTGGGCACCCATGAAAACAGCCTACAATCAGCAAAAAATGCAATGGAGCCCTTTGCTAAAGTCCTTGACGCGGTACTTAAAGGACAGTAAAATAGGATGATAGTTGAAATCTTAGCATCTTGTAACAATTTTTAGCTTATGATATAATCTACGCCAGGTAGATGTATTAGACTTATGAAAATATTAGATTATTGAATCACTTTAATTGATATAATTATACACAGGAGGATTACCATGGAGTTCGACCAGAGTAAGATAAGAAACTTTTGTATTATTGCACATATTGATCACGGAAAATCCACATTGGCTGATAGGATAATTGAAAAGACAGGTCTGCTTACTAACCGTGAGATGCAGTCTCAGGTTTTAGATAATATGGACTTAGAGAGGGAAAGAGGTATAACTATAAAGGCACAAACCATTAGAACAGTGTATCGTGCCAAATCAGGTGAAGAATATATATTTAACCTTATTGATACCCCAGGCCATGTGGACTTTAACTATGAGGTGTCTAGAAGTCTTGCAGCCTGTGAGGGAGCAATACTTGTAGTAGATGCGGCTCAAGGAATAGAAGCCCAGACCCTTGCAAATGTGTATCTAGCCCTTGATCATGATCTTGAAATAATGCCAGTAATTAATAAAATTGACTTGCCCAGTGCTGATCCAGAAAGGGTAATCGCTGAGATAGAGGATGTCATTGGTCTTGAAGCCCATGATGCTCCTATGATCTCTGCTAAGCAGGGACTTAATATTGAAGAGGTTCTTGAACAGATTGTGGACAAGATACCTGCACCCAGTGGTGATGTTGATAAACCTTTAAAGGCTCTTATATTCGACTCACTTTATGACCCTTATAAGGGAGTGGTAATATTTTGCAGGATAATGGAAGGAACAGTTAAGAAGGGGACAGAAATTAAAATGATGGCAACTGGTGCGACTTCAGAGGTTGTTGAGCTTGGTATATTTGGTCCTGGTACATTTATTCCCTGCGATGAATTGAAGGCAGGTATGGTTGGTTATATAACAGCCAGTTTGAAGAATGTAAAGGATACTAATGTGGGTGATACAGTTACCGATGCAAAAAACCCCTGTGACCAGCCACTGCCAGGTTATAAAAAGGTGCTTCCTATGGTTTATTGTGGAATGTATCCTACCGATGGCGCAAAATACCCTGACCTTAGAGACGCCCTAGAAAAGCTCCAATTAAATGATGCCTCTCTACACTTTGAGCCAGAAACCTCTGTAGCCCTAGGATTTGGATTTAGGTGTGGTTTCTTAGGACTCTTACATCTTGAGATTATTCAGGAAAGACTAGAGAGAGAATATAACCTTGATCTGGTAACAACAGCCCCTAGTGTTATATTTAAGGTACATCAAACAGATGGACAAGTATTAGAGATAACCAATCCTACTAATATGCCAGACCCCACCATAATTGAATATATGGAGGAGCCCTTTGTATCTGCAGAGATTATGGTAACCACTGAGTTTGTTGGACAGATCATGTCCCTATGTCAGGAAAGAAGGGGTATTTATCTGGGAATGGAATATTTAGAGGAAACCAGAGCCCTTTTAAAGTATGAACTACCATTAAATGAAATAATATATGATTTCTTTGATGCTTTAAAATCCAGGTCCAGAGGATATGCTTCCTTTGACTATGAGCTTAAGGGTTATGTAAGGTCTGAGCTTGTAAAGCTGGATATATTAATTAATAAAGAAGAAGTGGATGCTTTATCATTTATTGTACACGCAGAAAGTGCCTATGAGAGAGGCAGGAGAATGTGTGAGAAACTAAAGGATGAAATTCCACGTCATCAATTTGAAGTACCTATTCAAGCAGCGATAGGTAGTAAGGTTATTGCTAGAGAAACAGTCAGAGCAGTCCGTAAGGATGTACTTGCAAAATGCTATGGCGGTGATATTACCAGAAAGAAAAAGCTTCTGGAAAAGCAGAAGGAAGGTAAAAAGAGGATGCGTCAGATAGGAAGTGTTGAGATTCCTCAAAAGGCCTTCATGAGTGTCCTTAAGCTGGATGAAAATTAGGCCTGGTAGATTAAGGAGCTGAAATAATGAGCAACAATATATATATAAATGGAACATGGAAAAAGGAACTGCGACTTTATGTCCATGTTCCTTTTTGTGTTAGAAAATGCGAGTATTGTGATTTCATATCTGGACCTTCTGATGAAAAGACTATAAAAAAGTATTTTGAATCCTTATATACAGAGATAAGATCCTATAAGGATAGGGCTAAGGATTATATAATAAGTTCTGTATTTATAGGTGGTGGAACACCGTCTTGTGTAGACTCAGATTATATTGCCAAGACAATTATAGAGCTTGAGGATGCTTTTATATTTGATAAAAATCTTATTATGCCTGAGATAACTATAGAGGTTAATCCTGGAACCATTGATAAGACCAAGTTTTTAGCTTATAAAAAAGCAGGCATTAATCGTATAAGTTTTGGCCTTCAATCTTGCAATGACAAAGAGCTTATTATGCTTGGAAGAATCCATACCTATAGGGAGTTTGTAGAAAACTATCTTCTAGCAAGAGAACTTGGCTTTAACAACATTAACATCGACCTTATATCAGCCCTACCAGGCCAGACTCTAAGGTCTTGGGAGGAAACTCTAGATAGGTTGGGTAAATTAAAACCTGACCATATATCGGCATATAGTCTTATTATTGAAGAGGGAACCCCCTTTTATAGCCTGTATGGACCAGGTGGAGATAAAAAGGACATGCTTCCATCAGAGGATATTGATAGGGAGATCTATAAAAGAACTGGGGAAATGCTTTCCTCCTATGGATATGACCGTTATGAGATTTCTAATTATGCTAAGAAAGGGTATTTCTCTAGCCATAATCTTGCCTACTGGGAAAGAAAAAATTACTTAGGTCTTGGAATTACATCAGCCTCTCTTATAAATAATACACGGTTCAATAATACAAATTCAATAGAAGAATATCTAAGGTTAGTTAATAGTACTAGTGACATTATCCCTATTACTTCAATAAATAAAGAAAAGGACCTATTAATGTATGATGCCTTTGGGATTAGAAGGGATATAACTAGGCTTACTAAAAATCAGCAAATTGAAGAATTTATGTTCCTTGGACTTAGGAAGTGCAAAGGGATTAGTAAGCATATATTCTATGAAAATTTTGGACTGCCTATAGAGAGGGTTTATAATAATGTCCTTCTTAAGCTTGAAAGTCAGGGACTGATATTGATTGATGATGATATGATAAGGTTAACATCTTATGGTATTGATATTAGCAACCTTGTATTGGCAGAGTTTTTATTAGATTAGATAATATGTAAAATTATTCTTGACAAATGCTTTATATAATGATATTTTATTTATAGATGTTAGCACTCGAAAGGAGTGAGTGCTAATTACCAGATAAACATTAATTATCATCACTAGTAGAGAAGGTGATTGTATGCATGGGCTTGATGATAGAAAACTTAAGATTTTACAGGCAATTATCCAGAACTATCTAGAGACTGGCGAACCAGTTGGTTCAAGGACTATATCAAAGTATACAGATCTCAACCTAAGTTCTGCAACAATCAGAAATGAAATGTCTGATTTGGAGGATATGGGTTATATAATACAACCCCATACCTCAGCAGGAAGAATTCCTACGGACAAGGGTTATAGGTTATATGTAGACTTGCTGCTTTTGGATAAAAACCAAGAGGTTGAGAATATGAAAAACATCTTGATAGAGAAAGCAGACCGTCTTGAAAATCTTTTACAGCAGGTAGCTAGGCTTCTTGCAGTAAATACCAATTATACAACTATGGTTACCACTCCCCAATATAAGAAGAAGGTTAAGTTTATTCAGTTGACAGAGATAAGTGATGACCAGCTCTTGGCTGTTGTAGTATTTGAAAGAAATATAGTAAAAAATCAAATTATTAGGATTTCAAGTCCTTTAACAAAGGAAACTATATTAAAGCTTAACATTATTCTTAATACCTTTCTTCAAGGATTGGATTTGGAGGAAATCAATCTGCCTGTTATTACACAGATGAAAGAACAAGCGGGAGATTATAGAAGCTTAGTTAATGATATATTAGAAACCATAATGCAGGCAGTTGCATCAGACGAGGATTTTAAGATTTACACCTCAGGAACAACCAATATACTCAAATATCCCGAATTACGGGATATTGATAAGGCTTCTGAACTTCTATATACACTAGAGGAAAAGAAGATGTTGTCTGGATTAATTCATGATAGGATGGACGATGAAGAGGATAGAGGAATAAAGGTCTACATAGGAGATGAGACCCCTATTGATACTATGAAGGATTGCTCTGTAGTAACAGCTACCTATGAGATAGAAGAGGGTATATATGGTAAGGTGGGCATTATAGGGCCTAAGAGAATGGATTATGAGCGAGTAGTCGGTACCTTACAAAATTTAATGGTACAGCTAGATGATATATTTAAGGATAAAACATAGGTTGGAAAGGTGGTTTATAAAACTTGGAGGACATGGATAAGACTATAGAAGTTATAAAGGTGGCCATGGAGAAGGAGGAAAAGAAAAATAAGCCTGATAATTCTAAGGATGGTAGCATAAAGAATAATAGCTCAAATAAAGAAACTATACCTAGTGAGGAAGTATGTCAGGAGGATACCGAAATGGAATTAAGCCAAGAAAAGGATGCTATAAATGATAAGTCGGATAAGGTTAGTAATGAGGAAGTAAAGGCATCCACAGAAGAGAAGATAATTTCTGAAGATGCAGGAACTGATAAGCCTGCAAAATCCAGTAAATCATTTTTGAAGGGCTCTAAAAATAAAGAGCTTGCGGCTAAGGAAGAGAAGATTCAGGAACTGTCAGATAGACTTATGAGAAGTATGGCTGAATTTGATAATTATAGGAAGCGGTCTGAAAAGGAAAAATCGGCTATGTACGATATGGGAGTAAAAGCTGTTATTGAAAAGTTACTTCCTGTTATTGATAACTTTGAACGGGGGCTTGCTTCTGCAAATGAGACAGATAAGGATAGCCCATTGGTTCAAGGTTTTAATATGATTTATAAGCAGTTAATGACAACAATGAATGATATTGGTGTAAAGACTATAGAAGCAGTTGGTAATGAATTCGATCCAGATTTTCACAATGCTGTAATGCACGGTGAGGATGAAGAACTTGGGGAGAATATCGTAGCTGAGGAATTTCAAAAAGGCTATATCTATCGTGATATGGTTGTAAGACACAGCATGGTAAAGGTTGTAAATTAACAAGAAATTTGAAGGATAATTAATATTATAGGAGGAATAAAAATGGGAAAAATAATAGGTATTGACTTAGGTACCACTAATTCATGTGTTGCTGTAATGGAAGGTGGTAAACCTGTAATTATAGCAAATGCAGAGGGTGCTAGAACAACACCATCTGTAGTGGCATTTACAAAATCAGGAGAGCGTTTGATAGGTGAGCCTGCAAAACGTCAGGCAGTTACCAATTCAGATAAAACCATATCATCTATAAAGAGGCATATGGGTTCTGATTTCAGAGTAAAAATAGACGATAAAAGATATTCACCCCAGGAGATATCTGCAATGGTTCTTCAAAAGCTGAAGGCAGATGCAGAAAGCTATCTTGGTGAAAAGATTACAGAAGCAGTTATAACTGTACCTGCATATTTTAATGACTCCCAGAGACAGGCGACAAAGGATGCCGGTAAAATTGCTGGACTTGATGTAAAAAGAATAATTAATGAACCTACAGCTGCAGCTTTAGCTTATGGACTTGACAATGAAAAGGAACAAAAGATCATGGTTTATGATCTTGGTGGTGGTACATTTGATGTATCAGTTATTGAAATTGGTGATGGTGTAATTGAAGTTTTAGCAACCTCTGGCGATAATAAACTAGGTGGCGATGACTTTGATGAGAGAATTACTAGATATATGGTAGATGAGTTTAAGAAAAGTGATGGAGTGGATTTATCAACCGATAATATGGCTATGCAAAGACTTAGGGAAGCAGCTGAAAAGGCAAAGGTTGAATTGTCCTCTGCAACAACAACTAATATAAATCTTCCCTTTATAACAGCAACCTCTGATGGACCTAAGCATTTTGATATGAACCTTAGCCGTGCTAAATTTAATGAGTTGACTAGTGATTTGGTTGAAAGAACAGTAACACCAGTACAGAATGCCTTAAGAGATGCAGGCATTACTGCTTCTGAATTAAAGAAAGTTCTTTTGGTTGGTGGTTCAACCCGTATTCCTGCTGTTCAGGATAAGGTTAAGCAATTGACAGGACAGGAACCTTCTAAGAGCTTGAATCCTGATGAATGTGTAGCACTTGGTGCTTCTATTCAAGGTGGTAAGCTAGCAGGTGATGCTGGTGCAGGAGATATCCTACTTCTTGATGTTACTCCTTTGTCTCTATCAATTGAGACCCTTGGTGGTGTAGCTACTAAATTAATTGAGAGAAACACTACTATTCCTACAAAGAAGAGTCAGATATTCTCTACAGCAGCTGATAATCAGACAGCAGTAGATATACATGTAGTTCAAGGTGAAAGACAATTTGCCAAGGATAATAAGACACTTGGACAATTCCGCCTAGATGGAATTCCACCAGCAAGAAGAGGAGTTCCTCAAATTGAGGTTACTTTTGATATAGATGCCAATGGTATTGTTAACGTATCCGCAAAGGATCTTGGTACAGGCAGAGAACAAAATATAACTATAACATCTAGTTCAAATCTATCTGATTCAGATATTGATCGTGCTGTAAAGGAAGCAGCTGAATTTGAGGCAGAAGACAAGAAACGTAAGGAGGCCATTGATCTACGAAACGAAGCAGATTCTATGGTATTCCAGACAGAGAAGGCCTTAAGTGAGGTTGGTGACAAGATTGAAGCAGCAGATAAGGAAAAGGTTGAAGCTGATCTTACTCATCTGAAGGATCTTCTTGAGAAGACTAATCCTGAGGTAATGAGTGACGGTGAGATAGATGATATTAAAGCGGCTAAGGAAAAGCTTATGGAAAATGCTCAGGCATTATTTGCAAAGCTTTATGAGCAGAATAATCCTGGAGGTGCAGGACCTGATATGTCTGGAGCCGATGGTTCAGATCCATCTCAAACCTATGGTGATGATGTTGTTGATGGAGATTATAAGGAAGTATAAGCATAAGAAAGCAAATCAAATCTTGACTATATAATTCACATTAGTTATTATTATGGTTAAACATTTTAAAGACAGGTAGTCAAAATATTGACTGCCTGTCTAACTATGATTAATAAATAGGCAATAATATTAACGTGGGTGATATAAGTGTTTATATATAATAAGATTAAAGTTTTAAAGAGATTATACAGCTATGAAAGGTGAAGGATAAGATGGCGGATAAAAGAGATTATTATGAGGTTTTAGGTGTCAGTAAGACAGCGACCGATGATGAATTAAAGAAAGCATATAGGCAACTGGCGAAAAAGTACCATCCTGATACCAACCCAGGAGATAAATCTGCAGAAGCAAAATTTAAAGAAGCATCTGAAGCCTACGCGGTATTAAGTGATTCTGATAAGAGAAGACAATATGATCAGTTTGGACATTCTGCTTTTGATGGAGCAGGAGGGGCTGGTGGATTTGACTTTTCTAATTTTGATATGGGAGATATTTTTGGAGACATATTCGGAGATATCTTTGGGGGACGTTCAAGAAGGGCTAATAATGGACCAATGCAGGGACCTAACCTTAGAACTTCTGTTAGAATTACCTTTGAGGAAGCTGTATTTGGTGTAGAAAAGGAATTGGAATTAAATCTTAAGGATGAATGTAATGTCTGTCATGGAAGTGGTGCAAAAAAGGGAACCACACCTGAGACCTGCAGTAAGTGTGGGGGTAAGGGTCAAGTAATATATACTCAGCAATCCTTATTTGGTATGGTAAGAAATGTTCAGACCTGCCCAGATTGTAGGGGTTCAGGAAAAATTATTAAGGAAAAATGCTCTGATTGCTATGGCAGTGGATATATTAGCAGTAAGAAAAAGATCATGGTAGGTATTCCAGCTGGAATTGATAATGGTCAAAGTGTAAGGATTCGTGGTAAAGGAGAACCAGGAATAAATGGTGGGCCTCGAGGAGACTTGCTGGTTGACATAGATGTTAGTAGGCATCCTATTTTACAAAGAAGAGACTATGATATATTCTCTACAGCCCCAATATCATTTGCTACAGCTGCATTAGGTGGAGATGTTAGGATAAGTACTGTAGATGGTGATGTTATTTACACAGTAAAAGCAGGAACACAGACTGATACAAAGGTGCGTTTAAGAGATAAGGGGGTTCCAACCCTTAGAAATAAAAACGTCAGAGGAGATCATTATGTAACATTAGTTGTACAGGTTCCAACTAGTCTAAATGCTGAGCAGAAAGATCTTTTACGTAAGTTTGACCAAGCAATGACGGGAAAAGACAAGGATTCTGGCAAAGAACCTGAAGGCGGAAAGAGTAAGAAAAAATTCTGGAAATGAAAGAATAGAAGGTAATTCATATGAAATGGATAAAATTCACCCTTGATACCACAACAGAAGCTGTAGATATTATAAGTAGTATGCTTTCTGATATTGGTATAGAAGGAATTGAGATTGAGGATAATGTTCCTCTTACAGAGGAAGAAAAGAAGCAGATGTTTGTTGATATTCTTCCCATACCAGAAAGCAATGACAATTCGGCAAAGGTAAGCTTTTATGTTGACCCTGCTTCGGATACAGATTCCTTACTTTTTAGGGTAAGAGAGGGTTTAAAAGAAATATCTGATTTTATATCTATTGGGAACGGACAAATTACAATATCAGAGACTGAGGATAAGGATTGGATTAATAATTGGAAGGAGTTTTTTAAGCCCTTTCGTATAGATGATACTATTGTAATTAAGCCTAGCTGGGAGGAGCTTACTGATAGTAAAGATGGTGATCTAGTGATAGAAATAGACCCTGGATTATCATTTGGAACAGGCTCTCATGAAACCACCAAGCTTTGTATTCTTGGTATAAAAAAATATATCAAGCAGGGTGATAATGTGCTTGATGCCGGAAGTGGAAGTGGAATACTATCAATTGTTGCCAATAAGTTAGCCGGATCTAAGGTGCTAGGGGTTGATATAGACCCTATAGCAACAAAAGCAGCTATAGAAAATGCTATAAATAATAAGATTGATGCAGGGGAATGGGATCTTGAGAAAGAGGATTGTATTCCTGATAGACTTGTTTCTTTTGTCACAGGAAATATAATAGAAGACAAGGGTATACGCAATCGAATTGGTAAGGATTCTTATGATTTGGTAGTGGCTAATATTTTAGCCGATGTAATTATACCACTCTCAGATGTAATAGGAGAGAATATGAAAGAGGGTGCAATATTTATCTGCTCTGGAATAATTAATACAAAAGAGGCGGAGGTTAGGGCATCCTTAGAAAACAACAACTTTACAATTCTTGAAACTAATCGTATGGGGGACTGGGTATCCTTTGTGGTAAAAAAATAAAATAGGTGCCAGGTACTGTGATTGAAATTCTCACATTATCTGACACCTTTTCTTTGCTTGTATTTACAGAACAAATGTTTGAAATAATAACCATAGTATGGTATGATAAATAAATGAATAGAATGGTTTAGGAGAAGACTATGCACCGTTTTTATGTAAATGAAAATCAAATCAATGATAATATTATTACTATTAGTGGCCAGGATGTTAATCATATTAAGAATGTGCTTAGAATGAAGCCTGGTGAAGAGATTGTAATTTGCAATGGACAGGGAAAAGATTATTATTGTATAATTACTAGTGTATGTGATAATTCGGTAACTACAAATATTAATTCCATACAAGACACTAGTACAGAACTTCCAGTTAAGATAAGCTTGTTTCAAGGGCTTCCTAAAGCTGATAAAATGGAGTTGATTATACAAAAGGCAGTTGAACTGGGGGCTTATGAGCTTATTCCTGTTAATATGGCAAGGTCTGTAGTAAAATATTCTGATGCGAAAAAGGAAGCTAAGAAGTTACAACGTTGGCAGGCTATTTCAGAAAGTGCTGCAAAGCAGTCAGGAAGAGGAATTATACCTAAGATACTTCCGATTATGTCTTATAAGGAAGCGATTTCCTATGGAAAAAACTTGGATTTAACAGTATTAGCTTATGAGAATGCTAAGGGTATTAAAGAAACTAAGAATTACTTGAACCGCTTAAGAAGCTGTAATAATGCAGGAATTATTATAGGTCCTGAAGGGGGCTTTGAGGGCTTTGAACTTGACTTGGCTAAGGAAAATAATATAAATCCTATTTCCCTTGGACGAAGAATATTAAGAACAGAGACAGCCAGTCTTGCGATTTTATCAATGGCCTTACTCTATATGGAGGAATAGGAGGCATATATAAAGTCTACAAAACATACTTTGAAGGTATTTTAAGACAATGGTATTATGGGGAGGTAATTAAACTATGGAGATACAGTTATGGAGAGAAATTCTTGCTCCTTACACTTTGGCAGTAGATGAATTAGTTGTGAAGTTTAATCATATCATAGAAGAATACCGTCAAGTCGGAGCATATTCACCTGTTGAGCAGGTAACAGGAAGGGTTAAGACTATTTCTAGTATACTTGAAAAGGCGCAAAAGAAGAATATAGACTTAAATGATATAGAGGATAAGATAGACGATATAGCTGGTATTCGGATTATTTGCCAATTTGTTGAGGATATATATAAGGTGGTTGATATTATTAGGCAACGGTCTGATATGACCATTATAAGAGAGCAAGACTACATTGATAATAAGAAAAAGAGTGGATATAGGTCTTATCATATTACTGTGTATTATGATGTAGAGACGCTTAAAGGAACTAGAAAACTCCAGGTTGAGATTCAGATTAGGACTCTAGCTATGAATTTTTGGGCAACTATTGAGCATTCTTTACAGTATAAGTATAAGCAGAATATGCCAGAGCATATTAGACAAAGACTAACATCTGCTGCAGAGGCTATCCTTATATTGGACAGGGAAATGAGCGTGGTTAGGGATGAGATAATGGACGCTCAAAATTCATTTAAGATAAAGGCCAATATTGTGGCTGATATACTTACTAATATACAGAATTTATATAAGATAGCTAATAAACAGGAGGTTATAAAAATCCAAGATGAATTTTTCAGGATATATCAGGTAGGTGAGAGAGAAGAACTTGAGAAGTTTAGTAAGGAATTGGATTTGATAGCACAAAGATATAGGGCCCAGAGCTTACATTAATGGATGGTGTGAATATGAATTTACCAAAACAATTTGAGGACAGGATGAAAAGACTTTTAGGGGATGAATATAAGGCGTTTTTAGAGTGTTACAATAAGCCTTATCAAGGGGGACTAAGAGTAAACACCCTAAAGCTATCCCCTGAAGAGTTTGAGAGTCTTTGTCCTTTTTCTATAAAAAAAATCCCTTGGATTTATAACGGATATTACTATGAATCAAATGAACAACCTGCAAGGCACCCTTATTACAATGCAGGTCTATATTATATACAGGAACCCAGTGCTATGACCCCAGCCAGCCTCCTTCCTATAGAGCCTGGTGATATGGTCCTAGACCTGTGTGCAGCACCGGGAGGAAAGAGTACGGAGCTAGGAGCAAGACTTAAGGGTGAAGGAATGTTAGTATCCAATGATATTAGTAATTCTAGGGCCAAGGCCTTGCTCAAAAATATTGAGCTATTTGGAATAAAGAATTCCCTAATATTATCAGAGCCACCGGATAGGCTTGTAGGGTGTTTTACAGAAGCCTTTGATAAAATCCTAGTAGATGCCCCCTGTTCAGGGGAGGGGATGTTCAGAAAAAAACCCTCAATGGTTAATAGTTGGAACCAGGAAGGGGTAGAAAATTTTAAAAATCTACAGATAAAAATCCTACTTCAGGCAGTAAAGATGCTAAAGCCTGGTGGAATGATGCTTTACTCTACCTGTACATTTTCTCCTGAAGAAAATGAGGGAACCATATCGTCTATACTAAAAGAATGTCCAGATATCCATGTTGTGGAGGCCTTGCCAAGTATTGAAGAAAGAAATAGACTTGGCATATCCTATGAAGGTTTCGATTGTGGCAAGCCAGAGTGGGTAGATGGTCCAGACGAGTTAAGGCATTGTATAAGAATTTGGCCTCATAAGCTAGCTGGTGAAGGCCATTTTATTGCCTTACTGCGTAAGGATGATATATCTGATAGTACTTTGATTCAGACTAATGTGAATGATAAAGCAAAAGGATATGGAGGCAATAAGAAAAATACCACCTCCTCTAAAAAGGAAAAGTCTTCTTTGTCAGATGAAGCTAGAGAATTTCTGAAAAGATTAAAGCCCTTTAAAGAGCTTGATGATTTAGAAAACAGGGGCAGGATTTTGATACAAAAAGACAAGGTATATTTAGTTCCTGACTCCTATGAAGATAATAATGGACTTAGAACATTAAGACAGGGATTGTTACTTGGAGAAATGAAGAAGAATCGTTTTTTGCCTTGCCAAGCCCTTGCTAATGCCCTAAAGCCTGATGATTTTGATTCTGTTTTAAATTATTCCTCTGATAATCCAGATATTATTCGCTATTTAAAATGTGAAACATTAACCACTGATGTAGATAATAAGCATGGCTGGCAACTTGTATCAGTAGATGATTTCCCGCTTGGATGGGGCAAATTAAGTAACAATATATTAAAAAACATGTATCTGCCTGGATGGAGATGGTTATAATGGAAAAGCTACTTAGACTTGATAAATACCTTTCAGATATGGATATTGGAAGCAGGAGTCAGGTAAGGACCTGGATAAGAAAAGGAAGAGTAAATATAAATTCTATAAGCTGTAAAAAGCCTGACCAAAAGGTAAGGGTTAATAAGGATGAGGTAAGCTTTGATGGACAGATAATAATATATGAGGAATTCCTATATTATATGCTAAACAAGCCAGCTGGACTGGTTTCTGCCACCACTGATAACCGTGACAAGACTGTAATAGACATTATTGAGTCAACAAAGAGTAAGGAATTATTTCCGGTCGGTAGATTGGATAAGGATACAGAAGGCCTACTTATTATAAGCAATGATGGAGAACTAGCTCACAAACTTTTATCTCCTAAGAATAAGGTAGATAAGGTTTATTATGCCAAGGTTAATGGTAGGGTTACTAATGAAGATGTGGAGGCATTTTTATCAGGTATATCCATAGGTGAGCCTAAGCCTTGTCTACCTGCTAAGCTTGAGGTTTTATCATCAGATGATATTTCCCAGGTATATCTAACTATTCAGGAGGGGAAGTTTCATCAGGTAAAGAGGATGTTTAAGGCGGTAGGCAAAGAAGTTATCTACCTTAAAAGAGTTTCTATGGCTGGACTAGACCTTGATCCCTTGCTTAAACCAGGAGACTATCGAAGATTAACAGAAGATGAACTGGAACACTTAAAAAAAGTTACATTACAAAAGAAGGAGTAGTTTTATATGCTTAAGGATATTGACGGAGTGATTTTTGATTTGGATGGCACCTTGGTAGATTCTATGTGGATGTGGAAGACTATAGATGTTGAATATCTGGCTAGGTTTGGCTTAGAATTTCCTACAGATTTACAGGGTAAAATCGAGGGAATGAGCTTTTCGGAGACAGCGATTTACTTTAAGGAAAGATTTAATCTTCCTGATAGTTTGGACCAGATAAAAAGTGATTGGAATAAGATGGCATGGGACAAATATCTTTATGAAGTACCCTTAAAGGAAGGGGCTAGAGAGTTTTTACAATACCTAAAGGATAATCATATTCCAGCCGGAATTGCTACTAGTAACTCTAGAGACCTGGTGGATTTAATTATAGATAAGCTTAATATTGCTGAGTTTTTTGCCTCAATTAGGACTTCCTGTGAGGTTGAAAAGGGTAAACCCTCACCTGATATATATTTATTGGTTGCCAATGATTTGGGGGTTGATCCTAAAAAATGCTTGGTTTTTGAGGATGTAATCCAAGGTGTAATGGGAGGAAAGAATGCCAATATGAAAGTTTGTGCAGTATATGACGAGTTTTCAGAAAAAGATGACCAAGAAAAGAAGCGACTTTCTGACTATTATATTTATTCCATGAAGGAAATTATACATAATAAATAGATTCTGTAAGCAGGTGTAATGATGAAAGAGATATTGGTTAATGAAAATCAGGCGGGACAACGTCTTGATAAACTTTTATTTAAAATATTAAATAAAGCCCCTAAAAGCTTTATCTATAAGATGCTAAGAAAGAAAAATATAGTCCTTAATGGTAAGAAGGCTAATGGTTCTGAAATAGTCCAACTTAGGGATGAAATTAGGCTCTACCTGTCTGATGAAACCATAGATAAATTCACCTTGGAGTATGAAGCAGATCTACTTGATTTTAAACTGGATATAGTATACGAGGATAAGAACATCCTTATAATAAATAAGCCTATAGGAATACTGTCTCAAAGGGCAAGTAGTAAGGACTATTCAATGGTTGAATATGTGATTTCATATCTCCTATCTAGCAAGCAGATTACAAATGACCAGCTCCAAAGTTTTAAGCCTGGGATATGTAATCGTCTAGATAGAAATACTAGCGGTCTTTTGATTGCAGGAAAGACCCTTATTGGCTTACAAGAGATGAATAGGTTTTTTCGTGAAGGAAAGCTAGATAAGTACTACTTGTGTATTGTGAAAGGACAGCTAAATAAGGCTGAACAAATCACAGGATATTTAACAAAGGACAAGGCCAGTAATATTGTTTCTATTACAGATAATCAAGTTAATGGTTGCGATTATATAGAAACTCATTATCAGCCTTTAGTCTATAATGATGATTTTACCCTCTTACAAGTAAAACTAATTACAGGTAAATCCCATCAAATTCGTGCTCATCTAGCAAGTATAGGCCATCCTATCTTGGGAGACTTTAAATATGGTGATTTAGAGATTAATAGGTATTTTAAAGAGAAATTCAACCTAAACCATCAGGTCCTTCATTCATATCGTTTCATATTTCACCAAGTTATTGGTCAACTATCTAATTTATCCGGTTCTGAATTTAAGGCGACTTTGCCAGGTGTTTTCAAAAGAATAAAAGATGATATATTTAATTAGAATTAATAAAAATATGAGGAGGCTATTATATGGCGGCTTGGAAATCCAGGGGACTACGTGGTTCTATGCTAGAAGAGATGGTTAATATCACCAACAATATATACCGCGAAAAGAAGCTTGCATTGATTCAGAAGGTCCCTACTCCTATTACCCCTATAAATATTGATAAAGAAAGCAGACATATAACACTGGCCTATTTCGAGCAAAAAAGTACAGTGGACTATATTGGTGTTGTACAGGGAGTCCCTTTGTGCTTTGATGCTAAGGAATGTGCAGGTGATAGATTCAGCTTAAACAATATTCATGAACATCAGATAGAGTTTATGAAGGATTTTGAGTTGCAAGATGGTATAGCTTTTTTACTTATTTATTTTAAAAAACATGAAACTTATTATTATCTTACATATAAAATGCTTTTGGAGTTTTGGGATAGGGCTAGAAAGGGAGGAAGAAAAAGCTTTAGGTTTGATGAGCTAGACCTATCCTATGAGATAAAAGTTCAAAATGGTTTGTGTATACATTACCTTGAACAGATAAATAAAGACTTGCTTGAAAGAGAAAAGAAAGTCTAGGATATTATTAGGTAATCAATGTCAATATGGTTTTAAAAATACTGTTGACATAGATTACCTAATAAACTATAATGGTTAAAACGTTAGCATGGTAGTGAATTATCACGGTAGCGTGATAAAGTAAATGTAAAAGGTTGGTGTATATATGAAAGATAAATTATTGCATACCCCAGAAGGTGTAAGAGATATTTATAGTACAGAATGTGAGGTTAAGCTTCTGCTTCAAAGAAATCTTCATCAGGTTCTTAAGCTTTATGGCTTTAGAGATATTCAGACACCAAGCTTTGAATTCTTTGATATTTTCAACCAGGAGCGGGGAACTGTTGCTTCAAAGGATATGTATAAGCTCTTTGATAAAGAGGGGAATACTATGGTGCTTAGGCCAGATATAACCCCTTCTATAGCAAGATGTGTTGCAAAATATTATAAGGAAGAAGACCTTCCCATACGTCTTAGCTATATAGGAAATACATATATTAATAGTACCACCTATCAGGGCAAGCTTAAGGAGGCAACCCAGCTTGGTGCTGAACTAGTTAATGATGATAGTATAGATGCTGATGCAGAGATGCTAGCAATTACCATAGAGTGCTTATTAAAGGCAGGCCTTAAAGAATTTCAATTAGAACTGGGAAATGCTGATTTTCTCAGGTCCCTTATTGATGAAGTTGGCTTTAGTAATCAAGAAGATATAGCTAAACTTAAAGACTTGATTGAAAATAAGAACATGTTTGGTATGGAAGAGATAATTATCAATAAGGACTTGTCTAAGGGGCTTAAGGAAATATTATTGAAGCTACCAGAGCTTTTTGGGTCCTTAGATGTACTTGAATATGCTAAAAGTGTAATAAGCTTTCCTCGCGCTATAAAAGCAATTGAGAGATTGGAGAGCCTGTACGAGATAATGAAGGATTATGGTTTTGAAAAGTATATTTCATTTGACCTTGGTATGCTTAGTAAATATGATTATTATACAGGTATTATTTTCAAAGCATATACCTATAAAACAGGAGAAGCAATTGTAACTGGTGGTAGGTATGATAATCTAGTTGGACAATTTGGTAAGGATTGTCCTGCAATAGGTCTTGCTATAGTAATAGATAACCTTATGCTAGCTTTATCAAGACAAAAGTTATTACCTCAAATTGATTCCTCAGATACCATGATCTTATATACAGCTGATTATCGAAAAGAAGCCATAGCCCTAGCAGGTTATTTTCGTAAGGAAGGTAACAATGTGGTTCTACAACGGTCCAAAGAGGGAGTGGAATTAGAGACCTACCTGCCCTTTATGAAAAACATGAATATAGGTGGCTTATTATATATAGACAATGATAGGGATATTCTTGTTATGGATGCCTCTGATGGTAGCCGTCAAATGGCTAGTATTAAGGAACTCATGGATGATAAATAGTTTCTACAAGCGATTTTATAGATGTTTTTAATTATGAAGAGGTGATAGTATGAGATATATTACAATAGCATTAGCAAAGGGAAGGTTAGCTATAAAGACCTTAGACCTTTTGGAAAAGATAGGTATTACATGTGATGAAATTCGAGATAAATCATCAAGAAAGCTTATTTTTGTAAATGAAGACCTTAAGCTAAAGTTCTTTCTAGCTAAAGCTAATGATGTACCTACTTATGTAGAATATGGTGCTGCAGATATTGGTGTTGTTGGTAAGGACACCTTATTAGAGGAAGGCAGAAAAATGTATGAGGTTTTGGATCTGGGTTTTGGCAAATGCAGAATGTGTGTGGCTGGTCCTGCCTCAGCAAAGGACTACCTAAGTCATGGAGACCTAATAAGGGTGGCAACTAAGTATCCTAATATAGCAAAGGACTATTTTTATAATAAAAAACATCAGACTGTTGAGATAATTAAGTTAAATGGCTCTATAGAGTTGGCTCCTATTGTAGGCTTGTCTGAGGTAATAGTAGATATAGTGGAGACTGGCTCAACCCTTAAGGAAAATGGATTAGTTGTTCTAGAAGAGATATGTAATATATCTGCAAGGATGGTTGTAAATGAAGTAAGTATGAAGATGGAGCATGAACGAATATCTAAGATCATTAAAGACCTAAAAGAATATCTTCAATCAATTAATCAGGACAATGAGTAAATAGGGGGTAAATTATGAGAATTATAGAATTAAATGAGACAACAAAAAGCAATATATTGGTTGACCTATTAAAGAGGAGTCCAAACCAGTATGAAGCCTATGCCGATACCGTTGCTGGTATTATTGAAGATGTACGTGAGAATGGGGATAAGGCTTTATTTTCATATACCAAAAAGTTTGACAAGGTAGATATTAATAAAAATAATGTTAGAGTAAGCCAAGAAGAGATAGATGAGGCCTATAAGAATGTAGACCAAAATATGATAGAGATAATTAGAAAGGCCAAGAAAAATATTGAGGATTTTCACAATAAGCAAAAACAAAATAGCTGGTTTGATGCTTCAAAACCTGGGATAATTGTTGGCCAGAGGGTTACGCCTATAGAAAAGGCTGGTATATATGTTCCTGGAGGAACTGCTGCCTATCCTTCTACGGTCTTAATGGATGTTATACCTGCTATGGTTGCTGGAGTAGAGAGAATAGTAATTATAACACCTCCAGATAAGGATGGTAAAATATTTTCTGGTACCTTGGTTGCCGCCAATGAATTAGGAGTCACTGAAATATATAAGGCTGGAGGTGCTCAGGCTATTGCAGCTTTGGCTTTTGGAACAGAGAGTATCCCTAAGGTTGATAAGATAGTTGGGCCTGGAAATATATATGTAGCACTAGCAAAAAAGGCTGTATTTGGCCATGTTAGTATTGATTCGATTGCAGGACCCAGTGAGATACTAGTGCTTGCCGATGATACAGCCAATCCAAGATTTATAGCAGCTGATTTATTATCTCAGGCAGAGCATGATGAGTTGGCTTCTTCCATATTAGTGACTGACAGTAGGGAGCTTGCCGAGAAGGTAGCTAAGGAAGTGGATATATTATTAGAAAACCTATCAAGAAAGGATATAATAAAAAAATCCCTTGATAGTTACGGATATCTCTTAGTTGCTAAGGATATGGATGATGCAATTGATGTTACTAATGAGATAGCTACTGAGCATCTTGAAATTATGACTAAAGACCCCTTTATGGTTATGACTAAAATCAAAAATGCAGGAGCAATTTTTATTGGAGAATATTCAAGCGAGCCTCTAGGAGATTATATGGCAGGTCCTAACCATACCCTACCAACCAATGGTACAGCAAAATTCTTTTCACCACTGAGTGTAGATGATTTTGTTAAGAAGTCCAGTATTATATCCTATTCAAAAGAAGCCTTAGAGGATATTCACACTGATATAGAGGACTTTGCAATATCCGAAGGACTTACTGCTCATGCTAAGTCAATAGAAGTAAGATTTGAAGATTAGAGTTTGACATCTAAATCCTATTAGGTATACTATACAGAGTAAGTGTTTTACCAATCAATCCAGTATTATGTAGGAGAATAAATTTTCAAATAGGGAGGATGAACCTTTATGGAGCGTAGATATACTAGTATAAGCCGTAAAACTAAGGAAACAGATATTGATTTAGAATTCTTACTTGATGGAAAAGGTGTATCCCAGATAGAAACCGGAATTGGATTCTTTAACCATATGCTTGATAGTTTTGCCAGGCATGGATTTTTTGATATGAAGTTAACTGTAAAAGGTGATTTATATGTTGATTCTCATCATACAATTGAGGATACAGGTATAGTTCTTGGGCAGGCTATCAAAAAAACCCTAGGTGATAAAAAGGGAATTTGTCGGTATGGTTCATTTATACTTCCTATGGATGAGGCCTTGGTATACTGTGCCATAGATTTATCTGGTAGGCCCTATCTTTCCTATGATTTGAATATTGAATCAGATAAAATTGGCTATATGGATAGGGAGCTTGTTAAGGAGTTTTTCTATGCAATATCTTACAGTGCTGGAATGAATCTACATATAAAAATGCTTAGTGGTGAAAATAGTCATCACATTGTGGAGGCTACCTTTAAAGCCTTTGCAAAAGCACTAGATCAAGCAAGCAGTATAGACAAAAGAATAAAGGATGTTCTTTCAACAAAGGGCACCATATAAATATCATCACTGATTATGCATAAAAGAAAGGGCTTTGAGATATGAAATTATTTCCGGCAATTGATATTAAAAATGGACAATGCGTTAGACTAAGACAGGGGAGTTTTCGTGATGTCTTAGTGTATTCTGATTTACCATCAAAAGTAGCTAAGGAGTGGGAAACATGTGGTGCATCATTTATCCATGTAGTTGATCTTGATGGGGCATTGGTAGGCCATTCTGTTAATGAAGAAGCTATAAAAGCAATAGTTGATAATACCAAGATTCCTATTCAGCTTGGAGGTGGGATCCGGTCCATAAAGGATATTGAGAACAAGTTAAACTTAGGCTTAGATAGGGTTATTATTGGAACCAAGGCTGCAATAGATCCTGGCTTTATGAAAGAGGCTGTAACTATATTTGGACCAGATCGTATCGTGGCAGGTATTGATGCAAAGGATGGAATTGTTGCAGTAGAGGGATGGGAGAAGCTTAGCAATTATAATGCAGTAAACTTAGCTCTTGAAATGAAAAATGTTGGAGTGGAGACTATAGTCTACACTGATATTGCTAAGGATGGTATGCTACAAGGACCAAATATCCACTATACTGCCGAGATGGTAGCAGAAACAGGCCTTAAGATAATAGCATCTGGAGGGGTTTCATCTTTAAAGGATTTGGAAAGACTTAAAGAAATTAATGTATATGGTGCAATTATTGGAAAGGCACTTTATGAAAATAAGATTGATTTAAAACAAGCAGTTACTATGTTTGAAAAATAATTAAAATATACTAGACAAAGGATTAGGGGGTCACTATTATATGGTATATAAAAAAATCATTCCATATATCAATACAGAAAATGAGCTTGCTGCAAATGTCATGGGGCTTGCAAAAAGTTATTCTGACGGAGGGGCTGATGAACTTATTTTGTATAACTTCTCTAAGGATGAGAATTCTAAAGAGGAGTTTATAAAATTATCAAAGCAAATAGGAAGAATCATAGATATACCTTTTATTGTTGGCTGTAATATTAATAATTTCGAGGATGCAAAAAGGGCTTTATATACCGGTGCATCAGGTATATTATTATCATATAACCACTTAATTAATACCGAACTTATTAAAGATTTGTCTAGTAGATTTGGCGAAAATAAAATATATCTTGATATTGACCAGTCAGTGTTTGTAGAAGATGATAGCTTATATGAAAAATGTACTAAGATTGGTGTAGGTACATTAGTAATTAACCATAGGGATTTTTCTGACCAATTAAAAAACAAGCTAGAAAAATCCCCTGTTTCAATTATAATTCATGATAGCCTTAAAACTCATGATATTAGATGCCTACTAGAAATTCCAAATGTGTCGGGGATTACTACAAACTTCTTCAAAAACAAGGATATAATGAAGGCAAAGCAATCTCTTAAGCAGGATAATATAGCTGTAAATATATTGGAAAGCAGGCTTCCATTTACAGAATTCAAGCTTAATAAGGAGGGACTAATTCCTGTTATTACGCAGGATTACAGGACTAATGAAGTTTTAATGCTTGCCTATATGAATGAGGAGGCTTATAATAGGACTATTATTGAAGGAAGAATGACTTACTTCTCAAGAAGCAGGAAAAGTCTATGGCTTAAGGGCGAAAGCTCAGGAAACTATCAATATGTCAAAGAAATTTTTCTTGATTGTGATAAGGATACTCTTTTGGCAAAGGTTATTCCTAGTGGTGTGGCCTGTCATACTGGCAATAAAACCTGCTTTTATACTAGCTTATTAAATACGGAATATAAGGAAGTTAATCCATACCACATACTTAAGGATGTATATGCTCTTATTTTGGATAGAAAGAAGAATCCAAAGGAAGGGTCATATACCAATTATCTTTTTGAAAAAGGAATAGATAAAATTCTAAAAAAATGTGGTGAGGAAGCGGCTGAAATCATTATTGCTGCTAAAAATCCTGAAACAGATGAGCTTCGCTATGAAATAGCAGATTTTATATATCATCTTATGGTACTTATGGCGGAGAGTGGCCTTGATTGGGATGATATTACCAATGAGCTGGCTGATAGAAGATAAGTATAATTTTATGAAAACAATAGCTAATAACAGGAGGCAAATAAAGTGCAGACTTATGGTTTAAATGAACTTAGGAAGATGTTTTTAGAGTTCTTTGAAAGTAAAGAACATCTAGTATTAAAGAGCTTCCCATTAATACCTCAAAATGATAAAAGCCTGCTTTTAGTTAATGCAGGAATGGCTCCCTTAAAGCCATATTTTACAGGACAGGAGGAACCACCTAGTAAACGGATAGCAACCTGTCAGAAATGTATAAGGACTGGTGATATTGAAAATGTCGGAAAGACTTCTCGTCATGCGACATTTTTTGAAATGCTGGGTAATTTTTCATTTGGAGATTATTTTAAACGTGAATCCCTTGCTTGGTCTTGGGAGTTTTTAACTAAGGTTGTAGGTCTAGATGAGGATCGTCTTTATCCTTCAGTATATGAGGAGGATGACGAGGCCTTTGATATCTGGAATAAGGAAATGGGTATAGCAAAGGAAAGAATTTACCGTATGGGCAAGGAGGATAACTTCTGGGAGATTGGTACAGGCCCATGTGGACCTTGTTCTGAAATATATTATGACCGTGGCGAAAAGTATGGTTGTGGTGACCCTAACTGTGAGGTTGGTTGTGAATGTGACCGATTTATTGAGGTGTGGAATAATGTATTTACTCAGTTCTATGGTGATGGTAAGGGTAACTATACAGAGCTAGAAAAAAAGAACATAGATACTGGTATGGGACTAGAACGACTAGCAGCGATTGTACAGGATGTAGAATCTATCTTTGATATAGATACCCTTAAGGCAATAAGGGATAAGGTATGTGATATAGCAGATGTAGAATATCTTACTGATCCCAAAAAGGATGAATCTATTAGACTGATAACAGATCATATTAGGGCAGTAACATTTATGGCTTCTGATGGTATTATACCTTCTAATGAAGGAAGAGGATATGTATTTAGAAGACTTCTTCGTCGTGCTGCAAGACATGGTCGTCTCCTTGGTATAAAGGATAGTTTTCTAGCAGATTTATCAAAGACTGTTATAGAAGAATCAAAGGATGGCTATGAAGAGCTTGAAGAAAAGAAGGATTATATACTAAAGCTCCTAGCCATTGAAGAAGAAAAGTTTAATAAGACCATTGACCAAGGCTTAAGTATACTTAATGATATGCAAAAAACTCTAGAGGAAAATAAGCTTGACATTCTTTCAGGTGAAGAGGTCTTTAAGCTATATGACACCTATGGATTCCCATTTGATTTAACAAAGGAAATATTAGAGGAAAAGGGCTATAAGGTAGATGAAAAAGGATTTTTAGAGGCTATGGAGGTTCAAAGACAAACAGCCAGAAACGCAAGAGGAACCACTAATTATATGGGAGCTGAGGATACCATATATCAAAAGTTAGATCATGATCTTACAACCCAGTTCGTAGGGTATGACTTGCTAGCTGAGACATCTAATATTACCGCCCTAACTACAGAAGATGAGTTGGTTGACGAGCTTATTGCTGGTCAAAAGGGTACAATTATAGTAGGAAAATCTCCATTTTATGCAACAGGTGGCGGACAATTAGCTGATATAGGCCATATTTATGGTGACGGTTCTGAATTTGTAGTAGAAGATACTATTCACCTTCAAGGTGGCAAAGTCGGTCATCTTGGAAGAGTTACTAAAGGTATATTTAAGATAAAGGATGCCGTTAATCTTAAGGTTGATTCTGAACATAGGGCTTCAACAGCTAAGAATCACTCAGCAACCCATTTACTCCATAAGGCTCTTAGAATGGTACTTGGAAACCATGTAGAGCAGGCAGGCTCCTTTGTGTCTAATGATAGACTAAGATTTGACTTTACTCATTTTTCTGCCATGACTCAAGAGGAAATTACTAGGGTTGAGGATATAGTTAATGACCATATTAGTAAGAGTATGCCTGTTAATACTCAACTAATGAGTATAGATGAGGCTAAAAAAGCAGGGGCAATGGCGCTTTTTGGTGAGAAATATGAAGATAATGTAAGGGTTGTTTCTATGGGTGACTTTAGCAAGGAGCTATGTGGAGGAACCCATGTATCTAATACAGCAGCTATTTCAGTGTTTAAGATTATATCTGAAACTGGTATTGCCGCTGGTATAAGAAGAATAGAAGCATTAACAGGTCATAATGTAATTGATTATTATAAGGAACTAGAAAATAGATTACATGATGCATCAAAAGTGGCAAAAACAGAACCGACTCAGCTTACAGTTAGAATTGAGGGTTTATTAGAGGAAATTAAGACACTTAAGTCTGAGAATGAAAAGCTTAAATCAAAACTTGCCAGTTCTTCCTTAGGGGATGTTATGGATCAGGTTCAGGAAGTGGGAGATGTTAAGCTTCTAGCAGCTAATATACCTGACCTAGACATGAATGATCTTAGAAATCTTGGAGATAAATTGAAGGATAAACTAGGTCAAGGAGTAGTTATTTTGGCGTCCTCTACAGCAGCAGACAAGGTAAACCTAGTTGCCATGGTAACCGATGAAGCTATAGATAAGGGTGCCCATGCAGGAAACCTAATAAAAGAACTTGCAGTTTTAGTAGGCGGAGGCGGTGGTGGAAGACCTAACATGGCCCAAGCTGGTGGAAAAAATCCAGCCGGAATAGAAAATGCTATAAAAAAGGCAGAGGAAGTATTAAGTAAGCAATTAGGAATAACAAAATAAAAAGTGCTGTCTGCCTACCAATAATAATGG
>FZPS01000069.1_pt247 | contig 33799 bp, 34 predicted proteins | sample 1817821 | NCBI WGS metagenome assembly FZPS01 (sample SAMEA104158645, study PRJEB21678) | metagenome | place: Germany | collected 2015-04-21
GTTTGGTACAGCGGGGCTTATTTCGCCCATATAGGAATTATACCTGCGTTTTTTCCTTCCTGATGCCATGTTCTTGTGCAACTTCCGCAGCAGAGGTATCTCTCGTACATAGGGAAATAACCGCATCCTTTTCTGTTCTTGAGAGAATTGTACCATAGCACCATGAGTAATGCGAGCTTTTCTATCTCCTGGGGCTAATTCAGCAATCCATTGTGCTAAAAGAGTTCTTGAAGGGTAGCCCAGAATTCTTACAGTTCGCCTAATGCTCCGCCCATGTTCAAGGTAGTAATTGACAGACTTCTACATCTGCTCTCTCGTATATCTGAGTTTCTTCTCAAAACTAGTATGTAAGTCGCCATTTTCTACATACTCATTATACCAGCGAACAAGCCCATTACGGCTGGGGTAACCCAGTTCTCTGCTGGTGTCTGCCACACTATAATTGTATTTGATATAAAGCTTCACCGCTCTCATCCGATCCTCATATTAATACACGGACATCCTCCTGTCTATTAAGTCCAGGATTTTGTCCGCACCCCTGTTTGGCTGTTTGAAAAGTTTTAGTCAGTTCAGCTCCCGCAGCTGCCGACGGTATGCTCTGCATAGGGAAAGTAAACCGCGTTTCTTGGCTTCGGGTTTCAGTTTTTTGTCTTGAGCGAGGGTGATCATGGCGTTTTTGATCATTTTGATTTTCTCCTGGCGAGTCATGGTTATACCTCCAGGTTAGTTTTGCATACTCCAAACCTATGATCAGTATATGCAGGCAAGTCCATTTTTATGCCAAATACTGGCAATTATTCACCACCTGTTTACATGCTGCCGAAAACCAGATAGGCGACATATGTGGCTGCCAAAAACCCGGCAAGGTCCGAAAAAAGCGATGCAGATAAGCAGTGGCGGATATTGCGGATGCCTACAGCGCCAAAATAGACGGTCAGGACATAGAATGTTGTTTCGGTGCTACCCTGCATGGTGGAGGCAATAAGGCCGATCAATGAATCGGGCCCGTGAGCTTTGAGGATTGCCGCAAGCGTTCCCAATGCACCGGAGCCTGACAGGGGTCTGATCAGCGCCAGCGGGATCACCTCAACCGGGATCCCAATGCGGGAAGCCCAAGGTGAGAGCAGGCCAATCAGGATCTGCATCATGCCCGTGTTCTGAAAAACCCTGATGGCCACGAACATGGCTACCAGATATGGGATAATCCTCACGGCGGTGGCAAACCCTTCCTTGGCACCTTGGACAAAGCTTTCATAGACAGGCACTTTCCGGGATAAACCGATTAAGGGGATGACCAGCAGCATGGCAGGGACTGCCCAAGCAGAGATTAGATTGATCAACGCAATCACAGCTTGAACCTCCTTGAGGCCGCTTTTCTGAAAAGCATGTCGGCAATTATGGCAACCGCCGTTGAAGCGGCTGTTGCGGCAATGGTCGTTCCCACAATGGCTGTAGGATTGGACGATTTGGCTGCTGCTCTCAAGGCAATCACTGTGGTGGGGATCAGAGTCAGACTTGATGCTGTTATTGCTACGAACGTGCACATACTATTACTTGCAGTATCTTTATGGGCATTAAGCTTTTGCAGCTCTTCCATGGCTTTAATCCCAAGAGGTGTACAGGCATTGCCAAGCCCCAGAAGATTGGCACTCATGCTCAGGACGACAGCACCCATGGCTGGGTGGTCCGGAGGTATTTCCGGAAACAGGGCTCTCGTCAGGGGTTGAATCAATTTGGCCAGCATCTGTATCAGCCCTGCGTCTTCAGCGATTTTCACCAGCCCGGACCAAAGCGCTATGATTCCAATCAGGTTGAAGGCCATTTTGACAGCTTCCTCTGCACCGCTGATGGTGGCCTCAGTGACCAGCCGGATATCGCCTTGGATTGCCGCAGATACTATGCCGCATGCCAGCATAGCGAACCAGATGATATTGATCATCGCAGCCACCTCCTGCTGCTTAATTGATATGCCCCATTGATGGGATTATTGCTAAAATCTGTGATACTGAAAGCAAATTGGGCTAAAACCAAGAAAAACAGGAATTGACGTTGCCTGACCAAAGAGAATCATACTTGCCACAAACCGGTTAAAAAGTGCTATAATAAAAGCAAAGGTCAGATATGGTCAGGGAGGGAGGAGCAGAGTGACTATTGCAGATTTGATTGAAAACTACATCAAGCAGCAGCTCCATCGCAGCGGAAATCAAGCGATAGCCTTGAGCCGCGCTGAACTGGCAGAGCTCTTCAGCTGCGTACCGTCGCAGATAAACTATGTTCTGGCCACACGCTTCACTCTGGAACGAGGTTACTTGATTGAGAGCCGCCGCGGCGGAGGTGGGTATATCCGGATTGCCCGTGTCACGAAAGCTGATCGTCTGGACATGGCGGAACAGCTGGTCTTGGAAATCGGGCCCCAGATCAGTGAGAGCGAGGCAGAGCAGTTTTTGGCCAGCTTTCATGATCTGGGTGTATTGACCGAACAACAGATGAGAGTTGTCAGGGCTGTCCTGCAGCGGGAAACCGCTCAGATTGCCCAGGGTAAGGCTACATTACGCGCCAGCCTGCTGCGGGGTTTGGTGATTTTGACCATGCAGTGCGGACGCATGAATGAGGTGTGAACGATGTTGTGTGAAAAGTGCCAAAAGGAAACTGCCAGTGTCCATGTGACCAAAATTGTCAACGGGCAGAAGACCGAATCCCACCTCTGCCAGAATTGTGCCAAGGAATTTGGTGAGTTTGGGTTAAATTTCGGGCTGAACATTGATTTGCCCAATCTATTTGCCAGTCTGTTTGACTCTTCACCCTTTGGCGGAAAACCTGCCCGCCCCAAACAGTGCCCTACCTGCAGCCTCACTTTGGACGATTTCCAGAAGTTGAATCAGTTTGGGTGCAGTGATTGTTATGAAACGTTCAGGGATGAAATTGAACCGTTATTGCGCAGGCTGCACGGCTCCAACCATCATGAAGGCAAATTTCCTGTCCAAGGCTACGCAACCTTGGGCCTTGAACGGCAGATTAGGCTGTTAAGGGAGAAACTGCAGCAGGTAATCACCTTGGAAAACTATGAGGAGGCAGCCAGGATCCGCGACCAGATCCGGGCCTTGGAGCGCCAGTCTCACGGGGAGGGGAAGTAGAGTGAGCAAGTCATGGACCAAAAAAGATGGGCCGCAAGGGGATATCTGCCTTGGGACAAGGATCAGGCTGGCGCGCAATCTGGAGAAAACCCCCTTTCCTGCCACCGCCAACCGTGATCAAGCCAGACAAGTGATGCATACTGCCAAGAAGCTCGCTGAAAGCTTGAACCAGCTTGCCAGTTTCCGGTTTTATGAACTGGCGGAAGTTGACCAGTTGGAACGGCAGATTTTGATGGAAAAGCATCTGATCAGCCCTGAACATACCAAAAAAACCAGCAGCAAGGGGTTGATCCTTTCCGAAAACGAAGATATCAGCATTATGGTCAACGAGGAAGATCACTTCAGGATTCAAGTGCTGCTGCCGGGGCTGCAGCTTAAGGAAGCATGGGAATTGGCTGACCGTGTTGATGACTTGATTGAAGCAAATGTGGACTATGCTTTTGATCCGGAAATCGGCTACTTGACTGCTTGCCCCACTAATGTGGGGACAGGTATGCGCGGGTCTTTGATGCTGCACCTGCCGGCCTTGGCCAGGATTAAGCAGCTGGGGAATGTATTGAAGTCAGTATCCCAGTTTGGCCTGGCAGTGCGGGGATTGTACGGTGAAGGCAGTGAATCGTACGGCAGTATCTATCAGATCTCCAATCAAGTTTCGTTGGGCCATTCGGAATCAGAGATGCTGGAGCATTTGGGAAGGGTAACCAAACAGGTGATTGCCAGCGAGCGGCAAGCCCGGGAGTATCTTCAAGAACACAACAGGACTGAAAGCGAAGACCAGATTTACCGGGCATACGGATTACTATCCCAGGCCAGGATCATCTCGACACAAGAAGCCATGGATTTGCTTTCCACCGTGCTTTTGGGTATTGATCTCGGGATGATTCAAGATCTGGACCGGGGTTTGGTGAAAAAGCTGATGGTGGAAATCCGCTCAGCTCATTTGCAGAAAATGATGGGCCAGAGTCTGCCGGCACAGGAGCGGGACCGCCTCCGTGGCAGTATGATTCGGGATCGGCTCAACCGTTAATTTAGAGAGGATGGTGTTTATGTTCGGCAGGTTTACAGATCGGGCGCAGAAAGTTATCGTTCTTGCCCAGGAAGAAGCCCGGCGGTTAGGCCATAATGTGGTTGGGACCGAGCATATACTCCTCGGCTTGATTGCCGAAGGGGAAGGTGTCGGTGCCAAAGCGCTGACATCCATGGGAGTCAGCCTCGATAGGGTAAGGCAGGAGATTGAAAATGTAATCGGCAAGGGAGAGTCTGCTTTCCAAGGGGCGATCGGGTTTACCCCCAGGACCAAGCGGGTTTTTGAGCTGGCTATTGACGAAGCGCGGCAGCTGGGCCATACCTATATCGGCACAGAGCATATTTTGCTGGGGCTGGTCCGGGAAGGGGAAGGAGTAGCCGCCCAGATTCTGCGGAATCTTGACATTGATCTGGAAAGCATGCGCAAACAGGTTATTGAACTGCTCGGAGGCCAGGCCCACTCCGGAGCGTCCGGCGGCCCAAGGCGGACCAAAACCCCGACCCTGGATCAGTTCGGCAGGGACTTGACTGATATGGCGCGGCAGGGCAAGCTGGACCCGGTTATCGGCCGGGACAAGGAAATCGAACGGGTGATTCAGATCCTCAGCCGCCGCACCAAGAACAACCCAGTCTTGATTGGTGAGCCGGGGGTGGGGAAGACAGCTATTGCCGAAGGCTTGGCCCTGAAAATTGTCAACAGTGATGTGCCGGAGAATCTGTTTAACAAACGGGTGGTGGCCTTGGACATGGGTTCGTTGGTGGCCGGTTCCAAATTCCGCGGTGAATTTGAGGAACGGCTGAAAAAGGTTATGGATGAAATCCGCCAGGCCAAGGACGTGATTCTCTTTATTGATGAGATGCATACCATCATTGGTGCCGGAGCGGCAGAAGGGGCCATTGATGCTTCCAACATACTCAAGCCGGCTTTGGCCCGGGGAGAGATTCAGGCTATCGGTGCCACAACCTTGGACGAATACCGCAAACACGTGGAAAAGGATGCGGCTTTGGAGCGCAGGTTCCAGCCGGTATACATCGATGAACCAACGGTGGAGGAAACTGTCGCCATTCTGCAGGGGCTGAGGGATCGCTATGAGGCCCACCACCGCGTCCAGATCAGTGACAAGGCCATTGAGGCAGCGGTAGTCCTGTCGAACAGATACATTTCCGATCGCTTCCTGCCTGACAAAGCCATTGATTTGTTGGATGAGGCTGCGTCCAAAGTCAGGCTGAGAGGGTTGGTGGTACCGCAGGACCTGAAGGAGTTGGAGGCACAGGTGGAAGAACTGAAGATCGAAAAAGAAGCCGCCATCAAAAATGAGGAATTTGAAAAAGCCGCCTCTTTACGGGATCAGGAGCAGAAACTCAGGGATCAGCTGGAAGAGATTCGTTCGCAGTGGAAGAGCAATCAAGGCCGCCAAGAGGCGACTGTTGACGAACACGACATCGCCGATGTGGTGGCGAGCTGGACCGGAATTCCCGTAAAGCAGGTTGCCCAGGAAGAATCGGAACGCCTGCTGAATTTGGAGGAAATCCTGCACCAGCGGGTTGTGGCGCAGAATGAGGCGATTGAAGCTTTATCAAAGGCAATCCGCCGAGCTTTTGCCGGGTTGAAAGATCCGAAGCGGCCGGTTGGCTCGTTCGTCTTCCTGGGGCCGACAGGTGTGGGGAAGAGTGAGCTCGCCAAAGCGTTGGCTGAAGCCTTGTTCGGCGATGAGGATGCTATGGTGCGCATTGACATGTCAGAGTACATGGAGCGCCACAGTGTATCGCGGTTGGTGGGGGCTCCTCCAGGATATATTGGTTATGAAGAAGCGGGCCAGCTGACGGAAAAGGTGCGGCGCAAACCCTATTCCGTAGTGCTTTTTGACGAGATTGAAAAAGCTCATCCCGAGGTGTTCAACGTCCTGCTCCAAGTATTGGAGGACGGACGGCTGACCGATTCCAAGGGCAGGACAGTGGATTTCCGCAACACAGTGGTAATCATGACGTCCAATGTCGGCGCCCAGCAGATCCAGCGGGAGAGTTCGATCGGTTTCAGGATTACCGAAAGTGAAGAGGACAGCTATCAGGCAATGAAAGAAAAAGTGATGGAAGAATTGAAGCGCACTTTCCGGCCGGAATTCCTAAACCGCATCGATGAGATAATTGTCTTCCATGCCTTAAACCGCCGGCACATCTCGGAGATCATCGATATTATGCTTAGAGAACTGAAACAGCAGTTGGAAGAAAAGCGGATTACACTTGAGATTAGCGATGCCGCAAAGGAGCTGGTTGCGGACAGCGGCTATGACCCAGATTTTGGCGCACGGCCTTTACGCAGGGCGATTCAGAAGATGATCGAGAATCCGTTGGCTGAGTTAATCCTGCAGGGTAGGTACGACGGCGGTGATACAGTCCGCATCGATACCAAAGACGGGGAATTGGTTTTTTCCTAAATAAACGATTTTTCTGGGCTAGGGCCTGTGCCCTAGCTTTAATTTATTGTAAGCGTGATAATGAAGTGATATAATAATTTTGGAAATTATCACATAGGAGCGGTGCAATGGCCAAGTCTAACGTCCGGTTCGTCTGTCAAAACTGCGGTGCCGATTATCCGAAATGGATGGGAAAATGCTCGGGTTGCGGCCAATGGAACACTTTGGTTGAAGAACGGGTCAGGCCGGACCGTGCCAAGGCAAACTGGGCAGGAACACCCGGTGCCGGGGCGCCTGTTCCCATTACTGATGTAGCGGCAAATGCGGAAGAACGCTTCACCACAGGTATTGCAGAATTGGACCGGGTTTTGGGCGGCGGAGTTGTCCCGGGATCGTTAGGCTTGCTTGGTGGTGAGCCAGGAGTGGGCAAGTCGACCTTGTTGATGCAGGTGGCTGCCAATACCGCTTTGAACGGCGGGCCGGTTTTATATGTATCGGGTGAGGAATCCCTCAGTCAGCTTAAATTGCGGGCCCAACGCCTGCAGCTGTTGACGGAACAGCTGATTGTGCTGGCTGAATCTGATGTCGGGGTTATTGGCGGGCATCTGGAGTCGCTCAAACCAAAACTGGCAATCATTGACTCGGTTCAGACAATGTATGTGCCAGATTTGGACTCAGCTCCAGGCAGTGTGGGGCAAGTGCGGGAAGCGGCGGCATTCTTTTTGAGGCTGGCCAAAAGCATGGGGATTTCCATCATTTTGGTCGGGCACGTGACCAAAGGGGGAGCCCTTGCCGGGCCGAAGGTGCTGGAGCACGCAGTTGACTACGTCCTCTACTTCGAAGGGGGGCACGATCAGTCGGTCCGGATCATCAGAGGAGTCAAGAACCGTTTCGGTTCCACCAATGAAGTTGGCGTTTTTGCCATGACCGGGCAAGGATTAATCCAGGTTGACAACCCTTCAGGTGTGTTTCTGGCAGAACGGCCTGTAAACAGTTCAGGATCAGTGGTAGTACCCTGCCTGGAAGGAACACGCCCGTTCTTGGTAGAGATTCAGTCGCTGGTTGCGCCAACACCCTTCAGCGGGACACCGCGGCGCCAGGCCACCGGAGTTGATTATCAGCGGTTTTCGATCATTCTTGCCGTTTTGGAAAAGAGGCAGGGGTACAGCCTGCAAACCCAGGATGTGTTTGTCAATGTAGCCGGCGGCTTCCGGCTGACTGAACCTGGTGTGGACCTGGGTATTGCCTGCGCCATAGCCAGCAGTTACCGGAACATGATTATTCCAAACGATCTGGCTGTAGCCGGCGAAGTGGGGCTGTCTGGTGAAATCCGGGCGGTCAGCCATCTTGATCTGCGCTTGAAGGAATTGAGCAAACTTGGGTTTACCCGTGCGGTGATTCCCGACGGCAGTGAGCCGGTGAAGTCAGATCTCAAAGTGGTGAAGGTAAAAACTGTATCCGATGCTTTGCAGGCTGTTTTCAGTGAATCAGTGAGAGGGGGTTAATGGATGAAAGAAGCGGTTGATCAAGAACAGGTATTCTTGAAACACCTAAGTCTTGTAGCTCCAGGGACACAACTTTATGAAGCGTTGGAGAATGTGCTCCGGGCCCGGACCGGCGGTTTGATTATCGTCGGCGATACCGAGGAAATCATGAGCATGGTCAACGGCGGGTTCAAGATTGATGCCGAGATGCATCCGGCATCTCTGTATGAGTTGGCCAAAATGGATGGAGCGATTGTACTGTCGAGCGATGCCAAACGGATTCTCTATGTAAATGTGCAGCTGACACCTGATCACATGATTCCCAGTTTTGAAACGGGGACACGGCATCGCACTGCGGAGCGAGTTGCCAAGCAGACCAATCAGCTGGTCATTGCCATTTCCCAAAAGCGCAATGTGATAACCATGTACTGGGGGAACAACAAATATGTGGTCCGGGATGTCAGTGTGATTCTTGCCAAAGCCAATCAGGCCCTTTCGACTCTGGACAAGTACAAGAGTGTGATGCAGCAATCATTGATTAATCTAGGCGCCTTGGAATTCGAGAATTTTGTTACTCTCTTCGATGTGGCCACGGTCATTCAAAGGAGCCAGATGGTGGTGAGAATTGCCCATGAAATCGAACGGTATATCGTCCAGCTTGGATCGGAAGGCCGCCTGGTCAAGATGCAGCTGGAAGAGTCGATGGCTGATATAGCCGACGAAGGGCTGTTGGTAACTAAAGACTATTGCGCCGATCCCGACAAACCCCCGGAGGAGATCTGGAACGAAATTGTCGGCTGGGATTCGGAGGACTTGTTGAATCTGCCCTTGATTACCCGCGCCCTGGGTTATGGCGGTTCCAGCACCGTGGAACAGGCCGTCACACCCAAGGGGTTCCGCATTCTCAATAAAATCCCCCGCCTACCCATGCCGGTCATTGAGAACCTGGTGGATCAGTTCAAGTGCTTCCCTGAGATCTGTGATGCCTCCATTGAAGAGCTTGATGATGTCGAAGGTATCGGTGAGGTCCGGGCAAAGGCAATCCAGGATGGGCTGCGGCGGATTCGGGAACAGGTTTTGTTGGACCGGCACCTTTAGCGGCCTTTAATACGGAATCCGCAAAATTGACCAGCCTGTAATGCGGATATAGGAATGCAATTGACTTTTTTCTCAAAAAGTGATAAATTGAAAACGATACCTAAATGAAGCCCGTTAGGATCTGTTGTAAGCAAAGGGGCAGATAGGAGGTTCTGGCTTTGTATAATGTTGGGGACAAGGTAGTATACCCCATGCATGGTGCCGGGATTATCGAAGCCATAGAAGAACGGGAAGTCCTGGGCGAAAAAAGGCGCTACTACATTATGGCCATGCCCATTGGCGATATGAGAGTAATGATTCCGCTGGACGCCGTCGATGAGATCGGACTGCGCCAGGTAATTGATAAAGAAGAAGCCAGCGGCGTGATTGAAGTGTTGAAAGGGCAGAAAACCAAGATGTCATCCAATTGGAACCGCCGCTATCGGGCCAACATGGAAAAGATCAAAAGTGGAGATGTTTATCTGGTTGCAGAGGTGGTGCGCAACCTTACGATCCGGGACCATGAGAAAGGTTTGTCGGCTGGTGAGCGAAAAATGTTGGACATAGCTCGCCAGATTTTGATTAGTGAACTTGTTTTGGTTACAGGTGCTACGGATACAGAGATCGACGCATTGATCTCCAGCCATTTGGATTAAAGGGGGTGAGTCGGTTTACGCTCGGTTGTTCCGGTAAATATTCGGATTTATCTGGAATACTTTTTCCTAATTGGCTAATAATAAATAATGACTGAACGGGCAAGAAGGAGGTGAGGATAAGATTGGAGGGATTTCTGCGCATTATTCTTACGCTCTTAGGTGGGATTCTTGGGTATCAAGCGGCAGATTATCTCCGAGGTCTCCAGATTGATTTTCCTTTCACCGAAAACTACTTATTTGTTATTGCTGTCTCCCTGGGCGCACTGGTGGGATTGGTAATCAGCCCTCTTTTTGATCGGATGTTCCGCTGTTTGTTGAAACTCCATATTCGCGATATCTTAAGCGGATTAATCGGGTTGGTCTGCGGCATCCTAATAGCAATTTTGGTGTCTATTCCTTTGCAAAACGTTAAGATTGCCAATGGCTACTTGCCTTTGATTATCACAACAATTCTGGCTGTGTTAGGCTGGTCCATCGGGGTGAAGAAAAGAGAAGAGGTCGTCACCTTGTTTCAAAAACAAAACACAGCTTTTCTCGGAAACAGGAACGGAGTATGCGCCAAGATTCTTGATACGAGCGTGATCATAGACGGGCGGATCAGTGATATTACCAAAACTGGTTTCATAGAAGGGACTTTGATTGTCCCAAGTTTTGTATTGGATGAACTGCAGCATATAGCTGATTCATCTGATGTACTTAAGCGCAACCGTGGGCGCCGCGGGTTGGATATCCTCAACAAGATCCAGAAAGAGCCCTATGTTGCAGTCCAGATTTTGGATCGCAATTTCGATGATATCAGCGAAGTTGATTCCAAGCTGGTGAAGCTGGCCAAAGAATTGGGTGCGAAAGTGATCACCAATGACTTTAACCTGAACAAAGTCTGCGAGCTTCATGGAGTTCAGGTATTGAACATAAACGAGCTGGCCAATGCCGTCAAGCCGGTGGTCCTGCCCGGCGAGGAGCTCCGGGTCCATGTGATCAAGGACGGCAAAGAACAAGGGCAGGGCGTAGCTTACCTGGACGACGGGACGATGATAGTGGTTGACGGCGGGCGGCGCTATATCGGGGAGACGATTGGCGTGATGGTGACCAGCGTGCTGCAGACCGCAGCAGGGCGCATGATTTTCGCGAAACCAAAAGCAATGGAAAAGGCATTATGAATCCAATGGCCCGGTGAAATCCGCCGGGCTCGTTTTATGAAGGGGTGAAACGGTGGGGGCAGGGGTAATCATTGCAGCCGCGGGCAGTGGTGAGCGGCTGGGCTTGAATCAGAACAAAATCCTGCTGCCTTTGGACGGAGTACCAATCCTGGTGCGCAGTATAAAGGCGTTTACGGTGTATCCCTGGGTCAAAGAGATCATCGTCGTTGTGCGGGAAGAAGATTATCGGATGATCCAGGGCATGCTTGAACAATGGCAGATCAAGGCGCAGTTGGCCATCGGCGGCCCGAGGCGGCAGGATTCAGTTGCCGCTGGAATCGCAGCCCTGCGGCCGGATCTGAAATGGGTATTTATTCATGATGCTGCCCGGCCTTTGGTTGAACCCGGGATTATTGCCGAGGCTTACAGTCAAGTCCAAGAGCATCAGGCTGTGGGCGTGGCTGTACCTGTTAAGGATACGATCAAGCTTGTTGATGAAGAACGGTTTGTGGTGGGCACACCACCGCGCCCAAGGCTGTGGGCGATCCAGACCCCGCAGGTTTTTAGCAGCGGGCTGATTAAGAAAGCATACAAAAGAGCGCAGCGGGAAAACTGGGAAGCCACTGATGACTGCAGCCTGGTGGAGCTGCTGGGTGTCAAAGTCAAACTGATACTCGGCAGTTACGGCAATATCAAAATCACAACAGCGGAGGATTTGGATATTGCTGATGCGATTATAGGCAAACGCAGCGGGGTAGATACGATGGATATGGAGAAGTTTTTAGAAAGCCGCTCAGTCCGGGTGGGCATTGGCTGCGATGTGCACCGCCTGGTTGCCAACCGTCCCTTGATTCTGGGAGGGGTCACACTCGATTATCATCTCGGCCTCGAAGGCCATTCTGACGCAGATGCAGCGGTCCATGCCCTGATGGATGCCCTGCTGGGGGCCGCCGGGTTGGGCGATATCGGGAGGCATTTTCCCGACACGGATCCACGTTACAAAGGGATTTCCAGTATCGTATTCCTTGAGCAGGTAACAGAAAAGCTGAACCAACTGGGCTGCGCAGTTGGCAATGCCGACTTGGTGATTGTGGCCCAGCAGCCCAGGCTCGCAGGGTATACTGCCCAAATGAAGCGCAACCTGGCCAAGGCTATGAAGATCCCCGAGAGCCGGATCAACATCAAAGCCACAACCACAGAAGGGTTAGGTTTTTGCGGACGCGGTGAGGGAATTGCTGCCTGGGCAACTGTTACTGTTTTATGCTAAGGAGTCAGGTACCGGCGATTGACACAGCCCGGAATTCCCCGTGATGAAACAGCTGGATCTCTACGGCATGTTTTTTGCTCAATTCAAGGTGGATCTGCTCGGCACAGTTTTGGGCCAGCCGGTGCCACTCATGGGCGGCTTGCGGAGCTTCTGCATCAGGGCCGGCATACTGGGTTTGGACCACAAGGCGGCGGCCAACCCAGATGACATCGATGATCTGGATGTTGGGTGGAAGGTGTTTCATGGCCTTCACCCGGCGGATGATCGCGTCAGGGGTTGATCGGCGACGGGAAATCCCCCAGTATACGCCGGCTCCGGTAGTGAATATGATCAATAGCAATAAGAGTAGCCTTTTCAGGTTCAGCTTGTTCATGCCCAGCCTCCGGATTGAGATCATTAGCCGTTTGTCATTGATTGACAGTATTTTGGTTTCCCGCTATAATATATGTTAGCATAATCGCGTAAAGCTTATACAAAACAGAGATGATGGGGAGAAGTAGGTTTGCCAGTGGCCATCCAGAGAAGAGGTGCCGTTGGCTGGAAGCACCTTATGGGCAGGCGGGCCGAAGTGCGCCCTTGATCTGCCGGGTTGAACGGTGAGTAGGCCCGGCCGGGTTGTGTCCGTTACACACACCAAGTGCCTGATTGTGAACACACTTGCCCACAGGTGAGCTGCCCAATCAGGAAGCAGAGTGGAACCGCGAACCCTCGTCTCTGTCTAGGAGCTGAGGGTTTTTTTATTCACTGTGGCCTTGAGAAAGGAGGTATTTTATGTTTGGAAACATCATCGATACCATCCGGAAGGACATTCAAGCCATCAAAGAGAGAGATCCTGCGGCGCGCAATACTTTGGAGATTGTTTTGACCTATCCCGGGCTGCACGCCCTGGAGATCCACCGCATTGCCCATTGGCTCCATCGCCGTAAACTCAAGCTTTTAGCCCGGATCATCAGCCATCTCAACCGGTTCTTCACCGGCATCGAGATCCACCCTGGCGCCCAGATCGGCCGCGGAGTGTTTATCGATCACGGGATGGGAGTGGTGATCGGTGAAACTACAGTGATCAAAGACAATGTGACGTTGTACCAGGGAGTGGTCCTGGGCGGAACCGGCAAGGAAAAAGACAAGCGCCACCCCACAATTGAGCAGGGCGCTGTAATTGCCTCAGGCGCCATGGTTTTGGGCTCATTCACAGTTGGTGAAAACGCCCGCGTCGGAGCCGGTGCCGTGGTATTGAACAGTGTGCCGCCGAATTCAACAGTGGTGGGAGTCCCGGCCAAGGTTGTGATCCGGGACGGCCAGAGGGTTGACAAACTGGATCATGTCAACCTGCCCGACCCATGCCGGCAGCAGGTGGCGGCGTTGGTCGAACGCATTGAGACCCTTGAGGAACAGATTGCCAAGCTGCAATACCTGGTTGAACTGCAGCAAACGAGTGCGTTATAGCAAAAGAATGAAGAAGGTGAACCGATGGCTGTTTACGTTTACAACACCCTGACCCGGAAGAAGGAAGAATTGGCCGTTGGTGGGGACAAGGTCGGGATCTACGTCTGCGGCGTGACCCCCTACAGCGACACGCACTTAGGCCATGCCCGGCCCAGCGTCGTCTGGGATGTGATCAAGAAATACCTGCACTACCGGGGTTATCAGACATTTCATGTCCAGAACTTCACGGACATTGACGACAAAATCATCAATCGCGCCCGGGAGTTGGGGATGGATCCGCTTGCACTTGCGGAACACTACAGCAGGGAATATTTGGAGTGCATGGACTCCCTGGGTGTGGCCAGGGCGGATCGGTATCCAAAAGTAAGCGAACATATGCCGGACATCATTGCCCTGATTGAACGCTTGATCGAGCGGGGCCATGCCTATGCAGTCAATGGTAATGTGTTTTATAGTGTCTTAAGTTTTCCTGAATACGGCAAGCTGTCCAATCAGAAAATAGAACAGCTGCAGGCCGGCACCCGATTTGAAGTGGATCCGGACAAAAGGCACCCCCTTGACTTTGCCATCTGGAAGAAGGCCAGGCCTAATGAACCCGCCTGGGGCAGCCCGTGGGGGAAGGGCCGGCCCGGCTGGCATATTGAGTGTTCGGCTCTATCGTATAAGTACCTGGGTTCCGAGTTCGAATTCCATGGGGGCGGCTGCGATTTGATTTTTCCCCATCATGAAAACGAAATTGCCCAATCGGAAGGCGCCACCGGTAGGCCTTTGGCCAAGTACTGGCTGCATAACGGGATGATCAATTTCAGGCACGAGAAGATGTCCAAGTCATTGGGGAATATCGTGACCATAAAGGAGATTTTGAAAACATACCCGAAAGAGCTTGTCCGCTATTTTCTATTGTCAAGCCATTACAGTTCTGAGCTGGAATATCATGATCGAAAACTGGACGAAATAGGCCGCGGCTGGCAGCGTCTCAACGACTGCGTCAATACCCTGGCCAACCTGACGGGCAAGAACGAGATGGAGCCGCAGCCATTGGATGGCGCTGCGGCAGCCTTGGCTGCGGTTGTCAGGGAAGCGGAAGCCAGGTTCACTGCCGCTATGGATGACGACTTCAACACAGCCCTGGCGATCGGGGTTTTGTTTGATCTTTTGCATCAGGTCAATGCCTACGTTGCTGGAATGGATCATGACCCGTCGGCGGATTATGCTCTTTACCAGGTGTACAGGCTCTTTTCCAGGTTGGCCGGGGACATTTTTGGTATAATCAAATTGGACGGGCAGCAGGCGCCCGGTTTGAGCGAACCGCTTTTGGAACTGCTTTTAGAACTCCGCACAGAACTGCGCAGCCAAAAGCAGTATGAATTGGCCGATCGGATCCGTGACCGGTTGGCTGAGCTGAATGTTGTTATTGAGGATACACCCCAAGGCCCGAGGTGGAGAATGCGAACATGACCATTTATCAAAAAGGACAGCTGCCTGACCCTGAATTACTGTCGCCGTTGGTGTTGGCCTATATTGGTGACGCAGTGTTTGAGCTCTATATCCGCCTGCGGCTGAGCAGCAGGTACCGTACTGTCCACCAACTGCACGAACATGCAGTCCGTTACGTGGCGGCTGCCAGCCAGTCAGAGTTCCTGGCGGTTTTGCAGCCCCATCTTACGGAGAAAGAAGCGCTGATTATGCGGCGGGGGCGCAATGCCAAAGGCAAAGTGCCCCGCCATGTGGATTTGGCGGCATACCGGCGCAGCACCGGATTTGAAGCGCTGCTCGGATACTTGTACCTGACGGGAGAAACAGAGCGGCTCCAGGCACTGCTGGATCTGATTGAGCCTGTTGAATAAAGGAGTCTGAAATGGATAAACAAGATCATACCGAAATTGTCGTGGGCCGTCAGCCGGTTATGGAGCTGTTCCGGGCTGGTCAAGCCATTAATCAGCTCTATGTTGCTTCCGGCAGCAGGCACGGTTCGATCCGGAGAATCCTCCAGTTGGCCAAGGAGAACAATGTTCCGGTAAAAAGGGTTCAGCCTCATTTGCTCGATTCAATGAGCCCGGTCAAGAACCATCAGGGAATCGCCGCCAAGGTTGCCCCTGTCCGCTATTATGAGCTTCATGATTTGCTGGCAATGGACAAGCCCAAATTCTACCTGGTGCTGGCGGGAATTCAAGACCCTCAGAATTTGGGTTCCTTAATCCGCACTGCCGAAGCCTGCGGTGTGAGCGGCGTGATTATTCCCAAGCACAGGGCTTGTGCTGTCACTCCTGCAGTAATCAGGGCATCAGCCGGGGCTGTCTCCCATATGCCGATAGCCCGGGTTACCAATCTGGCTTCTGCTCTTGGGGAGCTGAAGGATCAGGGATGCTGGATTGTAGGTGCCGATATGGATGGCGAAGCCTGTCACACGCAGGACCTGAACCTGCCGCTTGCCCTGGTTGTCGGCGGAGAGGGCCGCGGCCTGCCGCGCCTGGTAAAGGAAACCTGCGATTTGTTGGTCAGCATACCCATGCACGGTTCGATTGCCTCCCTAAATGCGGCTGTAGCAGGGGGAATCCTGCTTTATGAAATCGCCAGACAAATGCATAGGCAGTAGGCGGCCTTGCTAAAGGCAAGCTAAACGCCGATCTCAATTGCTTGACGCTGTAGTATCAATAGTGTATAATGAACACATGTTGATGGACAAGTTGGTAAGACGGCGTGACAGTGGGGATCTTGGGTATCTCTCAAGCTTGGAACCCTCTGGAAGATTGCAATCCAGATGGAGGCGATGTAATTGAGTGCAAATGCACAAAAGGATTATATTTATGATTATGACACCATGACCGATGAAGAAGTTGTAGAACACGCCCGGAACAGCAATGATGTTGCGCTCGAATACCTGATTAACAAATACCGGAATTTCGTCAGAGCCAAAGCACGGTCTTACTTTCTGATTGGAGCCGATCGCGAGGATATTATTCAAGAAGGAATGATTGGATTATATAAGGCAATTCGGGATTTCCGCCCTGACAAGCTGGCATCCTTCCGAGCCTTCGCTGAATTGTGCATCACCCGGCAGATTATTACTGCCATCAAGACCGCAACAAGGCAAAAACATATCCCATTGAATTCGTATGTTTCGTTGAACCGCCCCATCTATGATGAAGAATCAGACCGGACGCTGCTGGATATCATTTCAGGGTCCAAAGTGACCGATCCTGAAGAACTGGTCATCAGCAAAGAAGAATTTGACGATATTGAAAACAAAATGAGTGAATTCTTGAGTGATCTTGAGTGGAAAGTGCTGATGTTTTATTTGGAAGGCAAGAGTTATCAGGAAATAGCCAATGATTTGTCGCGGCATGTGAAATCCATCGACAACGCGCTGCAGCGCGTGAAACGGAAATTGGAGCGTTATTTGGAAAAACGGGATGGAATAGAATAAGCTGTTGACAAGCGATATTGTCTGTGGTATATTTAATGTTGCGTCATGCCGGTGTAGCTCAATTGGTAGAGCAGCTGACTTGTAATCAGCAGGTTGCGGGTTCGAGTCCCATCGCCGGCTCCAGAGTCTTTCGTGGAGGGGTTCCCGAGTTGGCCAAAGGGGGCAGACTGTAAATCTGCTGGCAGTGCCTTCACAGGTTCGAATCCTGTCCCCTCCACCATGAATCTTAACGCGGGGTGGAGCAGTTTGGTAGCTCGTCGGGCTCATAACCCGAAGGTTGCAGGTTCGAGTCCTGCCCCCGCAACCAGCATTTTGGTTCCGATGGAGCGGCATCGGGTTTTTTTGTTATGCAGTAAAAGATTAAGTGCCTGATCTGCCAAAAATACATAAGTTGCAGTAAACCGGCGGTGTGCATATGGTAATCCCGGAGGAGATCGCAATGCGCATTGCCGTCGGAGGGTTGATCATCGGCACCCTTTTAACACTGGTACTGATGATAGTGGCTCCGGTTTTGATGGCCGGGCCCGCTGTTGTCTTGGTTGGAGTCGTGGTTCAGGTTTATTGGCTGCGCCGTGGTGCCGAACCTGAGCCTGGCGAAAGCATTGGGTTCTGGATCATCATTGGTGCAGTGATTCCGGTTTACTGCTGGGTATTAAAAGGGTTTGCAGGGGTACTCTAATAGAGAAAAAATGGCAGTTTGGCGAACCAAAGCAGGAAAATTGGGCTTAACACCGAATAATCCTGTTAGCCTTCGCAGAACAATCAGACTGAGGCGAATTTGTGAGCAAGGAGGAAAAATGATGGCAAAGCAAAAGTTTGAAAGAACCAAACCACACGTAAACGTGGGGACCATTGGCCACGTTGACCACGGTAAGACTACCACCACAGCAGCGATTACCTATTATCTGGCACGTGACAACAAAGCGACTGCGAAAAAGTTCGAAGAAATTGACAATGCACCGGAAGAAAGGGAACGGGGTATCACCATCAATACTTCTCACGTTGAGTACGAGACTGAAAACCGCCACTATGCCCACGTGGACTGCCCCGGCCACGCCGACTATGTCAAGAACATGATTACCGGTGCCGCCCAGATGGACGGTGCAATCTTGGTAGTATCGGCTGCAGACGGCCCGATGCCCCAAACCCGGGAGCACATCGTGCTTGCCCGCCAGGTAGGCGTGCCGTCGATCGTGGTATGGCTGAACAAGGCTGACATGGTCGATGACGAAGAGTTGATGGAACTGGTAGAGATGGAAGTCAGGGATCTGTTGAATGAATACGGGTTCCCGGGCGATGAGATTCCGGTTATCTCCGGTAGCGGCTTGAAAGCCCTTGAAGAGCTGGAGCAGGGTGAACTGGGTGAATGGTGCGCCAAACTTCAGGAACTGCTCGATGCGGTTGACGCGTATATCCCGACTCCCGAACGGGATGTGGACAAACCTTTCCTGATGCCGGTGGAAGATGTATTTACGATTACCGGCCGCGGCACTGTTGCCACAGGCAGGGTAGAGCGTGGTACCATTAAAGTCAACGACAAGGTGGCAATCGTTGGTTTGTCTGACGAGACCGTCGAGACAGTGGCCACTGGAGTCGAGATGTTCCGCAAACTTCTTGATCAAGCCCAGGCTGGCGACAATATTGGCGTGCTGCTGCGGGGTATTGACCGGGACAGCATTGAAAGAGGGCAGGTATTGGCCGCACCCGGCTCAATCACACCTCATACCCATTTCGAGTGTGAAGTGTACGTTTTGTCCAAGGAAGAAGGGGGCCGGCACAAGCCGTTCTTCAGCAATTACCGCCCGCAGTTCTATTTCCGGACAACTGACGTAACCGGCGTAATCAAGCTGCCGGAAGGTGTGGAAATGGTCATGCCCGGAGACAACGTCCGGATGACTGTGGAACTGATCACCCCGATCGCCATGGAAGAAGGCCTGCGTTTTGCTATTCGCGAAGGCGGCCGCACCGTAGGCGCCGGAGTCGTAACCAAGATTTTGAAATAGCTGCTTAAGGCAGCTGTCAGGCTCTCTTGACAGCCTGGATAAAATGTGATAAGTTCTAAAGGTATTTTTCGAGGATGCGGAGGTGGCGGCTATGCGAGTTGGCATAACTCTAGAATGTACTCAGTGCAAAAACAGGAATTACCGCACCAACAAAAACAGGCGCAATGATCCTGATCGCATTGAGTTGAGCAAGTACTGTAAGACTTGCAAGGCTCATACGGTTCACAGAGAAACCCGCTAAGAAGGATGTGACACGATTTGTCAGCTGTAGCCAAAAAATCCAAACCCAGTGTCTGGCAGCGGATCGGCAGATATTTCCGGGAAGTCAGATCGGAGTTACGCAAAGTAGCATGGCCAAACCGAAAAGAGTTGACCAAAAATACAGGGATCGTACTTTTTGTCGTGCTGATGGTCGCCATTTTCATCGCGATTGTTGACTTTGTGGTATCCAATATCTTGAACTTATTAAACCGTATAGGGGGGTAAGGGCCGATGAGGCCCTCTCGGCAATGAGTGAGAATTTGACAGCGGAGAAACAGTGGTATGTAATCCACACCTATTCAGGATACGAAAACAAAGTTAAAGCAAATCTGGAAAAACGGATCGAATCCATGGGAATGGAGGATAAGATTTTCAGGATTGTAGTCCCTGTGGAAGAAATTGTCGACTACAAGGACGGCAAGAAGAAGATCCTCCAAAAGAAGGTGTTCCCCGGGTACGTTTTGGTGGAAATGATCATTACAGACGATTCCTGGTATGTAGTGAGGAATACCCCCGGTGTGACAGGGTTTGTTGGTTCAGGTGTGAAGCCGGTCCCCCTGACTGAAGAAGAGATCGATCTGATCCTTTACAACATGGGGCTGGATGAACCTCGCCCACGCGCGAAGTTTGAGGTGGGAGAGTCTGTCAAGGTGATCTCGGGGCCGTTTGTCAATTTCTCCGGTGAAGTTGAGGCCGTGAATATGGATAAGGGTAAACTAACTGTACGAATATCAATGTTTGGGCGTGAAACTCCTGTTGAGTTGGATTTTGACCAGATTGCAAAGCTTTAGATTGGTGTTTGTCAGTGGGAGGACGCATAGTCCGCCATTACCACATTAGATAAGGGGGTGCATGCGCCATGGCGAAAAAGGTCAGTGCCATCGTTAAACTACAGGTTCCTGCAGGTAAAGCTACTCCTGCGCCTCCAGTAGGGCCGGCACTTGGTCAACATGGTATTGCGATTATGGAGTTTTGCAAAGCTTTTAATGAAAGGACTGCACAACAGGCCGGTATGGTTGTTTCAGTTGTGATTACTGTTTATGAAGACAGGTCCTTTACATTTGTAGTCAAGACTCCACCGGCAGCCGTCCTGTTGAAGAAGGCCATGAACTTGGAGAAGGCATCGGGCGAGCCAAACCGGGCAAAGGTTGGCACAATCGGGCGGGACAAAATCCGCGAAATCGCTGAATTGAAGATGGCCGACTTGAATGCTGCAGATCTGGAAGCTGCCATGCGGATGATCGAAGGGACAGCCCGCAGTATGGGCATTGTTGTTGAAGATTAATCGATGGAATATTGTGGGAGGATCTTTCCGTTTGCACCACAAAGGAGGATATGATAATGGCTAAACACGGCAAGCGTTATCAAGAGGTTGCCAATCTGGTGGAGAAAACCCGCCTGTACACAATGGATGAAGCTCTTGAGCTTGTGAAGAAACTTGCTACGGCAAAATTTGACGAAACTGTCGAAGTTGCTTTGAAGATTGGTGTTGACCCAAGGCATGCCGATCAACAAGTCCGGGGTACGGTAGTCCTGCCCCATGGTACCGGCAGGGATGTAACTGTCTTGGTTTTTGCCAAGGGCGAGAAAGCCAAGGAAGCACAGGAAGCTGGTGCCGATTATGTCGGGGCAGAAGAGCTTGTTGAGAAAATTCAAGGCGGCTGGCTGGATTTTGATGTAGCAGTTGCCACTCCCGATATGATGGGTGTTGTCGGCAAACTGGGCCGGGTTTTGGGCCCCAGGGGATTGATGCCCAATCCAAAAACCGGTACGGTTACATTCGAAGTTGCCGATGCAGTCAGAGATGCGAAGGCCGGTAAGGTTGAGTTTAGGGTTAATAGAGAAGCCGGCATTCATGTGCCCATTGGCAAGGTTTCCTTTGATCATGACAAGCTGCGGGATAATTTCCTGGCTCTGCTGGGGGCGGTTGTCAAAGCCAAGCCGGCAGCTGCAAAAGGAACCTATTTGCGGAAAGTGGCAGTATCATTAACCATGAGCCCGGGGATTCGGATTAATCCTCAGGATGTGGTTGCTCACCTGAGATAGTAATGACAAGATGATATGATTTGCGCTTGACCAAAGACAGTTGGTGCCATCAAGGCTTAAGAAGCGGTTAGCTTGCCAACCGAGGTTGAGGCGGGTGCGAACAGGCCTGTTTGAGCCTGTTGTCGATGCCTGTTTCGGATCTCCAACTGTCTGTGGAGATCTTTTTTGTTGGATCAGTTGGTAGGAGGTGAAAAGGTGCCAAGGCCAGAGAAAGTTGCAATCGTCGATGAGATCAAGGATAAGTTGAGCAGAGCTCAAGGGGTCATCCTCGCCGACTACAGAGGTTTGACCGTGATGCAGGCTACGGAATTGAGGAGAAAGCTCAGGGAGGCAGGGGTTGAATACAAGGTTCTCAAGAACACATTGACAGCCATTGCTGCCAGAGAGGCCGGTTTTGAAGACTTAACCTCCTTGCTGGTGGGGCCCACGGCTATCGCTTTTGGCTACGAGGACCCGGTTGCCCCGGCTAAGGTCTTGAGTGAGTTTGCCAAAACCAATCCTGTTTTGGAGCTCAAAGGCGGGCTTTTGGAAGGCAGAGTGTTGGATGTTGAAGGTGTCAAGGCGTTGGCAGCGCTTCCGTCCCGGGAAGAACTGCTCAGCCAGGTATTACGGGGAATGCAGGGGCCAATCGCCGGTTTGGTGAATGTGCTCCAGGGTACGATCCGCAATCTCGTATACGCACTGGATGCTGTGCGTAAGCAAAAAGAGGAAGCAGGCGCATGAAAAGACGCGCATGGTAAAACACAGATCATCTCAAGTCTAAATTTTAAGGAGGAACAGATTGATGACTAAAGAAGATATTATGCAAGCCATAGAAAACATGACCGTTTTGGAACTGGCTGAATTGGTAAAGGCATTGGAGGAGAAGTTCGGTGTATCCGCTGCAGCACCGGTGGCCATGGCCATGCCGGTTGCGGGCGGCGCAGCTGCTGAAGCCGAAGAGGAGAAGACTGAATTTGACGTTGTCCTCGTATCCGCCGGTGAGAAGAAGATTGGAGTTATCAAGGTTGTCCGCGAGTTGACCAACCTGGGCCTCAAGGAAGCCAAAGAGTTGGTTGACAGTGCTCCGAAACCGATTAAAGAGGGAGTCAGCAAACAAGAAGCTGAGGATATCAAAGCCAAACTTGAAGAAGCAGGAGCCACTGTGGAACTCAAGTAGGGGTGAAAAGCAACAAAAACGTCTTCTTAACACAGTTTAAGAAGACGTTTTTTGATTAATGGATTCCAAGGCAGCAAAAATACTGCTTGACAAGGAACAAGCATCATGTTATTATTACTTAGTATTGACATTATGGTGGGGCATTGTCGCTTTCTACATATCTAATACAACATGCTTCCACGTTATTCCTGCCGCCGGGGAATATTTTTTGGAGGAAAATAATGCATAACTTTTCTGTAAATGCGGAGAATGGATCGGTATCGACATTGTAAATGCAAGCGAGGGAGATTCCCTTGCTTTTACTCATGCTTGGTAGTAAACCAAAAGGAGAGGTGAAAGCCATTGGCAGTCGCCGTGCAACAAGGTCGAAGGCAACGTGTAAGCTACGGGAAACTCAAAGAAGTCATGGAAGTACCAAACCTAATCGAGATTCAAAGGAAGTCGTTTGACTGGTTTCTTAAAGAAGGCATGTTGGAAATGTTCCGGGACATCTCACCGATCCAGGACTTTACGGGGAATCTTGTGCTTGAGTTTCTTGACTATACCCTGGGGGAGCCCAAATGGGATGTTGAACAGTGCAAGGAGCGGGATGTGACTTATTCTGCCCCATTGAAGGTAAGAGTGCGTTTGATAAACAAGGAAACCGGGGAAGTAAAGGAGCAGGAAGTCTTTATGGGAGACTTTCCCCTGATGACCGGGACCGGAACCTTCATTATTAATGGAGCAGAGCGCGTTGTCGTCAGCCAACTGGTGCGTTCTCCAGGCGTTTACTTTGATTTTACTGCCGATACATCAGGAAAGCCTTTATATACTGCCAGCATTATTCCGAATCGCGGCGCTTGGCTGGAGTTTGAGATGGACTCCAATAACGTGATCACTGTCCGCATCGATCGGACTCGTAAGATTCCCGCCACGGTTTTGATCCGGGCTCTGGGTGTAGGGACTAATGCTAAAATCCTTGATCTTTACCATGGCGCAGAAGCGATTAAGGCTACTTTGGAACGGGATAACACTGAATCGGAAGCTGAAGCGTTGATCGAAATCTACAAACGGCTGCGGCCTGGTGAGCCGCCTACGGAAGAAAGCGCCCGCAGTCTCTTTGAAACACTCTTCTATGAACCGAAGCGTTATGATTTGGGCGGGGTGGGGCGGTATAAAATCAACAAGAAACTGCGGCTCACTGAACGCCTGATCAACCGTACCACCGCTGAACCAGTGATCAACCCTGAAACAGGGGAGATCTTGGCAGAAGCCAACGTGAAGCTTGATCGGAAACTGATTGCGGCGATTCACAATGCCAATGTAAGATCAGTCGTGATCAAGACAAAAGAAGGCGATGAGCTGAAGGTATTCAACAACGGCAAGCCCGATGAAAGTGAGAAAACGATCCTCAAAGATGACATCCTTGCGACCATCAACTATTTGGCCAACTTACCCTATGAGGTTGGATTCATTGACGATATCGATCATTTGGGCAACCGCAGGCTAAAATCCGTGGGGGAGCTTTTGCAAAACCAATTCCGCATTGGCTTGAGCCGTATGGAGCGGGTAGTCCGGGAGCGGATGACCATCCAGGATGTGGACATTATCACACCTCAAGCCTTGATTAATATCCGCCCTGTGGTGGCGGCAATCAAGGAGTTCTTTGGCTCCAGCCAGCTGTCCCAGTTTATGGATCAAACCAACCCTTTGGCAGAACTGACCCATAAACGGCGTTTGAGCGCCTTGGGGCCCGGTGGTTTGTCCCGGGAGAGGGCAGGTTTCGAGGTCCGTGACGTCCATCATTCGCACTACGGCAGAATGTGCCCCATTGAGACGCCGGAGGGGCCGAATATCGGCTTGATCGGCTCATTGTGCACATATGCCAGGATCAATGAGTATGGATTCATAGAAACACCTTACCGGCTGGTGGAAAACGGAAGGGTTCTTGATGAGATCACCTATTTGACCGCTGATGAGGAAGACAACTACATCATTGCCCAGGCGAACGAACCGGTTGATGAAGAAGGCAGGTTTATCAATGAGCGTGTGACTGTCCGGGAACGGGAAGAAATCCGGATTGTGCCTGCAGCGATGGCTGATTATGCAGATGTTTCGCCAAAGCAGATTGTCAGTATTGCTACGGCATTGATTCCCTTTCTGGAAAATGATGACGCAGCCCGGGCTTTGATGGGGGCCAACATGCAGCGCCAGGCTGTACCGCTTTTGCAGTCGGAAGCTCCCCTTGTGGGTACGGGAATGGAGTATAAGGCAGCGGTTGATTCCGGCGCCGTTGTTTTAAGCCGAGCGCCGGGTATTGTTGAATATGTTTCCGGTTCCCGCATCGGTGTCCGCAGTGATGACGGGAAGCTTTGCAACTACAAATTGCGGAAGTTCGAACGTTCCAACCAGGGAACGTGCATTAACCAGAAACCAATTGTTTCCGTTGGACAGCAGGTGGATGAGAATACGATGCTGGCAGACGGCCCGTCAACTGATCAAGGCGAATTGGCGCTGGGCCGCAATATTTTGGTCGCCTTCATGCCGTGGGAAGGGTTCAACTTTGAAGACGCCATCCTGATCAGTGAAGAATTGGTACGGGATGACACCTTTTCCTCGATTCATATTGAGGAATATGAGGCGCAGGCACGGGATACCAAGCTCGGCCCTGAAGAGATCACCCGGGATATTCCCAATGTGGGTGAAGACAGCCTTAAGGATCTGGACGAGCGGGGTGTGATCCGGATCGGCGCCGAAGTTAAGCCCGGGGATATCCTGATTGGCAAAGTGACTCCCAAAGGTGAAACAGAACTTACAGCGGAGGAACGCCTGCTGCGGGCCATTTTTGGTGAGAAAGCCAGAGAAGTGCGGGATACCTCCCTGCGGGTACCCCACGGGGAGGGCGGCATTATCGTCGACGTCAAGGAATTTTCGAGGGACAACGGCGATGAGCTTTCTCCCGGTGTGAACCGGCTGGTGCGGGTTTATGTTGCCCAGAAACGCAAAATTTCCATTGGGGACAAGATGGCGGGGCGTCACGGAAACAAGGGAGTGATTTCCAGGATTCTGCCCAGGGAGGATATGCCCTTTCTGCCCGACGGGACTCCGGTGCAGATTGTTTTGAATCCTTTGGGGGTGCCGTCGCGGATGAACATCGGCCAGATTCTGGAAACACACTTGGGCATGGCCGCTAAGGTTCTGGGCATTCATGTTGCCACTCCCGTATTTGACGGTGCCACAGAGATCGAAGTTATGGATACTATGGAAAAAGCAGGCATGGCCCGGAACGGCAAAACCGTTCTCTATGACGGCCGTACCGGTGAGCCTTTTGATAACCCGGTGACAGTCGGCGTCATTTACATGATCAAACTGGCGCACTTGGTGGACGACAAAATCCATGCCCGTTCCACCGGACCTTATTCCCTCGTAACTCAGCAGCCTTTGGGCGGTAAAGCCCAGTTTGGCGGCCAGCGGTTTGGCGAAATGGAAGTCTGGGCCCTGGAAGCTTACGGATCAGCCTATACACTGCAGGAAATTCTGACTGTCAAATCGGACGATGTTGTTGGCAGAGTCAAGACATACGAAGCCATCGTCAAAGGCGAGAATATTCCGGAACCAGGTGTCCCCGAATCGTTTAAAGTATTGATTAAAGAACTGCAGAGCCTATGCCTGGATGTGCGAGTGCTGAGCGAGGAAGAACAGGAAATTGAAATTAAAGAAGCAGAGGAAGACATCAGTGAAATGGCCAAGGAGCTGGGCCTAAGTGTTCAAGCTGATGAACCGCCGCTGCACTCGAGGAAATCAAGGATGGAATCTGATGAGGCAGACGATCTGGCGGAACCAGGCCAGGATCTTGGTCTTGATCAGTCTGAAGATGAGATGGACGAATTGGAGATCGAGGATATTGACTTTGATGCGGCAGAAGAGGATGGAGAACTCACGGACGTGGATGATCCGGAACTAGATGGGGAAAGCTTTGATATCGATTTGGGCTCGGATCTGGATTCAAGCCTCGACGAGATCGATGATTTGGTTGAATTTGACGACGAAAGTGACAGCGATGAGTTCTAAGATGGTGTAACTGGGTGCAGGACAAAAAGGAGGGACAGCCCTTGCTGGATGTCAACAATTTCGATCGGATTCGCATAGGTTTAGCATCGCCTGAACAGATACGGGCTAGGTCTAGTGGAGAGGTAAAGAAGCCGGAGACAATCAACTACCGTACGTTGAAGCCGGAGCGGGAAGGCCTGTTTTGTGAGAAGATTTTCGGACCGACCCGGGATTGGGAATGCCACTGCGGAAAATACAAACGGGTCAGGTACAAAGGGATCGTCTGCGACCGCTGCGGTGTAGAAGTGACCCGGGCGAAAGTCCGCAGGGAAAGAATGGGGCATATTGAGCTGGCGGCCCCTGTGTCACACATCTGGTTTTTCAAAGGAATTCCCAGCCGGATGGGCCTGATTCTCGACATGTCACCCCGGACCTTGGAGAAGATCTTATATTTTGCTTCATATGTTGTCCTGGATCCCGGCGAAACACCGCTGGCCAAAATGCAGCTGCTCAGCGATGGCGAATACCGGGAGTACCGGGAGAAATACGGGAACCGTTTTAGTGCCGGCATGGGCGCGGAAGCCATCAAGCGGCTGTTGGAGGAAATCGATCTTGACAAACTGGGCGAGGAATTGCGGACTGAGATCAAAGACACCAGCGGTCAGCGCCGCATCCGGGCTGTGCGAAGGCTGGAGGTTGTGGAGGCGTTCCGATCCTCCGGAAATCGGCCCGAATGGATGATTCTGGAGGTCATTCCGGTTATCCCGCCGGAACTGCGGCCCATGGTTCAGCTGGATGGCGGCCGCTTTGCCACATCTGATCTGAATGATTTATACCGGAGAGTCATCAATCGCAACAACCGCCTGAAGCGGCTGCTGGAGTTGGGCGCACCGGATATCATTGTCCGTAACGAAAAACGGATGCTTCAGGAAGCGGTAGACGCCCTGATTGACAACGGCCGGCGCGGCAGGCCGGTTACCGGGCCGGGCAACCGCCCGCTGAAATCCTTAAGTGATATGCTCAAAGGCAAACAAGGCCGGTTCCGTCAAAACCTTTTGGGTAAACGGGTGGATTATTCCGGCCGCTCGGTCATTGTGGTAGGGCCAAACCTAAAAATGCATCAATGCGGCCTGCCAAAGGAAATGGCTTTGGAGCTTTTCAAACCTTTCGTGATGAAGGAACTAGTTGAGCGGGGATTTGCTCACAACATCAAGAGTGCCAAGCGAATGGTGGAGCGGTCCAGGCCTGAAGTGTGGGACGTTGTGGAAGATGTGATCAAGGAACATCCTGTACTGCTCAACAGGGCTCCCACTCTGCACCGCTTAGGCATTCAGGCATTTGAGCCGGTACTTGTCGAAGGCCGGGCTATTCAAATCCATCCATTGGTCTGCACAGCATACAATGCTGACTTTGACGGCGACCAAATGGCAGTGCACGTGCCTCTGTCCGCTGAAGCCCAGGCTGAAGCGCGGCTGTTAATGCTGTCAACGAACAACATCCTGGTGCCCTCCAGCGGGCGGCCCATTGTCACTCCAACCCAGGACATGGTTATCGGGATCTATTACCTGACCATGGAGAAAGCCGGCGCCGAGGGAGAAGGGCTGTATTTCGGCTCTGTCGAGGAAGCGGAAATGGCCTATTACAACAATCAGATTGATCTGCATGCCCGGATTTTGGTCAGACACAAGGGGAAACGGATCAACACTACGCTTGGTAGGTTGATCTTCAATTCCGTATTGCCCGAGACTATGGAACACTATGACACCGAAGTGGATAAGGATCGATTGGGCGCCATAGTTGAAGAGCTTTACAATACAGTCGATATGGATCAATGCGCTGAGATTCTCGACAGAATCAAGGCTTTGGGCTATCATTACAGCACCCAGTCGGGCACCACAGTTTCTGTTGCTGACATAGTAGTCCCGCCGACCAAACACGAGCTGGTGGTCCAGGCTGAAAAAGAAGTGGACATTATTGAAATGCAGCACCGCCGAGGCCTGCTCACAGCGGAAGAGCGCTATCAGCGGATCTGTGATATCTGGACTCGGGCCAAAGAAGAGGTTACCGAGGCGATGCTGGATAACTTCAGCAAGTTCAACCCTGTTTACATGATGGCCGTCTCCGGCGCCCGGGGCAACTGGTCGCAGATCAATCAGCTGGCAGGGATGCGGGGGTTGGTGACCGATCCTACTGGAAAAACAATCGAGATTCCGATTAAGGCCAATTTCCGGGAAGGGTTGACAGTGCTTGAATACTTCATTTCCAGCCACGGCACCCGTAAAGGGCTGGCTGACACTGCCCTGCGGACAGCCGATTCTGGTTATCTGACCCGGCGCCTGGTTGATGTGAGCCAGGATGTGATTGTCCGGGAGCATGACTGCGGCACTGACGAGGGGATCTATGTCAGCGCCATTAAAGAGATCGCCGGTGAGATGGAGGATGTGATCGAATCCTTAAGCGAGCGGATTGCCGGAAGAGCTGCCTTGGAGGATGTCGTTCACCCTGCAACTGGCGAATTGCTGGTGCCGGCCAATGAAATGATTACCGATTGCCAGGCGCAGGTCATAGAGGAGGCGGGAATCGAGAAGGTGAAAATCCGCTCCGTACTGCGCTGCCGCACCCGTTATGGCGTCTGCGTCAAATGCTACGGCCGCAACCTGGCAACAGGCGAGATGGTGGATGTGGGTGAAGCTGTGGGGATTATTGCTGCCCAGTCCATTGGCGAACCCGGTACACAGCTGACCATGAGGACATTCCATACCGGTGGAGTTGCCGGTGATGATATTACAGCAGGTTTGCCCCGGGTGGAGGAATTGTTTGAAGCCCGCAAGCCCAAGGGCCAGGCTGTAATCTCGGAGATTGACGGTACAGTGGAAATTGTGGAAAGCAAAGGCAGCCGCAAAGTCATAGTAACAAACGATGAAGAAAGCAAAAACTACAATATTCCTTACGGGGCGCGCCTGCGGGTCAGAGACGGTTCGCAGGTGGAAGCGGGGGACCGCCTGACTGAAGGTTCAATGAACCCCCATGATATATTGGCAGTAAAGGGCGTCGCCGGCGTACAGCAGTACCTGGTGCAGGAAGTACAGGAAGTGTACCGTTCACAGGGCGTGTACATTAACGACAAGCATATTGAAGTGATTGTCCGCCAGATGCTGAGGAAGGTCAAAATCGAAAACAGCGGGGATACCCGTATGCTGCCGGGCAGCCTGGTCGATTCCTTTGATTTTGATGAGGAAAACGCGAGGGCGGAAGCGAACGGTGGAGAACCGGCCACCGCCAAACCGGCACTTTTGGGAATCACCAAAGCTGCGTTGGCGACCGACAGTTTCCTGTCGGCGGCATCGTTCCAGGAGACAACCAGAGTCTTAACGGATGCCTCCATTAAAGGCAGGACCGATCGTCTGCTCGGGTTAAAAGAAAACGTGATTATTGGCAAGCTGATTCCCGCCGGAACCGGCATGTCCCGTTACAGCAACATCCAGATCGTAGTTGAAGATCAGACTTCCGAAGCGGAAGCAGCGGATGAGATTGGCGAACAGGCCGATGCCGGTGAAGACAGGCATGAGATTAGCGGCAAAGAACAGGCCGGCGGCGATGCGGCAGAAGTTGCGGTGAAGGGTGATGACGAACCGGGACAGCAGTCTGCTGTGGAACTTAGTGAAAACCCCGTAGTGGAATGATCGAATACCGCTGATCTGTATTGACAAGATCAGCAACAGATGATAAAATGCTAAAGTGTGAGCCCGCAGGATAACCATCCTGCGGGATGTTTCAGTAAAGGTCTGGGGAAAAGGAGAGACGGTGATGCCTGCAAAACTGATGCGTGCTCACAGGGTTGTAGGTACAAAACAAACCTTAAAGGCATTGGAAGCCGGCAGAGCTGAACTCGTGTACATTGCAAAAGATGCAGACGCCGAAGTGACCAATCCTGTCAGGGAAGGCTGCGCAAGATTGAGAGTAGATGTTGTGGATGTCGATACAATGGCAGAATTAGGGCGAGCCTGCGGCATTGATGTGGGAGCAGCGGTCGCATGTGTGCTCAAGGAGTAAGTTATAGTGAAGGGGGGTTATGATTGTGCCAACAATCAACCAGCTAATTAGAAAAGGCCGTTCCAGTCAAAAGGCAAAGAGTGTAGCACCAGCTCTACGTTATACACAGAATACACTTAGAGCTAGTGTCGAATATGGAGCAAACAACCCGCAAAAACGTGGTGTTTGTACAAGGGTCTCAACCACAGCACCGAAAAAACCAAATTCCGCTCTGCGCAAGATTGCCAGGGTAAGGTTAACAAACGGCATGGAGGTCACTTGCTATATTCCCGGAGAAGGTCATAATCTGCAGGAGCACAGTGTTGTCCTGATTCGCGGTGGAAGAGTTAAGGATTTGCCTGGAGTCCGTTATCATATCATCCGGGGCACCTTGGACGCGTCAGGAGTGGAAGACCGGCGCCAAGGGCGTTCCAAATATGGAACAAAGCGCCCGAAAGGTTGAGGGTAATATTGGGTAATCACCAGAGTAAAGGGGTGAAATAGGATCTATGCCAAGAAGAGGAACTGTCCCAAAAAGAGATGTATTACCAGACCCGGTTTACAACAGCAAATTGGTTTCCAGTTTCATTAATGTAATCATGCTGGACGGCAAACGGGCATTGGCAGAGTCAATCATGTACCAGGCATTGGAACGGATCAAGGAAAAAACCGGAAAAGATCCCTTGGATGTTCTGGATCAAGCCATGGAAAATGTAATGCCCGTTCTAGAGGTGAGGCCGCGCCGGGTTGGGGGCGCCACATATCAGGTGCCGATCGAGGTTCGTTCTGAACGCCGGGTTGCGTTGGCTATTCGTTGGTTGGTGAACTATGCCCGGGATCGCAGTGAATACACCATGGTTGACAGGCTGGCTGCCGAGATTTTGGATGCAGCGAACAACCAGGGTTCATCAGTCAAGAAAAGAGAAGATACTCACCGGATGGCAGAAGCTAATAAGGCCTTTGCCCACTACCGGTGGTAATCCAGGCTCGGCAAAGGGGGAGTAATGAAGTGGGCAGAGTCTATGAGATAGAAAGAACACGCAATATCGGGATCATGGCACACATCGACGCAGGAAAAACTACAACCACTGAAAGAATCCTCTTTTACACCGGGAAGGTTCACAAGATTGGTGAAGTACACGATGGTGCTGCCACCATGGATTGGATGGTGCAGGAGAGGGAGCGGGGTATAACCATCACTTCAGCCGCTACTACTACCTTCTGGCGGGATCATTGTATTAACATTATCGATACGCCCGGGCACGTTGACTTCACTGTAGAAGTCGAACGTTCTTTGAGAGTTCTGGACGGAGCGGTCGCGGTATTCTGCTGTGTAGGTGGAGTTGAGCCTCAATCGGAAACTGTGTGGCGTCAGGCAGACAAGTACAATGTTCCGCGGATTGCATATGTTAACAAGATGGACCGGGTAGGTGCCGATTTCCAAAGAGTGGTTGAAATGATGAGGGAAAGGCTGGGCGCCAACGTGGTTGCGATCCAGTGGCCTATTGGTGTGGAAGATTTTTTCCGTGGAATGATAGACCTGATTACCATGAAAGCCCATATATATACTGATGATTTAGGCACCAAAGATGAAGAGGCGGATATTCCTGAAGAACTTGTTGAAACCGCAGCTGCAGCCCGAGAACATTTGCTTGAAACGATTGCCGAGATCGACGATGAACTGATGCAGAAATACATCGAGGGCGAAGAAATCAGTGATGATGAGCTTCGCAAGGCTATCCGCCGCGGTGTCCTTGCGGTGAAAGTGATTCCGGTATTGTGCGGCTCGTCATTCAAAAACAAAGGTGTACAGCTGCTTTTGGATGCAATTGTGGATTACCTGCCGTCGCCTCAGGATTTACCTCCGGTTGTCGGCACAAACCTGGCCACCGGGGTTGAAGAACACCGCAACCTGGATGATCAGAGCCCATTGGCTGCCCTGGCTTTTAAAGTGATGAGTGATCCCTATGTGGGCAAATTGGTTTACGTCAGGGTTTACTCCGGCACCATCAAAGCGGGCAGTTATGTCCACAATGCGTCAAAAGGGAGAATGGAGCGGGTTGGGCGCATCTTGAGGATGCATGCCAACCATCGGGAAGAGGTCAAAGAGTGTTATTCAGGCGACATAGTCGCCATAGTGGGCCTAAGGGATGCAGCAACCGGGGATACACTGTGCACTGAGAATGCACCGCTCGTTCTCGAAAATGTCGATTTCCCGGAACCAGTGATCAATCAGGCGGTGGAACCCAAGACCAAGGCAGATCAGGACAAATTGGGCATTGCCCTGCAGAAACTGGCGGAAGAAGACCCAACATTCCGAGTCCATACCGATGAGGAAACCGGGCAAACGATCATTTCCGGCATGGGCGAACTGCACTTGGAGATCATCGTCGACCGATTGCTGCGGGAATTCAAGGTGGAAGCCAATATTGGCAAACCGCAGGTTGCTTACAGGGAAACAATCACAAAACCGGTCAAGGCGGAAGGCAAGTTTATCCGCCAAAGCGGCGGCCGGGGCCAATACGGGCACGTGCTGCTGGAGCTGGAACCATTGAAGCAGGGCTCCGGGTTTGAATTCGTCAACAAGATTGTGGGTGGCGTTGTGCCTAAAGAGTATGTCCCTGCAGTTGAAGACGGTGTGAAGGAAGCACTGCACAGCGGCGTGATTGCCGGCTACCCCATGGTGGATGTGCGCGTTACGCTTGTCGATGGTTCCTATCATGAAGTCGATTCGTCAGAGATGGCATTCAAAGTGGCAGGATCGATCGGCTTTAAGGATGGGGCCCGAAGGGCGGATCCTGTCCTGCTGGAACCAATCATGAAGGTAGAGGTCACCACACCCGAGGAATACCTCGGGGATGTGATTGGCGATTTGAACGCCCGCCGCGGCCGCATCGAGGGTATGGAAGCAAGGGGGAACACCCAGGTTGTACGTTCGTATGTACCGCTGTCGGAGATGTTCGGCTATGCCACGGACTTGCGTAGTGCTACTCAGGGTAGGGCTACACACAGCATGAATTTCTCGCATTATGAACCAGAACCCACCAGTATTGGTGAAACATCAACCAAATAAAAAAACCTTTAGATTTGAGGGGGAGAATAATGGCAAAGCAAAAGTTTGAAAGAACCAAACCACACGTAAACGTGGGGACCATTGGCCACGTTGACCACGGTAAGACTACCACCACAGCAGCGATTA
>FZPS01000190.1_pt30 | contig 33776 bp, 29 predicted proteins | sample 1817821 | NCBI WGS metagenome assembly FZPS01 (sample SAMEA104158645, study PRJEB21678) | metagenome | place: Germany | collected 2015-04-21
TAGATTATAATATTGATTACATAGGAAAATAATGGCAAATAATATATAAAAATAATATAATTTGCATTTTCAATTATTATTATGAGATAATTTATTGTGAGGTGTTTTATGAAATATTATTTGTTTTTTGATTTAGACGGCTCTTTACTTGATAGACATGGTAATTTATCAAAAAGAACAATCAACTACGTAAACTATTTAACCAGTAAGGGACACGAAGTAATTATTACTACGGGTAGACCATATGTAGGAGCTATTGATATTTACCGCCAATTAAATTTAAAAGGACCATTTATTACTGATAATGGGGCCTTTATTTCTAATCCATCTGACCCTAATTTTAAAGAGATTAAACTTCTAATGGATTTAGAAGATTCTCATAAATTATTTAGACTGGTAAAAGATATTACAATTTCCGCTTTATATAATATCGATGAAAAAGTTTATATTTATAATTATGACGAAAGATTAAGTTGGCTATTCCATGTAACAAAAAAGGAAGATATTATCATAGGAGACTTCGATAAAGTTGATGTTGCTCCTACGGGAATAATCTTTACCTTACTTGATGAACATCAAAGTTTTTTTGAAACAATTATTAATAACCATTTCGAAAAAATTACTTACCGCTTATGGGGATCAAAAGACGGCATTTCACTTTATGAAGTTTACGTTAAAGAAAACACTAAGGGAAATGCGATAAATATTATTATTGATATGTTTAAAGTTAACCGTGACTATACAATCGCATTTGGCGATGATTTAAATGATTTTGATATGCTTCAAACAGTTAATCACGGAGTATCAATGTTAAATGCTAAAAACGGATTAGAATTAGCTAGTAAATATCAAACTTATTTAACTAATCAGGAAGATGGAATTGTCGATTATTTAGAAAAAGTTTTCAATTTATAATTAATAATTAAAAAATAAAAAAACCTAAGAAAAGGTCTTAACAATAAGCTTTCTTAGGTTTTTAATTTTTATTTTTTTAAGATGAAACGTTTTTCTTCAATAATGATTTTTGCAGTTTCAGTAAGTGACAATTGCGAATTGTCTAATACGTATTTTGGATCAAGCTTAGCATCAGCGAAACCACGTAATTCTTGTTCAAGATCTAGTGATGTTTGTCCGTCTGTTGGTCTTGTTTGATTACGTAGTTGCAGTGTTTTTAAACCTGCTGTTAAAAATACTACTTTAACTTCTTCTTGGTCTAAACCGCTAACTAATTCGTCAATTTCATTTGGTAAAACTGAGTGAGAAAAGACTACGTCTACTCCGTTTTTTAAGAAATTTTGAATGATTGATTTAGCATTCTTTAAGAAGAAATCACTAACGTTTCCATTAACTAATCGAAACCTTGAAATGTCATCGCCATCAACGATCGCAGTAGATTCAGTTAAATGATGTCCTAAAATTCTTGCAACTGTTGTTTTACCGACTGATACTGGACCGGAGATGATAAAAAGTCTTTTTTTATCCATAAATATCCTCCATTTATTTTTTAATAGGCTTTAAATTCCAAATATCACGATTGTAGTCTAAAATTGTTCTGTCAGCTGAGAAGAACCCTGACATTGCTGTATTGTGAATTGACATTTGATACCATCTCTTCTCATCTTTATATAGCTTATTAATGTTGTCTTGAGCAACTAACCAGTTATTTAAGTCTTTTAATACATAGTATCGATCTTTATAAATTAAAGAATCTTTAATTTCTTTAAATTCATCAAATGGTACATCAAAGAATCCATTAGTTAATTGATCTAATACTTCTTTAATGACTAAGTCATTTTCGTAAATTTCAATTGGACGATAACGTTCTGGATTTTTCTCAAGTGCTGTTACCACGTCTGCTGTTAGTCCAAATAATTGCATGTTATTATCGCCAACTAATTCGTTAATTTCAACGTTAGCGCCGTCAAGAGTACCTAAAGTAATCGCTCCGTTCATCATAAACTTCATATTACCAGTACCTGATGCTTCTTTAGAAGCTGTTGAGATTTGTTCAGAAACATCTGCTGCTGGCATAATCTTTTCAGCATATGATACGTTATAATCTTCAACGAATACTACTTTTAATAGTTCATTAGTCTCTGGGTCATTATTTACTTTATCAGCGATAGTATTAATTAATTTAATAACTTTTTTCGCATAATAATATGTAGGTGCCGCTTTCGCGCCGAAGATAAATGAATGTGGATGATAGTTAGCTTTGAAATCTTCATCTGATTTTAGTCGATTATAAATCGCCATAATTCCTAAAGCTTTCATCAGTTGTCGTTTATATTCATGTAATCTCTTAACTTGAATATCAAAGATTGATGTTGGATCTAACTTAATTTGTTGGTTATTGAAAATGATATTAGCTAGTTCAGTTTTTCTAGCTAACTTCATTTCTTTATAACGTTTTTGAATCTTAGGATCATTTTCATATTTTAATAATCCTTTTAGTTTTTCAGTATCTTGAACCCAACCATCACCAACTGTATCCGATAAAATAGAAACTAATTCAGGGTTGATATGATAGCACCAACGACGGTGTGTAATACCATTAGTTTTATTGTTAATCTTATTTGGATAGTGTGAATGAAAATCCTTAAAGACGATATCTTTTAAGATTTCAGTGTGTAATTTTGCTACTCCGTTAACTGAAAACGAACCAATAATAGCTAAGTTAGCCATTCTAATTACGTTGTCTTTAATAACGCGTAGTGATGGGATAAACGCTGAGTCTTTGCCATATTGTTTTTCAAGTGATTCTACGAATCTACGATCAATTTCTTCAGTAATTGTATAAATTCTTGGAAGTAATTGTTTAAAAATATTAATTGGCCAAACTTCTAACGCTTCATATAAAATAGTGTGGTTAGTATACGCACATACTTTAGTTGTAATATCCCATGCTTCTTCCCATTCTAGTTGTTCTTCATCAACTAAAATTCTCATTAATTCAGGAATAATTAATGTTGGATGCGTATCATTAATTTGGAATACGACAAAGTCAGCTAAGTTTTTAACTGTTCCGTGATTCTCTTTATGCTTTTTAATAATTGAGTTAATTCCTGCTGATGAGAAGAAATATTGTTGCTTTAATCTTAAGATTTTACCAGCTACAGTATCATCATTTGGATAAAGCATTTCTGAAATTTCTCTTACCTTATGGTAATAATCATGAGTTACGAACGAGAAGTTCATATCTGATGGTTCAGCATTCCACATTCTTAAGGTGTTAACTACACCATTTTTATCTCCAATAATTGGCATATCATATGGAACTGCTTTAACGTATTGAGCATTTAAGTGTCTTACATCTAGTGATCCGTCTGGTTTTAAACCAATCTCAATATGTCCGTAAAACGGAACGTTTACGGCTTCTTCTTGACGACGAATTTCCCAAATGTAACGGTCTTTTAACCATACGTCTGGTGATTCAACTTGATATCCGTTTTGGATAATTTGTTTGAAGAATCCATAACGATATCTAATTGTTTGTCCCATTACAGGTAACCCTAGTGATGCTGATGAATCAAGGAAACATGCAGCAAGTCTTCCTAGACCACCGTTTCCTAATCCCGCGTCCGCTTCTCTATGTTCAACGTCATCTAAATCTATTCCTAAATCATTTAACGCCGCTTTAACCACATTATAGACACCATAGTTTTGTAAGTTATTAGTAATCATTCTTCCCATTAAAAACTCCATTGAGAAATAATGAACTACCTTATGTTTTTTCTTTTTAATTACTTCGTTTGTCTCGTACCATGCAGGTCCGATCTCCTCCATTAACATCTCACCTAATACCATATATTGTTGATAAGGTGTAGACTTCTCGAAAGGAATGGCATACTTTTTAATAATATTTTCTTTGAATAATTGTGTAAATGCTTCTTTATTCTTAAAGTTTGTCATTTTTATCACTCTTCTTTCCTTTGTATTTTAATATTAGCCCGGTTAATGGACCAAGTGTTACTTTGATGTGTTGTCTAAATTTGTGGCGTGGTTCCATGATTGTTTCTAGAGGTAAGCCGTTATATTGGTTACTTCCGTAATAAACATCTTTATCACTATTTAATATCTCCTCGTATACACCTTCCTTTGGAACTCCTAGTTCAAAGTTATGGTATACGTTTGGAGTTAAATTCAAGATTATAACTGAATGTTCATCTTTACCCCAGCGAATATATGAATAAATTGATTGTTTAGCGTTATCGGCATCAATCCACTCAAAAGTTCTAGGGTCATGATCAAATGCGTAAAATTCTTTGTGATGGTGGTAAACTAGACCTAAATCTTTAAAGAATCTATTAAAACGATTATGGGCTGGAAAATCTAATAAATTCCAATCCAATTCTCGGTTAACATTCCATTCAGCGAAATGGGCAAATTCTTGTCCCATAAATAATAGTTTTTTACCAGGATGAGTCATCCATAAAGTTAGTAGAGCGCGGTAATTTGCGAACTTTTGGAAATAATCTCCAGGCATTTTAGTAAGCATCGAACCTTTTCCATGAACTACTTCGTCATGAGAGTAAGGTAAGATAAATTGTTCAGAAAATGCATAAGTTGTTCCAAATGTAATATTATGATGGTGCCACTTACGATAAATTGGATCTTTTTTAAAATAGCTTAAGGTATCATTCATAAATCCCATATTCCATTTATAATTAAATCCAACTCCGCCAGCGTCAACTGGTTTAGTTACATCTGGATGAGCACTTGAGTCCTCTGCCATAAATAATATTCTATCGTCTAAACCAAATAGATGGTGAGATAATTGTTTTAGAAAATCGATTGCAGGTTTATTTTCACCGTGATCTGGGTTTCCGTGGTGGTGATATAAGTTTGATACCGCATCAATACGGAAACCGTCAACGTGGAAATATTTTACCCAAAACGATAGTGCTGAAAACATAAAACTTTTAGTAGGTCCCTTAGAAAAGTCTAAGTTTGCTGTACCCCAAACAACGTTTTCTCTTTGAAATTCATCTTCTATTTCATATAAAGGGGTTCCATCAAAGAAATATAGTCCGTGTTCATCACGGTTAATATGTCCCAGTACCCAGTCAATTAATACACCAATACCAGCTTGATGTAATCTATCAATTAAATACATTAAATCTTTAGGTACACCGTAGCGTGATGTCGCAGCGAAAAATCCAGTTCCTTGGTATCCCCAAGAATCATCTAGTGGATGTTCGTAAATTGGTAAAAATTCAACGTGAGTAAAGTTATTTTCCTTTAGGTAATGAATTAAATCTTCTACTAATTCATTATATTTAATAAATTGACCATGTTTTCTTTTCCAAGAACCAAGATGCATTTCATAAATTAAAAGTGGTTTGTCATATGGTTTTGGTTTAGTATACATCCAAACGTCATCATGCCATTCATAACCTTCAATATCATAAACTTTTGAAGCGTTTGCTGGTCTTACTTCACTAAAATAAGCGTAAGGATCAGCTTTATACAAAACTCTGCCGTCTCGAGTGTAGACTTCATATTTATAAGTGTTCCACTCTAAGTTTTCCGAAATTTCAATTGACCAGACTCCGTACGGATCAATTTTTGTTAGTTCATGTTTCCAACCTTCAAAATTGTTGTATGAACAAATCAATTTTACTGCAACCGCATTTGGTGCATAAACAGTAAACCTAGTTGCGACGATTTTACCTTTTTTATCTCTTACTAAATGAGAACCAAATAAACGGTAAGCGTCTGATGATTTACCCTGGTCAAAGAAATATAAATCTTCTTTTGATGGATACCAATTCATTAATATCGTTCCTCAACTTTCTTAATGTTTTCTAACAAGTAACCTTTTCTTAAAAGTTTCTCTCTAATTTTCATTTTTTTCTCATAATCACTCGCGTCATCAGATTTTGCCTTAGATTTAATTTTATGATAGTCTTTTTTTAAACTATCAATTTCATCGTATGAAATATCATCTAATAATTCTGATAATATCTCATTGATAAGGGAGAGGTTAAATCCCTTTGAGTAGTATCTTCTAGTTAGTTTTTGTTTGTAAGAATGTTTTGAAGAACTAATTTTTTGTAAATCTTTTTGAAGTAATTCAGTTAGAATCTCTTCTTCATCAATTTCGCTAATTAATTCTTTAATAATGCTATAATGGACCCCGTCTTCATATAGCTTTTTCTCTATGTTTATTGGTCCAAATGAATACATTTTTAATCTAATATAATTTCTAGCGTATTCATAATCATCTAAATAATTTAATTCTTTTAATCTTTTAATAACTTTAGATAAAGTATCATTATCGATATTTTTTTCTATCAAATAATTTTCTAACATTTTCACTGATTGCATCTTTGCTAGACGTTTTAATGCTAGATTGTAATAAAAATAATAGTTATTTTCTTTAATTACTTCTTGAAATGGGATATTTTCATGTTCGTAATATAGCCTATATTTGGAAACAACTTCCATTTCCAGTTTTATTTTTTGTTCATCGGTAATTAAATAATATAAATCTTTTTCTTTTATGATTTTCATGTTAATAAAAATTGAATTTGATTATCAAATAAATGATTTTCTAATTTTGACATATAGTCATCATACATTTTTTGACTTGTTTGCAAATTATATATTCCTGATGGATAAAGCCCCATGTCTTGTTGGAATTGTTTTATTGCATTTTCAGTAGCAATATCCATATATCCATCTTCTCTTAAATTTAATAATGGGTTATAAACATTTAAATACTTTTGAGCTGACTCTAAACCAATATTAACTTCGTCTAATGAGACATCTTTTGTATAATAAGGAACTTCAATAGTTAAAATTCCTTTTGGTAATACTTCAGTAACTGGAATCGGATTTGTATCTTTATCCATAATATTATTTTCACCATAAAACCAATAACCTTCAGTATATTTAAGTGATAAAATAATTTGTTCAGTCATTGGAATATTTACAGTAGTTTGATAAACATTTTTACCATAAGTCGGCTTTCCAAAGACTTCATAGCCACCGAAGTAATGTAGCGATGCAGCAAGCATTTCTGAAGCTGATGCAGTATTTTCATCAACTAAAACTTTAATATTGTAAGGCTTTTTCTCAGCAAGCGCGCCACCATAATAAAATGTTTTGCCTGTTTTTGATGCTTTTATACCAATAACTTTAGTGTGGTCGCTAGTAATAAATTGTTGCATAATTGGAACAATTGTTGTTAGATAACCACCTGGATTATCTCTTAAGTCGATAATTAATGTTTGATCTTCGGTTAATCTTTGTTCTAAGATAGCCAAATGTTCTGCAAAGACTAAAGAAGTTTTTTCTTCAAACTGATGAATCTTAATATATCCATAAGTTGCAGTAACATCATCAATATTACTTGTTACAGTTGGACGAGCAAATCTTTCATATCTTACAACGATAACTCTTCTACTTTGATCTAATCTTTCGATAATTAAAGTTCTTTCATCCCCACTATTACCTCTTACATATAATAACGCTTCGGTTTGAGGTGTTTTTTCATCACGGAAAATAATATCTCTTCCATTATGACGAACTCCAATAATGTTATCTCCTGGATAAATATAAGCTTTTTCTGCTGGTGAGTGTCTCATTACTTCGTTAATTTTAATCATGTAATCTTCATAGATGAAACTAATTCCTAATCCTTCAAAATGTTCTTCATCATAATCAGTTAAATTGGAATTTGACACTCCAGGAGTTACCGCAACTAAACTAATTTGCGTATAAGGATCTCCAAGTGAATCAACTAAACTAGTTAATTGATAATAAAATGCTTCATTTTTATCAACTTCTTTATAATAATTTTTATCTAAAAACTCATATAAATCAGCATAAGCTTTTTGTTCAAAAGTTAATTTTGAGTTGTTTTCATTAGGAATACTTGGTTGGTAATCAACTTTAGTAATTACATTAAACATAAATCCTAAGAAAAATGCTAAAACTACGGCTCCTAAGAAAATTAAACTTAAGAGTCTTTTTGATATTGTTTGTCTTTCGTTTTGATTAAAATCTCCGTTATAGTTTTGATTATTCATAATTATTCACCTGTTAATTCAAATCCATAACCAACTACTTCCCTTGTCTCAACAATGAAAGTGAAAGCTTTTGGATCGTGTTTTAAAACGTAATCCTTTAAGTCAAATGTTTGGTTACGAGCAATTGTACAAATAATTAAAGTTCTTTCATTATCAGTATATCCACCAGTAACTTTGCCCTTGGTAAAACCGCGTTCTAAATCGTTAATAATTGCGCCTTTAATAGCTTCTTCATATTTAGGACAAGTAATGATAAACGCAGTAAATCCTGATCTACCATTAAAGATAACTTTATCTACTACTAATCCAATTAAGAATACTGAAATTACCCCGTATAAGACAATTTCAATATCAAAGGCGAATAGTCCTAATAATACTACTATTCCATCGGTTAAGTAGATCGCTACTGAAAATGGAATTTTTAAGTATTTGTTAAATATTTTTTGGACAATGTCCATACCACCAGTAGTGGTATTATTGTTAAAAACAAGACCCAACCCAGCTCCAACGATCATTGAGCCGAATAACGAGGCAATTAGTAACTGGGATGTTTCAGTATTTTCAGCAAAGCCTCTAAAAATTAAATCATTTGGCACTTTAAAAATTTCTAATAAGAAAATGATTGTTGGATATAGTATAGTTGGATATAATGTTCTAAAGAAAACTTTTTTACCTAATGTAAAATATGCCAGTATTAATAAACCAACGTTAAATGCATAAACAAGGTAACTAATCTTTAACCATTCCTTGTTAATAAGATGGGTTAAGACGATACTTAAACCACCAACTCCACCTGAGTTAATATTTAACGGAATGAAGAAAAAGTAAAACCCAATAGCCATAATTAAGACACCTAGAGTAATTTCTATATATGACTTAGTATAAAATTTAGTTTTTGGTTTCATCTTTGGCATAACTTACCTCCACTTTAAATATGCATTGATAAAGTTTTCTAGTTTGCCATCCATGACATCATCAATTTGACTTGTTTCTTCGTTAGTTCTTAAGTCTTTTACCATTTGATATGGATGGAAAACATACGAACGAATTTGAGAACCCCAACCAATTGATTTTTGTTCTCCTTTTAATTTCATTAATTCTTCTTCTTTTTTCTCTAATTCAAGTTGTAATAATTTTGAAGATAATATTTTCATTGCCGTTTCACGGTTTTGAATTTGACTACGCTCATTTTGACATGTAACAACAATCTTTGTTGGTAAGTGGGTAATTCTTACCGCTGAATCGGTTGTGTTAACCGACTGACCACCGGCACCGCCTGAGCGGTATACGTCAACTTTAATATCTTCTTCTTTAATATCAATTTCCACGTCATCATCAACTTCAGGAACAACTTCAACTGCAGCAAATGATGTATGACGTTTTTTATTAGCGTCAAATGGTGAAATTCTTACTAATCTATGAATTCCAATTTCCGCTTTTAAATAACCATAAGCAAACGGACCAGAAATCATAATCATAACTGATTTAATTCCGGCTTCATCTCCAGGTTGATAATCTAGTATTTCAGTTTTGTAATTCATGCGTGAAGCATATCTTAAATACATTCTTTGTAGCATTTCCGCCCAATCTTGGGCTTCAGTGCCGCCTGCTCCGGCTTGAATCGTTAAAATACAGTTATTGTTATCATATGGTTCTGATAGCAAGGTTTGAATTGAAAACTCTTCGATTAATTCAGTAAAAGAATTAAGTTCAGTCATTAAGATTTCCCACTCTTCAGTATCTTTTTCAGAGATTTCAAACCATTCTTTTAAACTTTCTAAATCTTTTGATAGTTTTTTGAAGGTATTTAGATTATTTTCAACTTCAGAAATTCTTTTAGTGACTTTTCTGGCGTTATTTTGGTCATTCCAAAAATTAGGATCTAACATTTGTTTGTTAAGTTCCTTTAGTTCAGTTTCTAGGGCGCTAATATCTAACGCATTAGATAAGTCAGCTACTCTTTCTTCATATTCAGTTAATAATCTTGATACTTCAAATCTTTCCATATATTATTGCCAAGGTTTACGTTTTCCTCTAACTTTTCTCGTTTTAGGACGATTCCTTGTTACTTCCTCTCCTTGATTTGTTGAAGTGTTTTTAACCACTTGTTCTCTTTCAACGTTGTATTCAATTGTTGCTCTTAAAATGTATCTAGCAGTATCTTCGGTCATGCCTCTAACCATTTCTTCAAACATCGCTCTACCTTCTTGCTGGTAAACAATTAACGGGTTAGTTTGACTGTAGGCTTGTAAGCCAACAGCTTGTCTTAATTCACTCATTGAGTCGATGTGTCTCATCCAGTAAGTGTCAATTACTCTTAGTAATACTACTTTTAGGAATTCATTAAATAATTGAGGTGGAACATTTTCTTTTTTATTAGTAATTTCAATTTTAGCTTTGTTTAATAAGTATTCTGATAATTCAATAGTGTCGGTAATATTAGAAATTTCTTCTAATGTAAGTGTTCCTTTTTTAAACAAGTTACCATCGTAATGTTTAATTACCGCTTCATGATTAATTGTTCCGTGTTTATCATCATTAATAAACATTGGAACTGATTGAGTCACAGCTCTATTAACCATTTCAATAGCGTGATCTTCGATAGAATCAGTTAATAAGATGAAACGACGTTCTTCATAGATAATTTCTCTTTGTTGACGCATAACGTCGTCATATTTTAAAACTGATTTTCTAGTGTCATAGTTCAAACCCTCTATTCTTTTTTGAGCGTTTTGAACAAATCTAGAAAACATTTTTGATGTAAGTGGCTCATCTGGATCACCTTGTAAATTAGCAATCATTGCCATCTGTGATCTAAATCTTTCGCCACCGAATCTCATTAATAATTCGTCATCTGCTGATAAATAAAATCTTGAATATCCTGGGTCTCCTTGACGACCACTACGACCACGTAACTGGTTATCTATTCTTCGTGATTCATGGCGTTCACTACCAATAACAGCAAGTCCTCCAAGTTCAACTACACCTTCGCCTAATTTAATGTCGGTACCACGACCAGCCATGTTAGTTGCGATTGTAACTGCACCTTTTTGACCAGCATTTAAAACGATTTCAGCTTCACGAGCGTGGTTTTTAGCGTTTAATACTTCGTGCTTAATTCTTTCTTCTCTTAACATTCTTGAAAGTAATTCTGAAGTTTCAACAGCAATCGTACCAATCAAGATTGGTTGACCTTTTTCATGACGTTCTTTAACTTCTTTAATTAACGCACGATATTTAGCATCCGCAGTTGCAAATAACATATCAACTGCATCTTGACGAATAACAGGAGCGTTAGTTGGAATTTCAACAACGTTCATGTTATAAATTTCTCTAAATTCTTCTTCCTCAGTTTTTGCAGTACCAGTCATACCAGAAAGTTTTGCATACATTCTAAAGAAGTTTTGGTATGTAATGGTTGCAACTGTAATAGTTTCCTTTTTAATTTCAACATTTTCTTTCGCTTCTAATGCTTGATGCAATCCTTCAGAAAATTGTCTACCTCTTAAAATACGTCCAGTAAATTGGTCAACAATTAAAACTTCACCATCTTGAACAACGTATTCTTTATCTCTAAACATTAACTTGTTAGCTCTTAGGGCGTTATTAATATGGTGTAATAGTGATACGTTTTTTAATTCATATAAGTTTTCGATTTTAAAAACTTGTTCAGCTCTTTCAATCCCTTTAGGTAAAAGTTCAATTGTTTTTGATTCAATATCAATTTCATATTCATCTTCTCTAACAGATTTAGCAAATCTATCAGCAGCTTGATAAAGGTTTCTTGTTTCGCGTGCACCACCTGAAATAATTAATGGAGTTCTCGCTTCATCAATTAAAATCGAGTCAACTTCGTCGATAATTGCATATCTTAATCCGCGATGTTGTACCATATCATTTTTATGAACAACCATATGATCACGTAAATAGTCAAATCCTAATTCACTATTGGTTGAGTACATAATATCGCAATTATAAGCATCTCTTTTTTGGCTAGGTGATAAATCACGGACATTTAGTCCTACTGTTAAACCTAAAAAGCGGAATAAATCACCGATTTCCCCGTCAGATTCTCTTCGTGCTAAGTATTCGTTAACCGTAACGATATGAACTGGTTCACCACTTAGTGCATTTAAGTAAGCCGGCATAACCGCTGTCAGTGTCTTACCTTCTCCAGTTTTCATCTCGGCGATGTTACCATGATGGATAACGTAAGCCCCTTGAATTTGTACTGGATATGGTTCTAGACCAGTTACTCTAATTGATGCTTCTCTAACTAAAGCAAAAGCTTCAATTAATAAATCATCAAGTGTTTCACCATCACTATAGCGTTGTCTAAATTCATTGGTTAATCTTTTAAAGTCCTCATCTTTAAGTGATTTATAATTTTCATGTTGCTCAACAACTTTTTGAGCAATATTCGCTGATTCTTTTAACACTTTTCTTGATGGATCAAATAATTTTTTAAACATAATGTATCACGTCCCTAACATATTATATTTTACTATATTTATATAGTATTATCAAGAAATTCCGGTTTGTAACGGTACCAAAAAGCATTATTTTCACACTAGTTTTAATAAGTGAAATTGCAGTTTGACTAATTTGTCTATTTTTTAGGCTGAAAAATAATATAATTTTCATATATAAAAATAAAAAAATCTAGTATTGAATGTGAATAAACCACAAACTACAATAGATTTTTTATATGAATATTTATTTAATTAATTTTTGAAATACTTCAATACTATCTAATTTTTCCCAGTTAAAGTCTCTTCCAAAATGTCCGTACGCAGCTGTATTTTTAAATACTGGTGCTTCAAGTTGTAATTTATCAATAAAACCTCTTGGCGATAAATCAAAGTTATCCCAAATTGCTTGTGTGATAATATTATCATCAACTAATCCAGTACCAAATGTATCGACATATAAACTTACTGGATAAGCAACTCCAATAGCGAATCCTAATTGTATTTCGCATCTTGAAGCAATTTTTGAAGCAACAATATTTTTCGCTAAATATCTAGCAATATATGCTCCTGAACGGTCAACCTTTGATGAATCCTTACCACTCATCGCTCCGCCACCATGTTTTGCGTATCCGCCATAAGTGTCAACAATTAACTTTCTTCCTGTTAATCCAGCATCACCTTCAGGACCACCCATAACAAATCTTCCGGTAGGGTTAATATAATATTTAGTGTTTTTATCTACTAAATGCTTCGGAATAATATAATCGATTACTTCTTTTTTTACATCACGTCTAACATCATCAATTAAGTAATGTTCACGATGTTGAGTTGATACTACGATTGCATCAATACGATTAACTTTCCCGTTTTTATCATATTCAACTGTTACTTGAGTTTTCCCGTCTGGTCCCAAATCAGGTAAAATACCCATTTTTCTAACTTCACTTAATCTCTTAGCTAATTTATTAGCAAGAGTAATTGCAAGCGGCATATATTCTTTTGTTTCATTAGAAGCATATCCAAAAACAATCCCTTGATCACCAGCTCCTTGAAGTGCCGTTCCGTTACCGTCAACACCTAATGATATATCAGGTGATTGTTTGTCAATTTTAACTAAAAACTCAACTTCATCCGCATCATAACCTAATGCTCGGTCTGTATATCCAATTTTTTTAATTGCTTCTTTTGCAACTTCTATATAATTTACTTCAGCTTTACTTTTAACCTCACCATAGATAAAGCAAAAATTAGTAGTAACCGAAACTTCAACTGCTACTCTTGCTTTTGGGTCTTTTGTTAAAATTGCATCCAATATGCTATCAGCAATTATATCTGATACCTTATCAGGATGTCCTTCTGTAACTGATTCACTTGAAAAATATCTCATGTTTATCTCTCCTTTATAATAATTTTTAGTATTGGCATAAAAAAATGACGCCAGGAAAAGCGTCAATTTATCTTTTCCTTATTGTTGGGATAACCCCCTCGTCTTAAGCACCTAATTTGATAGGTTGCTACTACCATAACGGTGACTAGCCTAGATAGTTCTTAATAAGTACATGTATTATATAATATTTTTTATTGTTTAACAACTTATTTAACTTATTTAAAATTATCGTAAATATTTGCGAATTCTTGATTAAATGAAATAAATCTTTGGAATAAATTTTGATCGAAAAACACATTAAATTCTGTTTCAAATACTTTCATAACTGTCAAATGCGTAAGAGGTCTTTTATAAGACTCAACAGCACGCATGGTGTAATATAAATCCGCTAGTAAGATAATTTGTGATTCTAAATCTTGTTGAACTTTATTCATATCATAAACAAATGATTGCGATAAAATTCCTTCAGTATTACTTCTTGCAATATCTTCACACTTTTGAGCAAGTTGAATTCGTTTAGAAATAGTTGCAGCAAGTTCAGTTTTTTCTCTTAAAGCATCATAACTACGAGACAGACTCTTATCAGAAATATCTTCAATTTCAGCATGTCTTAAATGGACTAAAGCGTAATCTTTTAAATTCTCTAAATCAGTAGTTGAAAGACCATTTAATTCTCCTAAACGATGAGCTAATCTGTAGACTTGATGAGCTCTTTTTTCATTAAAGAATGCTTTAGAAGATGATAAAACAACCTTAAATAAATCTGATGAGATAGCTTGGAAGTCAGACTCAACTTCTTGACGTCTAATCTTTTCAGAAACTCTTTCTTTTTGCATATATTGCCCAATCGAAACATTGGCATATAATACGACAATGTAAATAATAAAAATAATACTTCTTAATCCAATATCAACAAACATTAACTTCATTGGCTCTCCACCCCCACTAATTAATGTAGGTGAATAGTGAGTGACAAAGAAGTGTAGAATTGTTAAGATTGAAAATAATAATAATGCCCCATTTAACAAAGCTTTTTTGTCTTGGTAAAGCGCTACTATAGTAATTACATAAAAGAATAAAATATAAGCAAATGTCTCTAGTCCATCAACATTATGAACTTTTAAATAAAATAATGTTGCTGAGATGAATAAATAAAACACAGCGAAATACATGGCAATTTGCTGCTTTGAAAGGTCATCTTTTTCACCTTTATTAATTAGTTTAGACATAAAGTAGTTAATAACAAATGTTAGTGGAAAAGTAGCAACTGTAACTACCCAGTTAAATGTTTTATCGGCTGGATCAGTTGAAACTATTGAGACAACTAACATTAATAAAAAGTAGAAAATGTTTGATAGTAAAATAATATTTTTAATAACAATATTTCTTCTTTTTAAGACTGCTACTTCATCGGTAATATCAATACCTTCTTCAAACCCAAAGAAACGTGAAAAAAGGGACTTGCCGAAGTTTTTTAAATTAAATTTTGCTTTCTCTTTTTTACGTTTCAATTGATATTACTCCTCTACTTCATCAAATAATGTAAATTTTTCGTAATCTTTTACATGAGCTTCCGACTCATTAATAACTTGAGCCACTCTTGTTGATGCGGCAGCAGCAATTGCTCCAACGATATCATCTAAGAATGTATGACAAGTGCCTTCTTCTTTTCCGTCATCATTTAATTTTCTTACAATACCTGGTTTATTTACGTCAATATCACCAAAGTTTGTCTGGCCAATTGTACCATATGTACCAGCAACATCAAGACCCATAACTTCGTCAACACCAAATAACCCTAAATCATAATAAATGATATCTTGAAGTGGTTGAGGTAACATCTTCTTTTCAGCTAATACGTCAATAGCAATAGAAAGTTGTAAATAATGGAAAACATCTCTTAAAGATAAGAGTTTTTCTACCGATTCAACACATTCTTTAAAATCAATATCTTTAGTGTATCTAGATTGTTGATTATACGTAACTGTTGCAATATCTTCAACTGTTACTCCTCTTTCTTTTAATGCTTTAATGTTCATTTCAAGCATTTCATCTCTTGTAAAAACTATTCTTGGTTTTTTACTCATAGTAATACTTCCTTTCCGAGTTTATCGTATAGTTTTAATATAGTTTGACCGTTTAGAAAATCCTTAGTTAGCATTGCTCTTTTACCTGCAGGTTGTAACTTTAAGATTTCTAAATCATAATCCGCTGTTGAAATTAACAATTTTTTATCTAAATTAGTAACAACTCCTGGAGTGCCATTACTTATTATATCACTTTTTCTAGCTTCATATATCTTTAATATATGATCACCGATATAAGTAATAGCTCCTGGTTCATCTTGCATCGCTCTAATATGGGCTTCAATTACACTTGACTTTTGATTCCAATTAATAATTTGATCATCAAAAGTAATATTATAAGCAAATGTTGCTTTTGATTCATCTTGCGAAACTGGTGGATATTTTTTTGGATTATTTAAATATTCTAAGATCATCTCTGAGCCTAAAATACTTAATTTCTTAGTAAGAGATGTCGTTGTATCAACATCTTTAATTGGAATACTTTCTTGGTAATAAACATCACCACTATCCATCTTATACTCCATTTTCATAATTGAAATACCTGTTTCTTTATCTAAATTCATAATACTTTTTTGAATTGGAGCACCACCACGATATAGTGGTAACAGTGATGCATGAATATTAATTGAGTGAACATTATCAATTAAACCCCTAGGTAAGATTTGACCATATGCTGCAGTCACAATATAATCAGGTTTTAAATCAATAATTTTTTGAAAATCATTACGAATTTTAATTGGTTGAAACACTTCAATTCCATGCTCTATGGCAACATCTTTAACTGGAGAAGCTGTTAAAACTCTTTTTCTACCAACCGGTTTATCAGGTTGAGTAACAACTAATATTACCTCATAATGTTTAATTAAGTTTTTTAAGATTGGAACAGAAAAATCTGGTGTTCCCATAAACACAATTCTCATATTATACCTCTATTCTAAATCGATAAATGGCGTATATATAATACGGATTTTATCATTGTTATATTCTTTTAATATTTTAATGATTTGATTAACATCATTATCTTCATGTTTTATTGTAAGTTTAAAACGATAATCTTCGCCCCGTTTTAAAATGAAAGCTTGACTTGGTCCCAAGACTTTATGATTATTTTCCTCTAAACTCTCTTTAATAATATAAGCTTCTTGATAAGTTTTCAAATATCCTAAACCAGAAATAATAACCTGGCTCATCTTAACATATGGAGGATAGTTAGCAATTTTTCTTGCAGCAAGAGCTTTGTTATAAAAATACATGTAATCTTTTTCTAATGTATTAATAGCGTAGTGTGATAAGTTATACCCTTGAATAATCGCTTTACCAGGCTTATGTCTTCCTGAACGACCAATTAATTGTTTTAGGAGAATATATGTTTTTTCATCAGCATTATAATAAGATAAATTTAAATTTTCATCCGCTAAAATTACGGCAGAAAGTGTAACGTCAGGAAAATCAAAACCTTTGGCGATCATTTGAGTACCAACTAAAATATCTCCATCTTTTGATAAAAATTGATACCATATTTCTTCATTTGAGCCTTTCTTTTTTGTAGTTGTCGTATCAAGTTTTAAAATTTTAGCTTTAGGAAAATACTTACGTAATTCATAAATTACTTGTTCAATCGCAATTCCCCTTGGAGCCAGTTCTTTACTTAAGCAATTCGGACACTCATTTTTATATGGTTCGTGATATCCGCAATAGTGACATTTTAATTCACTATCTTCATGATAATAAGTTAGTGATACTCCGCAACTTGGACAAGTTGGAACATATCCACAAACCCTGCACATGACAAACGGTGCATATCCTAAGCGATTAATTAAAATCATAGCTTGTTCATTATTATTTAAAGTGGTAGTAAGTTCTTCTAATAATTTTCGAGATAAAATAGAAGTGTTTCCTTCCTTTAATTCATTCTTTAAGTTAACAAACGTTACTTCTGGCATCAAGTCTATTACTGCTCTTTTTGGTAATTCTAGTAATTTGATTTGATTATTTTGTGCTTGATACATCGTTTCAACCTTTGGAGTGGCTGATGCATATACTAACGGACAATTATGATATTTACTTCTAATTTTAGCTAAATCTTTAGTCTCATAGATAACTGTTTCAGTTTGAGTATAACTTTCATCCTGTTCTTCATCTAAAACGATAATTCCAATATTATCAAGTGGTGCAAAAATTGCACTTCTAGTTCCTAAAACTATATTTGCTTCTCCATCATATATTTTTTGATATTCATCATGTTTTACACCTAATGATAACATCGAGTGAAGAATTGCAACATCTTGAAATTTTGATTTTAATCTTTTTGCCACTTGAGCAATCATATTAATTTCAGGAACTAAGATCAAAGCGGTCTTACCATTTTTAATAACTTCTTCTATAACTTTAAGATAAACTTCGGTTTTCCCACTTCCAGTTACACCATATAGTAAATATTCTTTATTAGTGTTAAAACCACTAACTATTTCATTATAAGCTTTTTTTTGATCATTATTTAATAATATATCTTTATCATTTAAATCAAACTTGTGAGTGACTTCTCGTTTAATAGTAACATCAACACGATAAATTACTTCATTTTTCTCTAAAGTATTTAAAACTGAAGCGGTAGTAATTTCTAGTAAATCACTTCTTAAAATAGTGTTTTGATAAAAAAATTGTTCAACAATATGCAAATAATTATTAATCCTTTGGTAATTATGATTATGATTATATTCGTATCCAATTACTACTTTTGGATTTACTCTTGGTTTAATTGTAGTGATTAATTTAATTAAGTTACTTTTTTCGAATCTCTTAAGTTTAGATAAATATTTGTAATCACTCTTACTTAATAACCACTCACCAATACGATTAAAGTTTTGAATTATTTCATCATCAAAAGATTTTAATAATACGGCTTTCTTTTGGTAATCATGCATAAATTCAGTTGGTGTAATAGCTTCTAAAATAGCGCTCTTAAGCGATGTTGTATGATTAATTAAGTAATCATATATCAAAAACATTTCATCACTTATAATCGGTTCAATATCAACAACTTCTAAAATAGGTTTAGTAGCTATTTTACTTTCTGTTAAAATATCTACAATATAACCTAATCTTTCCATATTACCAAAAGGGACAACTACTCGTTTGCCAATTTCAATAAATTCAATTAATTCTTCTGGAACAATGTAGTCATATTTTTGGTCTAGTTCTTTAATTTTTAAGTCAATAATAACACTTACAAACAAAGAAAATCACCACTTATATTTTACCATTTTTAACATCTATTTACCATATGTAAATAGTTATTAAAAAACCTTCATACAAAATTAGTATGAAGGTATATAATTTAATCTTTTTTTAACTCTGCTAAAATCTTTTCAATATGATTACCGTAAGCTAATGCTTGGTCAAACTTGTAAATTAACTCAGGTATCTTTCTAGTATTTCTAATTTTTTCAGCTAATTTCATACGGATTAAACCATTATTTTTCTCTAATAGTTTTTTAGCTTTATCTAATACTTCTTCGTCATCCGATAAAATCGTGTAGTAAACAGTTGCAAAAGAATGATCTCTTGTAACTCTTACTTCAGTAACATTAATATATCCAACTTGTAAGTCTTTAATTTCATTATTAATAATGATTGCTACTTCACGTTGGATTAAACTTGCAAGTCTTTCAGTTGAAATTTTTGCCATATTATTCCACCTCTTTCATTTTTGAAGCTTCAATAATATCTCCTACTTTAATATCATTGTAGTTTTGAATTCCAATACCACATTCATAACCAGCTCTAACTGATCTAGCATCATCTTTAAATCTCTTTAATGATGATAACTTACCTTCATAAACAACGATTGAATCTCTAATCACTCTTACTAATGAATCACGTTCAATCACTCCATCAGTTACGTAACAACCAGCGATTGTACCAATCTTTGAGATCTTAAATATATTTCTTACTTCGGCTTGACCAATAATTTGTTCTTCCATTTCAGGTTCTAACATACCTTCTAAAGCCGCAATAATATCTTCTTGAACTTTATAAATTACACTATATAGTCTAATTTCAATTCCTTTTTCTTCAGCTAACGCTCTAACTGCGGCTGTGGGTCTTACGTTAAACCCAATTACAATCGCGTTACTTGCTTCTGCAAGAATAATATCATTTTCAGTAATCGCTCCAACGTTTGAACGAATAATATTACAATGGAATCCTTCAATATCAATTTTTTCAAGTAGTCCGGTTAAAGCTTCAGTTGAACCTTGTACGTCAGCTTTAATAATTAAGTTTAATTCCTTTTCAGCCGCTTCCATATCGCCAAATAATGAATCAAGGGTTCGTCTTTTACCTTTTAATTGATTTTCTCTTTCACGGTATGCTCTTTCTTCTGCGATTTGTCTAGCGGTTCTTTCATCTGGAAATACCATTAACATATCTCCAGCCATTGGCACATCATTTAAACCAGTAATTTCAACTGGTTGGCTAGGTTTAGCTTGTTTTTGTTGTCTTCCTAAATCATCATGAATCGTTCTAATACGGCCAAATGTTGTACCAATAACAAAGTTATCTCCAACTTTTAATGTTCCTTGTTCAATAATAATAGTTGCAACTGGACCACGTCCGCGATCAAGTCTTGATTCAATTACTGTACCAATAGCAAGTCTATTTGGATTAGCTTTTAGTTCAGCAATTTCAGCAACTAATTCAACAACATCTAATAAATCATCAATACCTTGATTTTTTAGTGCTGATACATTTACAAACGGAACATCTCCGCCCCAAACTTCAGCTAAAACTCCACGTTCTGATAATGCAGTCATAACACGTTCAGGGTTAGCTGTTGGTTTATCAATTTTATTAACTGCAACAATTAGTGGAACCTTTGCCGCTTTTGCATGGTCAATTGCCTCAATAGTTTGTGGCATAACTCCGTCATCAGCTGCAACAACTAAAATAACGATATCTGTAACTTTTGCACCACGAGCGCGCATTTCAGTAAATGCAGCGTGTCCTGGAGTGTCAATAAATGTAATTACAGAACCTTTTCTTTTAACTTGATAAGCACCAATATGTTGAGTAATTCCACCAGCTTCGCCTTGAGCGACTCTAGTTTTTCTAATCGTATCAAGTAAAGTTGTTTTTCCGTGGTCAACGTGACCCATTACTGTAACAATTGCTGGACGAGAAACTAAATCTTTTGGATCTTCTTTAATTTCAATTTCGTCATAACGAGTTAAATCAGTAATTTTTTCAACTTCAAAAGTGTAGCCGTAATCATCTACAATTAACTCGACTACATCACGTTCTAAAACTTGGTTAACATTACTCATAATACCTAAGTTAATTAATTTCTTAATTAATGCTGCAGATGAAATGTCTAAGCCTTCAGCAACCTCAGATAATTTCATGTTATCTTTATAAATGAACTTTTTCTCTTTTGGTTGAGATTTGTTTACTCTTTTTGTATTTTTCTTTTGCATAATATCACATGCCTTTCTTACTAACTAACAGATTAGCAAAACCTTCATCGGTTATTCCGCAAACTTTAACATTCATTTTACCAATTGATTGGTTTAATAAATAGTCATCTATTTCTAAAATATTAACTCCGTAATAGTTTGCTTTATCTGTTATCTTCTTTTTAGTGTTTTTTGATGCATCGCTAGATACTAACACTAAATATACCTCTTGCTTTTGTAAGCCATTAATAACTAAATCAGTTCCAGTTGTTAATTTTCGAGCTCTTTGGATTAAACCTAATACGCCCCTCATTTTATCAACTCCAATAATTCTTCATAAATAGAATCAGGAATATTAACTTCTAATTTTTTATCTAAAATTTTCGTTTTTTTAGCTTTTATAATAATTTCACGATCTAAAGTTAAATAAGCGCCTCTTCCTGGAGCTTTACCAATTAAATCAATCGAGATATTTTTTTCTTTATCTCTTACGATTCTAATTAATTCTTCTTTTGGTCGTGCTTCTCTAGAAACTACACAAGTTCTTATTGGAACCTTTTTTACTTTCATTAAAATATAATCCCTTCATCTAAAGCCATTTGTTCAGACTTAATATCAATTGACCAGCCAGTAGCTGTAACTGCAAGTCTAACGTTTTGTCCGGCTTTACCAATTGCTAGTGATAAATGATCATCTTGAACAATCGCTAGCGCTCTTGGAGTTGGTGCGGTTGGATCTATTTGAGTTACCGCAATAACTCTAGCAGGTTGTAATGCATTTGAAATTAATTCTTTTGGATCATCAGAATGCTTAAATAAGTCAATCTTTTCTCCGTTTAAGGCTTTAGTAACACCTCTAATACGCATTCCCTGATCACCAATACAAGCACCAATTGGATCTACGTTTGGATCATGTGAGATAACTCCAACTTTTGATCTATCACCAGCTTCTCTGGCAATACTTTTAATTTCAACAATTCCCGCTTTAATTTCAGGAACATAGTTTTCCATTAACTTAACAACTAAATCAGCATTAGTTCTTGAAACAGAAACTTGGAAGTTTTTTCCTTCCTCAACTTTTGTTACATAAACATTAACTCTATCGCCAACTTGTAAGTTGTCGTTAGGTAATGTATCTCTTTGACTTAAAAAAGTAATAGTATCTTGACCGATATTTAAACGGTATCTCTTATCATGATTACCTTTAGCTTCATCAATTCCAACTACTTGAGCTGAAATCATTTGGCTTTCTAATTTTTTAAAGTGATTAAACACTTTTTCTTTAGTTAAACGATTTAAAATTTCATTAAATCTTTGTTTAACTTGGCTTGATGCGTTATATCCGTAATCAGTAGGAGATACTTTTTCTTCTAAAATATCACCAACTTTAATTTTTGAATTAATTTTTTTCGCGTCAGCTAACATGATTGTCGTCATAATTTTTTCATCTAATGTAATGTCATCAATTACTAATTTTTGAGTATAAATTGATAACTCATTAGCTTCCTCGTCTAGATCAACGCGGCAAGTTTTAACGTTAAACTCTTTTTTACAACCCGCGATCATCCCTTCCTTGAAAGCTTCAACAACGTCGTTTCTTTCAAGTTCCATTTCCTTAACAATTAAATCAATATCTTCTGAAATTGTCGGTTTTTTACTCATTTTTTTCACATCCTTACTGCCGTTCTCATTTGTGAGGCAACTCTATATTTAATTTTTATTTGTTTTTTAATATTTTTTTCTCTTATTTCTAAAACTATTTCTTCACCGTCAAAAGAAATTAAATCACCAGTTCCTTTAAACTGAGGTGAAACTAAAAAGATATGTTTACCAATTTGCTTTTTTAATTCTTCTTCGTTTCTAATTGGTCTTTCGGCTCCGACAGTTGAAACTTCTAAATAATAATCTTCAGGAACTAAATCATCAAATCTATCTCTAATCTGAGTGTGAATTAACTCTAAATTATTAGAATTTAAATTTTCACCATCTACTAAAACTTCAATGATTTTAGAAATTCCATAATCATTTTTTATCTTAAAAGAGTAAAGTTCTAATCCCATTTCTTTTAATAGTTCTTCAATTTTTAACTCTAATTCTTTAAACATATACCTCTCTCCAAAAAAATAAGTGGATTGGGGCCCACTAATAATGTCAAAATTATTATATCACACTTTCTAAATAAATTAAAGTAATACATATTTATAATAAATATGTCATAAAAATAAAAGGCTGCAAGCGGCAGCCTTTAAATTTTTATTTATATTCTTCTACTTTTAATGCTTCCATTTTAGCAAGTGATGTCTCCATAAAGTCATCAATTGAATCTCTTCTCAACATATAATAACTTGGATAAATCGGTTCACCAATATTAAGAATTACACGTTTTTTAAATTTTCCATTTTTCTTAGGTATTTGTAAAAAACTAATTCTAGCTGGAATAATAGGTGCCATCGCGTTTTGTGCAACATGGAAAGCCCCTTTTTTAAATCTTTGAAGATCTTCATTTTTATACACTAAATTGCCTTCAGGATATATTAAAACAAATCGACCTCTTTGGACCTTTTTTGTAATTTCATTAATAAAAACTTTTGTTTCATCAATACCGACTGGTGTTGGGATTGTACCAAAAAATGTAATTATTGGCCCATAAACCTTATGTTCAAAGTTACCTGGCATAGAAGTATAAACTGACAATCTAGGATATGTGGCACAAGCATTCATTAATGAATCTAAATTGTGAACGTGGTTACTTATAATAACTGCACCAGTTTTTGCCTTTTTCAAATTATTTTTACCAATAATTCTTAATCCACCAAATAAATAAGAATATAATTTAAATAAAGGATAAATTAATATAAAAAATATTCTAACAAAGAAGTGACCTACTTTATTTGGTCTTAGTTTCTTTAAATATTTTCTATTTGATTCTTCTTTTGAAAACTCATTTAGCTTAACATCATGGACTGCTGCCTTAAACATCTCTTCTAATCTTTTAACAGCTGTATCTATTTTGAAATTTTGCATTGAGTCTTGATATTTCTTACTCATTTTTATTCTTTCTTCAGGATGCTCAATCCAATAATCAATTTTTTCAGCTAAATCTTTAGGATTATTTAACTCAAATAAACTACGGTCATCAAGAGCAAATATTTGCCCAGGAGCACTAAATGGCGCGTTTGATAATACTGGTACCAATCCACCAGCAAGTGCTTCAAGAACAGAAATACCTTCAGTTTCAATTTCTGCCGTATGAACATATAAATCGCTCTTTTTGATAATTTCAATTAACTCATTTTGTGAATAAAATCCAAATGTGACATTCAAGTTTAATTTTTTAGCAAGTTTTCTTAGTTTTTTGTTTCTTGGACCCTGACCAGCTACTACTAGTTTAATTTTATCTTTATATTTAGAATACTTCATAGCTTTAAATAATATTTCTTGTCGTTTTTCAAGCGACAAACGGCCAACGGTTAGAATTTGAAACTCTTCTGGGTTATATGGACGGTTAGCCTCAACAAAAAACTGATGCCCCACTCCATTAGTAATTGGGTGCAGGATATTTTTATATCGATGTTGTCTTAATTTATCGGCCATCACTGGACTTGGACAATGAACTCTGTCAACATATTTATATACTCGGCGTTTATAGAACTTATATAAAATCCAAGCCACCGGCATCAATATCTTACCAGCTCCTGAGCCATAAGCTACGTGTTCCGGACAATAATGATATGATCCCGTTACCGCAATTCCCATTTCTTTTGCTACTTTGGCTGCAACAACAGCTGATTTCCACGGAAAGAAAAAGTGAACAACATCAGCTCCTTCAAAAGCACGTCTAAAAACATTTACATCAGGTTTTGCATAATAAGTTTTTTGAGTTGCCGACCATTTTGATACAATTGGAATATTTCTTTCTTTTAATTGAAAATATTCTTCTCCCTGGATACTACTAATTGATACAACTCTAACTGTATGTCCCATTTCTTCTAACATCTGTTTTGAACGTACGGCAGTCATAGTTGTTCCGTTTGAAAATTCTCCATATGAATCTATTACATAAACTATAATCATCTTATCTACTCCTATAATTCAAATGCTATTTAAAATAGCACTTAATATATTATAATCTCTTAGTTAAGTAATGTCTAAACATAAATGAATCGTGGGAAAATAAGGAAATATAATGTTAAATAATGAAATTATATAATAAAAAACTCTCCATAGGAACTATGAAGAGTTAATAAAATATAATTTTTTTTATGATTTAATCAAGTTCTTTAAATTCAGCTTCCTCTACTTTATTAGGTTTTTTAAAAGGAACCTTTGGTTTTTGCAAAGATATAATTAAAAAATAAATTGATCCAAACAGGCCAATTACTATTAATAATCCCGAAGAGACGATAGTAATTATTAAATTAAGATTTGGATTATCACGAATAATATAGTCAATAAATAATAAAACTAATACTGGAACTGCCGCAATATAACCAACAACCCTTTGAATTTGATAATCTCTTTCTTTTATAGTAATCATATCATCACGGACAAATCTTCTAACTCCAATAAATAAACCAATTAGTAAAAGTATTAGAAAAATAGGTAGGGCTAATTTTAAAACCGATTCTACTTTCGTTTCCTTTTCTATAACATTTAATATGATGTTTTGAATACCATAAAAAATAAGCCAAGCGAATATTGCTACTGAAAATGCGATTCTTTGTCGTTTAATTTGCATATTTACAACTCCTTTTTTACATTTTATTACAAGTTATGCTATTATTATTATATAACAAATATGAGGTGGTATTATGAAAAAGGCTATTTATCCAGGAAGTTTTGACCCACTAACTAATGGTCATTTGGATTTAATAAGACGTGCAAGTAAATTAGTTGATAAATTATATGTTGTCGTTGCAGATAACGTAAATAAGAAAACTGTCTTTACTGTTGAAGAACGAATCAATATGATTAAGTTAGTAACTAAAGATATCCAAAATCTTGAAATTTTGCATACTAACAAATTAGTTGTTGAAGTTTCAAGAGATTTAAATATATCAATAATGATTCGCGGACTTAGAAATCTATTGGATTATGTAAGTGAGTATCAACTTGCAAGTTTTAATAAAAACTTAAATCCGGACATTGAAACACTAATCATGTTCCCATCAAAGGATATGCATTTTATTTCATCATCTGCAATTAAGGAACTAATCTATCATGATGCTGACATATCACCTTATGTACCACATGAATTAGTAGATGTTATTCGTAATAAATATTCAAAAATTGTTAAATAATACCTTTATTTTTTAGAAATTCATATAATTTATTGTCTTTGACATTAGGGCCGATTAAATCGGCCTTTTCTTTTAATTCATTGACCTTTGAATTTCCCATAGCTATCCCAATATCAGCAACTTCTATCATGTCAATATCATTATAACCATCGCCAATCGAAATTACCATGACATCTCCTAATATTTCTTTAACTTTTAAAATACCAGTTCCTTTAGAGTGATTCCCAATTGTTAAATCAACACCAGATCTCGTCCATAAGTATTGATTATAATTAGGTAATTCTTCAAGACATTTGAATAGCGTTTCAAAGTCACTAGAAACTAACCAAGCTTGGTAGACTTTGTTTTTTAAATAATAATCAGGGGTTAGCTTAGCTTCATTTTTTAAATTAATTTCTCCTCTTAGTTGCAGTCTTAGTAGTGCATCTTCATTTAATCCAGAAACCCCCATTAATAGATCATATTTTACTGCTTTTTCTAATATTTCATCAATACTTTCGTTATCATATGGTGAGTCATAAATTACTTTATCGTTTAAAGTAACATATGCTCCGTTTGAATATACAAATGAATCAAAATAATGAAGTATATCATTAATTACGCCCATTCTACCGGGTCCACGACCAGTAGCAATTCCCAAGTAAAAATTATCGTCTTTTGATAATTCATCAAGAAGTCTTAAAGTTTCTGATGGAACAGTAAATGTTTCAGAATCCACTAACGTGTTATCTATATCAAAAAATATAATTTTCTTCATGTTTTCTCCTATTTTAATGCTTCATCAATTAGTTTTAGTTCTTCTTTAGTAAAATTTAAGTTATTTATGGCTTCAAGATTATCATATAATTGTGATATTTTAGATGTTGAAATTAATACTGATGATACATTTTCATCTCTTAAAGCCCAAGCAAGAGCCATTTGAGCAATATTTTGACCTCTTGCTTTTGCAATTTCATCAAGTTTGATTAGTTTACTTCTTAAATCTTCGGTAATATCTCTTTCATTTAAGAAAACAATATAATCTTTTTTAGCTCTTGAATCTTCTGGTATATCTTTTATATATTTATTAGTAAGTTTTCCTTGAGCTAAGACACTATATGCAATTAATCCGCCACCAAGTTTATTAACTGTTTCTGGTAATTTATCTTCTTCTATATATCGATTTAACATAGAGTATTGTGGTTGAGTAATAACAAAAGGCACGTGTAATTCACGTAAGATTTTAACGGCTCTTGAAAGTTGTTCGCTGTTATAATTAGATAATCCTACATATAAAGCTTTACCTTGCAGAACAATATCTCTTAGGGCTAACATCGTTTCATATAAATTAGTTTCATGATCAAATCTATGATGATAAAAAATATCGACATAAGGAATACCTAATCTTTTAAGTGATTGATCAAGAGATGCTATTAAATATTTTCTAGAACCATGATCACCATACGGCCCTGGCCACATTCCGTAACCAGCTTTTGTTGAAATAATAATTTCATCACGATATGGCATTAACGCTTCTTTTAATACACGACCAAAAAATTCTTCTGCTGATCCTGGAGGTGGTCCATAGTTATTAGCTAAATCAAAATGAGTAATCCCATTATCAAAGGCCGCTAATATCATTTCTTTTCCTTTTTCATAATCATTAACCGAACCAAAATTAACCCATAGGCCAAATGATAAAATTGGAAGTTTTAATCCACTATTACCTAATCTACGATAAATCATTTTTTCATATCTTTTGGGATTCGCTACATAAGTCATCTTTAACACCTCCGCTTATTTTAATTATACCATGAATATATATGATTTTTTTCATTTCGAATGAAAACTTATTATTTCCAATATATTGTTTTTTTTGATAAAATATATATAACGAAATACGATATTGGAGGAATTAAATGAAAAACTCTTTACTTAAAACCGATGAGATCGGAGTTTTCGCTTTAGGAGGTTTAGGTGAAGTAGGTAAGAACTTATATGTTCTTGAAATTAGTAATCAAATTTTTCTGCTGGACTGCGGAATTATGTTTCCTGATGCTCACTTATTAGGAATTGATTATGTTTTACCTGATTTTACCTACTTAGAAGAAAATAAGGAAAGAATTGTAGGATTGTTCATCACTCATGGTCACGAAGATCATATTGGTGGTATTCCGTATTTACTTAGAAAAGTTAATATCCCTAAAATTTACGCTTCTGGATTTGCAGTAAGTTTAATTAAAGCAAAATTAGGTGAATTTACGGATATTAAAATGCCTAAAATTGAAAACTATGAATCTCACTCTAAATACTATTTTAAAGATGTTGAAGTTAGTTTTGTTAGACTAAATCACTCAATACCTGATATGCATGGTATCGCCTTTAAGACACCACTTGGATATATTTTCCATACTGGTGATTTTAAAATTGATCTGACACCTGTAGGACCAGGAGCTGAATATCATAAATTAACTAAAATGGGCGAGGAAGGAATGTTACTTGTTTTATCTGATTCAACTAACGCCGAAAGGGATGAAACAATTCAATCAGAAAGAGCAATTGGCGAATCAATTAATGATCTGTTTTATAATATTAAAGGTAGAATTATTATTGCGACATTTGCATCTAATATCTACCGTATGCAACAAATTATTGACGCTTCAATTTTATCAAATAGACAAGTTGCAGTAATTGGTCGTTCAATGGAAAATGCAATTGAAATTGGTCTACAATCGGGATATATTAAAGCGCCAAAAGATATCTTTGTAAAACCTGAAGATATTAACCGTATCCCACCTGAAAGATTAACTATCTTATCAACCGGTTCACAAGGTGAACCGCTAGCTGCATTAAGTAGAATTGCTGCTGGTTCACACCGCTTTATTAAGGCGATTCCTGGTGATACAGTAATATTTTCGTCATCACCAATTCCAGGTAATCAAGAGCCAATTAACCGAACAATAAATGCTTTATTTAGAATTGGGGCTGATGTAATAACACATGGTCCACTTGCTGATACTCATACATCAGGACATGGTAATAAATTTGATTTAAAGCTATTATTATCTTTAACTAAACCTAAGTTTTTTATTCCAGTTCACGGAGAGCATAGAATGCTTAAATTCCACCGCGATTTAGCTATCTCCGTTGGAGTTGATCCGCAAAATATTTTAATTATGGATAATGGTGATGTTGCAGCTGTTTCAAAAGATAAAATTAGACTTGCTGGTAGAGTTCAAGCTGACGATGTTTACGTTGACGGGACAGGAATCGGAGATATCTCAAATAATATCATTAGAGAAAGAAAGATGTTAAGTGATGATGGAATGTTTGCGGTAATTATTACTGTTGATAACCAGAATCGAAAAATTATTGGAGATCCTACTATTATCTCTCGAGGCTTTATTTATATGAAGGGTAATGAAGCCTTAACTGATGCTTTAGCTAATGATACTAAAGAATTTGTTACTAATGTATTTAATAATAAAAATTTAATATCTGAATCTGAATTTAAGACAAAATTATCTGATTATTTAACTGATAAAATCTATGATATTACTCAAAGAAAACCGATGATTATTCCTGTTATTAGAGATTTTAATACAACTGATTTATAAAAAAACACCAGACGGTGTTTTTTTTATATATCTAATTAAAAATCTATTCCTTTTCGAGCTAATACACCTTCGTGGTAATAATGTTTTAACTCGCGCATTTCTGTAACTAGATCCGCTCTTTGTTTTACAAAGTTAGTAGCATATCTACCAGTAATAATTAATTCAACATGTTCAGGTTTAGCATCAATTAATGTATGAAACTCCTCTTCTGTGATTAACTCAGTGATAAAACATAAATTCAACTCATCTAAAATAACTACATCATATTCACCTGATTTTAAAACTTTAAGTGAATACTCATATCCTTCTTTGGCTTTCTCAATATCAGTATATTTAGGATCGTTACCGACAAATGTTGGTGCACCAAACATTTTAATTTCTAAATTATCTAATTTTTCTAAAATTTCAAAAGCGGAATCTTTAATTCCTTTCATAAATTGACCAAGAAATACTTTTTTGCCAGCTCCTAATGCCCTAATTGCCAATCCGAAGCAAGCTGTAGTTTTTCCTTTTCCGTTACCGGTATAAACATGAATATAACCTTTGTTCATAATGAGTCACCACTTTCATTTATAGTTTTTTCTTCTAACTGAGAATCTAATACTCTCTTTAATGGTTTATATAACCATAGTACTGATAAGAAGCTTGATGCTGCAATTAAAATTTCAAATGGAATATCTTGGATAAAATATGTCCAAAATGGTATTTGCAGCATAAATACTCCTGGTATAAAAAATATCCAACAATATATTAAAGAATATAAAATACTTAAAAATGCCAATCCCAATGAATAATTTACTTTCTTAAATATAGTTTTTAAAGTAATCAGAATGACTAAATAACCTGCATACATAAATGGTACTACTATTAAATTAAATGATCCCATCAGTAAGTTATCCAAAATAACATGGACTGTAATCATTAAAACTGATTCAATAAAATTAAATGTCTTACAATATAAAATTATTAATAAAAATGTCAGTTGTACGTTAGGAATAAAACTTAAAATTTGTTCTTGAACAAATAATATAGCTGTAAGAATGGATATGATTACTAATCTTTTAATCGTCATCTTTTTCATATTATGTCTCCACCCTTGTTAGAATAAATGTTACTTTTAACTTGTTTTCTAATTTGATTTGGCTAACTCCAACCGTAGAAAATTCATCATTTACTAATATTTTTATAAATAATTCGTTTTTATTAGGTGCATGAAGTGAATCAATCTTTATAATATATACTCCAAATACACTATTTTCATATTCTATATCGTAGTTATCATCAAGTATCTTAAAAAGTGTATCTCCAGCTTTGTAGTTATGATATTCTGTGCTTAAAACATTATTTTCAAGATCAATAAGTTCAATCGTAATGGTTCCGTTATCTTTTGCCTCTTCCCTCTTGGCAAGCATAACAAAACCAGTTATGATTAACCCTAGTACAATAATTGAATATATGATCTTTAAAATAAGTTTTTTTCTAAGCATAATAATTAATAATATAAATTAACTGTTTTATTTACTCGTAAATGAACTAAGTATAACGCTAATGCAGCAAAGGCTTGAGGAGTTGCAAATGGTATGTCAATTTCTGTACTATCTAAATTAGTTTTAAATCCCTTAGCAGTTGCATCATAAAATTTTATTAAACCTTGTGTAAGGGTAGTAGATTCATCTAAATTTAATGTTTTACCATTTGATGTATAAGCAATTAAAGCCATTGCTGTTGATGACGAACTTGCTTTACCATCCCACCCTAAAATACCGTCTTTTGTTTTGTTAGTTGTAATAACATTATATAAATTTGTTTTATCATATTCACGATTAGTGGATGTAGCAAGAATAAATGCCGCAGTATCTGAATCAAACCATTCATTAGTATGAACTGTAGGTAAATCGGCTAAAATTGTATTAAGTAATGCTTGATTATTGTTAAAATTAGTAATTAAAGCTAGTGCCATTGGATATGAATAAAATGATGCTACTGATGCTAAGTTTTCAGTGTATGTAATAATTGAACTTGGCACCTCTAAGCCATAAGCTTTAGCAAGTAGCATTAATTTAAATGCATCTCCTTCACTAGAAATTGTCGCAGTATTTAAATACTCAACTACTGTTTGTTTTGGAACAACTTGAGTTAAATCATAATCATATCCATTTTCATTTAAAAGAGTAATTGCCGCTATTGCGTTATAATCAAATAATACAACACCATTTTCAACACGAATAAAACTTGCTTTGTGTGTATCATATACACTTGATATAATATTTTCAATTTGAGCTATTTCAGGATTAACTAGATTTTTTTCGCGAAATCTAACATGTGAAAAATCTAGTTCAGACTCCATTACAGCTCCGCCTACTTTAGCAGTAAATTTAAAACTGCCTTTAAATTTATAAGTTGTTGTAATTGTATGAGTTGTATTTTCAATAGTAACTAGCACTTCTAATTCTGATTCTAAAGTACCAATAACAACATCAAATTCTTCTAGTTCTAATTCAACTAATATTTCTTTTTTCGCTGCTTCATCATTTGTCATGTGAAGTTTCATTTCAACTTCAGCATCACCAATTTTAGTTTCAAGTTCTAAGACAAGTTTTCCTTTTTCATTTTTAATTTTTAATTTGAACTCTAATTTTTGACCTACTTTGGGATCAACAATATATTGAAACTCTCTTTCACCTTTTTGAAGTTTAGATGAAACTTCTACTTTAATGTCATTAGCTTCATGGATAACTGTTAATTCTTTTTCACCATCTACTGGGTCAATTTCAACTTGACCGTCAATTAATAATTCTTTAACAGTTTCACCAACAGTAATTACTAATAATCCTTTAAATTCAGTTTCAACTTCATGTTCAGTTACGTTATAATGCATTACATAATTAACATCAGCACCTAATAAATCTTTAGAATCATATGTAGCCATTTTTTCGTAACCTTCACGGTTAGAATCAGAATGTTTAATTTCAACATTTTGCAAAAATGTTTCTAACATTAATAATTGTTGATCAATTACTCCTACTAATGAATCAGCTAAACTTACTTCAATGGCTTGCTGATTAATTTTAGGTCCAGTACTATTGGCTAATGTAACTTGCGATGCATTTGAGTTTAATGTTGCTGCGCCCTGAGACATATTAGCTGCTGACACAGCTTGAACCATATATGCGTCTTCATCTTTAGCTAATGACTTAATAGCTCCATTCTTTTTACAAGCTATTAAAGAAACGCCACCCAAAATTAGTAATAACACTAATAAAATTTTTCTTAATGTTTTCTTCATTTTTATTACCTTCTAATGTTTATTTTAATTCAAGAAAAGTAAATGTTTCTTGTAATTTTGTTAAATATATAGCGGTGATTAGTAAATCAGCTGAACCACCAAAACTTAAGTTTTTTTCTATGCAATAATTTGTTAAATCATTAATATCTTCTGGGTTATT
>FZPS01000006.1_pt77 | contig 33773 bp, 27 predicted proteins | sample 1817821 | NCBI WGS metagenome assembly FZPS01 (sample SAMEA104158645, study PRJEB21678) | metagenome | place: Germany | collected 2015-04-21
ATTTATATGTATTATATGCTTATTTATTAAGAATTAACGGGTTGCAATTATTGACAAAATTTTCAATGGAGTTTATAATTATTAATGTAATCAATAGTTATTTCCGACGTACAAATACGGAGAACAATCAATCGTGCTCAAAACCGACAAGTGCCCTGGCAAAATTACATATGCGTATAATAATTGTCAAAGCGGAATCCTTGACATGCTTCTGGCGGGTACCATATGCAATCCACATAATTTTACAAAATCGATACTCCCAGATAACAGCTATTTGATTGGGTATCTGCAAACAGGACGAGTGAAAATTGCCTACTGTGACGGTGTGCATTATCTGACTGAAAACGACCTGCTTTTCGTCCATAAAAACACTACATGTCAGCTGACCTTTGACTCTGAAAAAAGCAGCTTCGGGTATTGGTTTGTTTTATCCGGCAAGTTAATCGATTCGCTTGCTGATATTTACTCCTTATTGAATGTCTGCATCCGTAAGTCTTATGTCATCGACTCAATCATAACTATCAATGCTATCCTCTCGAAAACAAACACCCATAATTATCTTGCTAATATGGATGCCATTTCACGGTACATCTTCGACCTCGTATTAGCATTATACAACGGATGTGAGGAAGCACCGCCTTGCTCAGAGGATCAAATCGCCCAAAGAATCAAGCATTATATTGACAATAATATATACAACAATATCTCCCTCAATCTCATATCCGATCACTTTGGTCTGACAAAAATGCATATCATAAGACTTTTTAAGTCTGCATATGGGATTACCCCCATGCAGTACGCTATATCTAAACGCACAGATATAGCAAAAGCTCTGCTTACCGATACGAATATCTCAATAAAAACAATTAGCGAGATGCTCCATTACTCAAACTCACAGCATTTTTCAAACTCATTCCGAAAGCTTACAGGAACATCTCCAAACCGTTTTCGTCATGTTAGCAAATCAAAACTGAAAAACAATGCCTAATAGATAACCTCTACATGCACATTTTTCAATATTTATTTTAAATTTTCGCTCGATATAACATATGTGCCGGTCATACAGTATGACCGGCTTTTTATAAATGTGCACATGAGTATTACTGCTCGATATAATGCTCTATATCTCAATTATGTTATTTTTTTAAAATAGAATTGCGACAGAGTTTACCAAGCCATTTGTTTGTGTTATAATAATAGATGTTTACTACTTGGAGGCTTAATCCTATGTGCGGTTTCATCGGTTTTTCGGGATATTATCCCAACAGCAAAAATATTATCGGCGCGATGATGGACCGCATTATTCACCGCGGCCCTGATATGTCCGGTGAATATATTGGAGACGGCATTACACTTGGATTCCGCCGTCTCTCCATAATCGACCTCATCGACGGCACTCAGCCGATGTTTAATGAAACAGGCTCTCATGTTATCGTCTGTAATGGCGAGATATGTAATTTTATGGAACTGCGAGAGCAGCTTATCGCACGTGGACATATATTCAAGTCACGGTGTGATATGGAAGTCATTCTTCACGGCTACGAAGAATATGGCGAGGCCATCGTTTTAATGCTTCGCGGAATGTTTTCATTTGCTATATGGAACAGGGATGAAAAAACACTTTTCTGCGCTCGCGACCCTTTTGGCATCAAGCCTTTTTACTATACGGATTTAGGCGGTGAAATTCTCTTTGGCAGCGAGATAAAATGTTTCCTTGAGCACCCCGCATTTAAGCCGCGTGTAAATAATAAGGCGCTGCGCCCTTACCTTTCATTCCAGTATTCATCGATGGATGAGACATTTTTCACCGGTGTGTATAAGCTACCGCCGGCGCACATACTAACGTTTAAGAATGGTAAAATTAAAACAAAGCGTTACTGGGAAATAGTGTTTGAACCCGATGACAAAAAAAGTCTTGCCGACTTCATAAACGAAACAGATGAGATCGTTCGCGCTTCAGTCAACGCACATAAAATAAGCGACGTACCTGTCGGCTCGTTTTTGTCAGGCGGTATCGACTCAAGCTATGTAACGGCATCCCTTTTGCCGGAACACACGTTTTCCGTAGGTTTTGATATCGATGGCTTTGACGAGACTCAAGACGCTATTCGCTTATCAAAACTGCTTGGCGTCCAACATCACACAAAAATAATAACGCCGGAAGAATGTTTTGACGCTTTCCCCGACATACAGTACCACATGGACGAGCCTCAGGCTAATCCCTCGTCAGTTCCGCTATGGTTTCTCTCCGAGCTGACACGCCGTTATGTCACCGTTGTGCTTTCAGGCGAGGGAGCCGATGAAATATGGGGCGGTTATGAATCATACTTCACCCCGCCGCTCATGCGGAAGTATAAGCATTTGCCCGGCTTTCTGCGCCGTGGTGCGGCGTCAATAGCCGAAAAACTGCCGTATTTTAAAGGACACGATTTCATCATAAATTCAAGCGGTGTTCCGGAGAAATATTTTATCGGACAAGCAATCGTTTTCCCCGAAAAAGCTGCACTACACATCCTCACACCTGATTATCTGGTTGGCCCGTCACCGCGCGATATTACCCGACCGATTTATGACAAGGTAAAAGACGCGACGGAGCTTACAAAAAAGCAATATCTTGACCTAAATTTGTGGCTGCCGGGCGACATTTTATTAAAAGCAGACAAAATGTCTATGGCTCATTCTGTTGAGCTTAGAGTCCCCTACCTTGACCGTGTCGTTATGGAGTCCGCACGCCGCGTTCCCGATTGTTACCGCGTCAACGAAATTGACACAAAGTTTGTTCTCCGCCGCGCGGCGGCGAAAGTGCTCCCGGCAGAATGGGCAACACGCCCTAAAAAAGGATTTCCCGTGCCAATCCGCAAATGGCTGCGGGAGGATAAATTCTACAGCATTGTCCGTGAGTATTTTACTGCCGATTACGCCGCCGAATTCTTTAATCGCGATAAAATACTGAAAATCCTTGACGACCATAAAAACGGCGTCGCGAACAACCAGCGAATGATATGGGTGATATACGCATTCCTCGTTTGGTACAAACGCTTTTTCATTGACTTTGACAAGAAAACGTGAGGCGAAGAGAAATGTCCTCGATAAATATAATTCCCGTCATCATAGGTGCGGATTTAAACGCTTACAATATAGCGCGCGCATTTCATGAGGCGTACCGGGTCAAAAGTCATGTTTTTGGCCGCTTTGCCGTCAGCGCGACAAAATATTCGTCTATTGTAAAAACTCACTTAGTGCCCGACCTTACCGAAGGAGATGGCGAACGTCTCGCCGCTGTGCTCGATGAATTCTCACGCTCACATCCGGACGCATCAATGCCGCTTTTCGGGTGTACGGACGAATATGTCTTGATGATTATTGATCTTGCGGCAAAAGGGCGTCTTGATGCAAGGTACGCAGTGCCTTATACATCCCCGCGCTGCCGTGATCTTTTTGCTGAAAAAGCATTTTTTTACGCTATGTGCGATAAATACGGCGTCCCGTATCCAAAAACACTTATTATTTCGGAAAAATCACAGCTTCCATCAAACCTTTCAGATGAAGGATTCTCCTTTCCGCTTGTCATAAAGCCATCTTCAAGCGCCGAATACTGGCGCCACCCTTTCGATGGTATGAAAAAGGCTTATTTTGCAGAAACTCAAAAAGATGCGGAAGAAATCATCTCCCGTATATACGCGTCAGGCTACCCCGGACGCATTATCATACAAAAGCACATACCTGGTGGCGACGATGGAATGCGCGTCCTTACTACGTATTCAGATAAAACGGGACATGTCTCTATGATGTGCCTTGGACACGTGCTTCTTGAGGAGCATACACCGAAGGGAATCGGCAATCATTCGGCAATAATTACCGAATATAACCCTTCTCTCACTTCCCGTTTTCGTGCTATACTGGATGGGGAGGGCTACACAGGTTTTTGCAATTTTGATATTAAATTTGACAAGGAGACTGGTGAGCATTACGCATTTGATATGAACCTTCGTCAAGGACGCAGCAACTATTATGTAACTGCCGCCGGTGAAAACATAGCCCGCCTTGTCGTTGACGACTTGATTGAAGGTATTAAAAAACCCTTTCATGAAGTAGAAAAAAAGGTTTTTTGGCACTCTGTGCCGCGCGGTGTCATCCGTCGTTATACAAAAAATCCCGAGCTTGTCGCAAGCGCGCGTTTACTTGCGGCGTCAGGTGATGCGGCATCCTCTTACATGTATGCCCCCGACCTTCTGCGCTCACCTCTCCGCTTTGCATGTGTGCTTGAGATGGGGCGCCGCCAATACGGCAAGTATAAAAAATACTGCAAAGATTTATAATTAATATCTACAAGGGAGGCCCTGCAATTAAATGAGCGAAAAGAAAACCCTGGGAATTTTAGGAGGCATGGGCCCGATGGCGACTGTTTATTTCTACAGGCTTATTACTGAACATACATTAGCTACATGCGACGCTGAACACCTAAATATTTTAATAACAAGCCGAACGGACATACCGGACCGGACGAACTATATCATGGGGCGCATAAATGTCAGCCCAGCTCCTTTTATGTGCCACGACATTAAGACGCTTGAAGCTATGGGAGCCGACATAATTGCCGTTCCATGCAACACTGCTCACTTTTTCCACGACGAGATAACGGCCGCTGTGTCAATACCTGTTCTTGATATTGTCTCCATTACAGCCGACCATGTAAAAAGGCGCGGTTTTACCCGCGCAGGAATTCTTGCCACTGAAGGTACGATCCGTATTGGTGCTTATAAGCAGCAGCTTCAGAGGCTTGGTGTTGGGTGCGTAGAACCTGATGAAAAAACGCAGGCGAAAGTTACTGAGATAATATACGATTATGTCAAAGCCGGCCGCCCCGGCGGTGACGCCATATTCAAACGAGTCGCACGCGAAATGTATAAGCGAGGCTGCGACTGCCTCATACTCGGCTGCACGGAACTTTCGCTTGTTAGTGGTGGTGATGAGAATATGGTAGACTCACTTGAAACGCTTGCATATGCCTCAATCACCGCCTGCGGAAGTGAGCCGTGTGGCTTTAGCGAAGCCTTTTTGAGAGCTTATACGAAAATTACTCAAGATGCAGTAATACATCAGATTTAACAACAATCATTACATAAATAAGGAATTATCAATATGCGCCTTGATGCCCTGATGTCTAAATTAAATATAACTGTGCCTGCAGCGTTTGCCGCCCAAGATATCGATGCGATATCTTACGACTCGCGAATGTGCGCATCGGGCACCCTTTTCGTCTGCATTGAAGGCAACGTCACAGATGGTCACTTTTATGCAAAAGACGCATATGAGCGTGGAGCTCGCGCTTTTCTCTGCCAGAAGCCGGTTGATTTGCCAAAGGATGCGGCAGTTTTATATGCACCTGACACTCGCACGGCACTTGCCGATGTTGCTGCAGCTTTTTACGGTCATCCGGCGGACAAGCTCCGCCTTATCGGCATTACAGGCACAAAGGGCAAAACATCAACAGCGCTTTTAATTTACTCAATTTTTAGTGAAGCAGGCATTCCTGTCGGATATATCGGTACTGTTGGCGTGATGTTCTGCGGACGCCGCACGTCAACGCTCCGCACAACACCAGAAAGCGCTGATATTCAATTATACCTGTATAAAATGGTAAAAGCGGGGGTAAAGATTGTCATAATCGAGGTGTCCTCGCAGGCCATATTTATGGAGCGCATACATGGGCTGAAGTTTGAGACATGTATCTTCACAAATCTATCGCCCGACCATATTGGGCGCTATGAGCACCCGAATTTTGAGCACTACCGCTATTCAAAAGCGCGCCTTTTCTCTGACTTCGGATGCCAATTCATTGTATATAATGCTGATGACGAGAACAGTAGCTACATGCTTGCCAGAGCAACAGCACTTTCATGCGGAGTTTCAGTTGGCGACAATGCTCAAATTAAAGGAGAGGATATACGCTTATGGCGTGAAAGAGGCGCGCTTGGCGTTGATTTTACATGCGTTTTCGGAGACCGCAAGTACCCATTCCGCCTGCGGTCTCCCGGGATTTTCTCTGTTTATAATGCCCTCGAAGCTATTACTGTTGCCTATCATATTGGCATTCCGTTTGACATGATACGCACAGCGCTGAGCAATACAACACCGCTTGGACGGTTCGAGGTCGTCGATGCGCTGCCGTACTGTACCTTTGTTATTGATTACGCACATAATGCTGTTTCTCTTGAAGCTGCGCTGTCCGTACTCCGCAAGTATAACCCCACAAGGCTTGTAGTACTCGTCGGATGCGTTGGCGGACGCACATTTTCACGAAGGAAACCCGTCGGCGAAACAATTTCTCGCCTCGCAGATTTCTGTGTTCTGACAGCGGACGATCCGGATTTTGAGGATCCTATGGCTATCATACGCGATATCTTAGACGGTTTCGGCAACAGGAATACACCATTTACAGCAATACCAGACCGCGCAAAGGCTATTCGATATGCTGTCCGCAATGCACGTGAGGGTGATATTATACTGTTTGCGGGGAAAGGACACGAATCATTCCAGCTTATACGCGGTGAATACCTTGCATTCTCTGAGCGTAGTATTATCACTGAAGAAGCCCTCCGCCTCTCCGAAGAGAAAATTACTGTTAAGTAATCAGCTTACCACTGTGAAAAACAACGAGTTTTATAAATTAAAAAAGCCAAGCTCATCAAAACAGTGAGCTTGGCTTTTGCTTTATGATTTACCGTAATATGCCGACCCCACCTACCCTTTATTCGGCGAGGGTAAGAGCGAGAATATTATTAATAGTTTTCGGCTCTGATCTCAAAATAGCTTCTCGGATGAGAGCAAACAGGACAGACTTCGGGGGCTTCTTTGCCAATGTGAATATGTCCGCAGTTTGAGCACTGCCAAATGGTGTCGCCATCGCGTGAGAAAACAAGCCCTCCTTCGACGTTGGCAAGAAGCTTGCGGTATCTCTCCTCGTGCTCCTTCTCAATCTTTGCAACCATCTCAAATCTCTCGGCGATTTCGTCGAACCCTTCTTCTCTTGCCGTCTTAGCGAAACCGGCATACATATCCGTCCACTCATAGTTTTCGCCTTCGGCTGCAGTTTTGAGGTTCTCGGCTGTTGTGCCTATGCCATTGAGGTACTTAAACCAAATTTTAGCGTGCTCTTTTTCATTTAAGGCTGTTTCCTCAAAAATCTTTGCAATCTGAACGTAACCGTCTTTTTTCGCTTTCGATGCAAAATACAAATACTTAGTATGAGCCTGCGATTCACCTGCAAAAGCTGCAAGAAGGTTTGCCTCAGTTTTGCTTCCCTTTAGCACAGGTTCTATCAGAACAAATGATGAACCGGGAGCGCCGCATACCGGGCAAACAAAGCCTTCAGGTATTTTATCTCCCTCATAAATGTATCCGCAAATCGGGCATTTCCATTTTTTCATTTTTCATAACCTTCCTTTATAATTTTTTAATTTTTTATTAGCAGAGTTTTCATTTGCTACAGCGCACTCATCGCAAATATAATTAATCGTTACGTCACAAGAAATAACCCTCTCACCTGCGTGTGCAAGTATTTCATCCCGCAAGGTTGGGCTTATTTCAAAATCATTTATCCCGCCGCAGGCGACACAGTGTAGGTGCCCATGCGGGTGTTCAATACGATCGTAACGTTCCGGCTGACCGGGAAACGAAAGCTTTCTTATTTCACCGGAGCTGGTAAGCAGCTTTAAATTGCGGTAAACAGTCCCAACAGCAATGGAGGGCATCTTCTGCCGCGCTTCGATGTATATTTCTGCGGCGGTTGGATGATTACGGGAGCTGTTGACAATCCCTGTTATTAATTCTCGTTGCTTTGTCATCTTGAAATTTTAAATCTTTCTCGAAAAATTAGGAATGATTCTTAATTTTGATTGAATTATACCACAGGATGGTTCTCAATGTCAATACATATAAGTAAAAAACTGAATGCTGTTTTTAATTTACATTTTCACGCTACATTCGTCTAATTTTTATATTTCATTCGTATCACATCTTGGCAATCAAAAATGAATTAAAATAGCACTTTTATCGTTGTACCGACGCCCAGGCTGCTTTGTACTGACACTGACGCTCCGATGAACATCGCACCGTGCTTTACAATGGATAAACCAAGTCCGGTGCCGCCAATCTCCTTTGAATGGCTGCGGTCAACACGGTAAAAACGCTTGAATATATGAGGCAAATCTTTCGGCGCAATACCTATTCCAGTGTCAGCTATGGTCAATTCCACGCCGTCAAGGCACCGCCGTATTGAAAATGTGACAGTTCCATTTTCTTTATTATATTTAACTGCATTATCGGCTATATTAAATATAATTTCCTCGACAATCTGAACCGCGCCCCGTATGACAGCATGTTCACCATAAATATAAAACTTAATTCCCTGCTGCTTCGCCGGAAGCTCAAGCTGAGATGTGATTTTTTCGCATAAGGCGAAAAGGTCAATTTCCTCACTTGGGAACTCTATCTCCTTGCTGTCAAGCTGCGACAGCTTGATAATGTCTCCGACGAGCGTAACAAGGCGCTGCGACTCATCATATATCTTACCTGCGAAACGAATGGCGTCATCGCCCCGCGCAAGCCCGTTTTTAATAATTTCTGCGTAACCGGATATTGATGTAAGCGGTGTTTTGAGCTCGTGTGACACATTTGCTGTGAAGTCCCGTCGCATTGCCTCTTGATCTTCATGCTCCTTTTCAAGCTCCCGTATTTTTTCATCAATCTCGGCATTGTGTTTGGCAAGACGGGCTGTAAATTGCTCATACTCTTTCACAACTGATGAGTACTCCGGATTCCATACATCAATATCATCAAGACTCTTCTTCGCAAGATGGGAGAGCTTTTTCGAAAAATAAACCGACAGAACAGTGGCTGTTAACGCAGAAAATAAAATAGAAGCTAAAGCACATAGCCAAATATCCACGCTTTCCTTGTCAGGTGCGGCTATAAAATACAAAAAAGGCGCGATAGCACATATCGCCGTCGCCGCCGAAGTAATTATTATAAAGCGTAAAGCTGACGTACGAAGTGACGCCGGGCGATACGGCTTTTTTTTGTTAATTACACTATATTTATATCTCATAATAAATCAATGCACTTTGTTCAGATTTTCTGTTTAATCTAAGTCTTGCTCGCTGTCCGTGCCATTCCTCACTCTTGCTGTCTCCCGCAAGCGATACCCGACACCGCGTATCGTCTCGATCATATCGCCAGCCACGCCAAGTTTTTTTCTAAGAGACCGTATGTGAACATCGACCGTACGGCTTTCGCCGCAGTACGAATACCCCCACACATTGTTAAGAATCTGATCGCGTGACAAAACAATATTTTTATTTTCAAGAAAAAGAAGCAATGTTTCGTATTCCTTTGGTGTAAGCTGAACCTCCGTGCCATTGACACGAACCGAATGAGCAGCTGGGGAAACACAAAGCTCGCCTACTCTGTATTCGATTTCTTTTTTCTCATCAGCAGGTGACACCCTGCGCAAAAGAGCCTTAACACGGGCGACAAGCTCCATCATGCCAAACGGTTTCGGTATGTAGTCATCGGCGCCGGATTCAAGCCCCCTTACCTTATCATATTCGCTTCCACGGGCAGTCAGCATGATAACAGGAAGCGATTTTGTCTTAGGGTCTGAACGAAGCCAAGCCAAAAGTGACAGCCCGTCCTCCTCAGGCAGCATAATATCAAGCATGACAAGTGACGGCAAATCACTTTTCATCGCTTCACGAAACGATGATGGAGATGCAAACCCCCGCGCACTGAGCCCAGTACTGTTAAGCGTATAAACAACAAGCTCTCGTATGTTTTCATCGTCTTCGACAATGTATATCAATGGCATTCTCCCTTCTCGTTTCTTATAAGCATACAAGTTGTTAAACGACATACACCAAATGCACCATATCGCTATATTTATTCTATCGTGTAAAGTTCAATCAATGTGATTATATCATAATATTATTAGGATGATCAACATAAATAAATATCACCGCTAATTACAGTCGTACAAAAAGCAGCAAGCCACCTCATTTTTTACATTTGCAAATATTATGTCAAATTTTGTTATAATATTGCATAACACGCGATTTTATAGCATAAAGCACAGTATTAATACAGCAAAGATAGTAATATCTGTCTTTTTAAAAACGGCCGTTTACACGCAAGACTGTGCGTACAAATGGTCGTTTTGTTCTTGTATATAAGGAAACTCCACTGATAGTAGGGCTTTATTTTGAGATTGTAGATAGCAGCTTGTTCTCTCCCTTGCTGGTTATTTACTGTTTCTACCTCGCGGCATCTTGTGTAGGTTGGCTTATAACTATGTCTCGTATAAAATGAACTCAAAGCAAATTCCCCGCTTGAATGGTGAATAGATTTTTTGTTAAAAATATTAACAATAGTAATAAGTAAAAATTTACATACAAAAGACACATAAATGAGGTGGCATACAAATGAACACAACTGCAAAGAAAATGATAGCGGGAGCCGGTGCTGCCGCCGCTTTATTAATGGCAGCGTCATACGTGACCGGGGAGCTTGTATATAGATTCACGTTTCCCCGCAAGCGCATGAAAGTATTTACAAACACAAGCGGATCTTCACGGTCATCTATCATCTCCGCTATCAAAGCAAAAGCTGTCGCCAGTGCGTATAATTTTACGCATTCAGTCCCGAAAGCAAACTCAAAAAAGTCTCTTAAGCAAAAATTAAAAACTAACATAGAGAAAAGTTCGACCAGCGATACCCCGAAAGCCATATCTGAAGCGCTGCCTGCTCTTCACGTGAAACGAGCACTCCCTGCCGATGAACCCGCATATCTTTCAGCTATGTCACGCGGGCCACAGGTTGCTCTTGTCGAACGCATCAGAGAAGCAAGAGCGTGGCTTGCCTCTTTACCGCGCGAGCGTGTTTCTATCGTCAGCCGCGACGGGCTTAAGCTCGTCGGACGCTTTTATCCTAATCCCGCGGGGGAGAGCGTGCAGAAGGCATCAAATAAAACCATATTAATTGTTCATGGATACCGCAGCAGCGGTGAGTACGACCTCAGCTGTGGCTGCCCTTACTTTTGGGAAAAAGGCTTTAATCTTTTGATAATAGACGGGCGCGGTCATGGCGAAAGTGAAGGCGAATACATCACCTTCGGCCAGCTTGAACGATACGACGTCGTCGAATGGTGCAAATATTTAACATATCGCTTCGGACAATCTCATAAAATCATACTTGACGGCATGTCAATGGGCTGTACTATCGTCCTTCTTGCGACAGCCGAACCTGACCTGCCGGCGAATGTCTGTGCTGTTATTGCCGACTGCGGCTTCGTCAGCCCTTACGGTGAATTCCGCCATGTCCTCCCTAACATGCTCCACCTCCCCGTTTTCCCGACACTTTATATCGCATCATTTATTTGCAGACTCCGCGCCAGTTTTACGACGAAAAACGTCAGCACGCTTGACGCAGTGAAAAAAATAAAAATCCCGGTTTTATTTGTGCACGGGCTTGATGATAAATACGTCCCGCCTTGCAACACAAAGCAAAATTATGATGCTTGCACAGCGCCAAAAGACGTACTTTTCGTCGAGGGCGCCGGGCACGGCATGAGTTTTCTTTATGCTGAAGACGCGTACAAAGCAAAAGTCGATTCTTTATTTGCAAAAGCTGGGGTTTAACAAAAAATAATGTCATTTTACATTGTACTGCGTCCCGCTTTTTTTGTGTTATAGCTTTTTTTCTGCATTACTATGATTTAATTATCAAACCATGTGTAAAAGCATCAACTTGTTTTTTAAACAAAACATTCTGATAAAAGGAAAAGTCAAGCGGTTTTAGCTTGACTTTTGCTTTATATTGCTTGTATTCTATTCATTCTATATTGTTTTTGTTTTAAACCACATCAACATAAATGCGAATGGCACCGATTTTTGCGCTACTCATTTCTTTTTAATAATGCGTCGGGCGATCTTTTCAATCATCACAGCTCCCTAATCAATATCAAAACTCAAAGGCTGCCTGTGCTTATTTTTATATGCCGTATATATCGCCATCGTCAAAATCTGCATCTTGGTTTTGACTGTAGGGCAGATAAGTATTATTTATGTCATCGTTTTTATCGCTTTTATCGCTTTCATTTTCGCCTGCCGTATTAATACCCGCATTTCCTGCCGTATCACTACCGCTGCTTTGTTCACCCCTGTCACCACCATCGCTACTGCTTTTGCTATGTGACTCGCCATTGTTTACAAGTTCGTTTATATTATCTATTATAAAACGCTGCATACGCTCGTCGTAAACATTTTGCTGATAATACCGGCCAACAGCGTCTGTGCGCTCAAGTGTCGTTATGCCGGATGCACGCCCAAGCTCGGTGGCAGTTCTTACATGCCCGCCTTCCTCATTTACCGTAACCTCAAGATAACCCAGAGATACAAGGCGGGCCGCCAGCTTGCCACCGGAAACGCCCCACATAACGCTTTGATCGATTTTATCATTTATACGTGCCGCAATTGTATTAATTCCGACATGACCGGAGGTTATGGGGATTGACGCTTTCTGCTCATCAGTCAAATAAAAGCGTTTCTTTTGCTTTTTCTGCTCTGTTATCTGACGCACTGTTGGACGAAGTGATGTTCTTTTGCCATATGACATTATCTTTTCATTCAGTACACAAGATATATATGAAAAACAACGGATGAACCTTTTATCACGTAAAATAGTTTCACTATCAAGCGGCGCACCGTCGATCGGATTAACACCTGCGGCGAGGCTGTCCATATAATGTTTTGCACGTTTTAAAAGTTCATATTCGCCTGCGCCTGCACTTGCGCCCCCACTTGTGTTTTTATCCACAGTTGATCATTCCTCCACTACACACCGGTGTTTTTATCACTTTTATTTTATTGTTGCTTACCGAGTCAAGTACTCTGTAATTTGATTATATCATAATTTACTTATCTTATCAGCAATTTCTTGGAAAATATTAAATTACTGGCACGTCATTTATCCAAATTGCTATGTTAACTTGATTTTATGTCGGAGTAGCTGTATAATATTCATCAGTTTATTAATCGACTATACAATTCTTTTAAAGGAGATACTATCTCACATGGCAGAACTTCAGTACACAAGCGAAGTGCAGAACATGTGTCCCGTAACCAAGGGGCCAAAGCACGGACCCGCCCCGATTCCCGAAGAGGGCAGATGGGTCAAGGCCTATGAAATTAAGGATATATCAGGCCTTTCGCACGGAATCGGTTGGTGCGCTCCTCAGCAGGGTGCCTGCAAGCTGACTCTTAACGTTAAGAACGGTATCATTGAGGAAGCGCTAGTTGAGACAATCGGATGCTCCGGCATGACACATTCAGCTGCTATGGCGGCAGAAATTCTTCAAGGTAAAACACTTCTTGAAGCTCTTAATACAGACCTCGTCTGCGATGCAATTAACGTCGCTATGCGTGAGATTTTCAAGCAGCTTGCCTATGGCCGCAGCCAAACAGCATTCTCGGAAGATGGACTTCCGGTTGGTTCATCTCTTGATGACCTCGGCAAAGGACTGCGTTCACAGGTCGGCACAATGTTCGCGACGAATGCGAAGGGTGCCCGCTACCTTGAAATGGCTGAGGGTTATGTTCTGTCCCTCGGGCTTGATGAAAACAACGAAGTTATAGGCTACAAGTTCGTAAACCTTGGCAAAATGATGGAAGCTATCAGAGACGGCAAGGATCCTAAGGAAGCATACGAAGCCAATATTAAAACTTATGGCAGATATGCAGATGCCGTCAAATACATAGACCCGAGAAAGGAATAAGGAGGCGCCGCCGATGTCAAATAACGTAAAATTTGAAGGTTTTGAGCGCAGAATTGATAAAATTAAGGTCTGTATGGCTGAGTATGGCATAGCAGACCTCGAGGAGGCGCGCTCTATATGCTTATCATATGGTTTTGATCCAGATTCTATTGTAAAAGGTGTTCAGCCTATAGCTTTTGATGACGCAAGCTGGGCATATACGCTCGGATGTGCCATTGCTATCAAGAAAAACTGTAAATCTGCCGCTGACGCTGCCGAAGCAATCGGCATAGGGCTTCAGGCATTTTGCATTCCCGGCTCTGTCGCTGAAAACCGCAAGGTTGGTTTTGGCCATGGAAACCTTGCCGCTATGCTTTTGCGCGAGGAAACGAAATGTTTCTGCTTCCTCGCCGGCCACGAATCATTCGCAGCGGCAGAAGGCGCCATTGGTATCGCCCGCAACGCTAATAAAGTCCGCCGCGAACCGCTCCGCGTAATCCTCAACGGACTTGGCAAGGATGCCGCCTATATCATATCCCGTATAAACGGCTTTACATATGTTCTTACCGATTATGACTTCTACAATGATGAGCTGAAAATTATATCTAAGACGCCATTTTCAAATGGCGAACGCGCTAACGTTCTCTGCTACGGTGCAAACGACGTTCTTGAAGGCGTTGCGATAATGAAGCATGAAAAAGTCGGTGTATCGATAACGGGCAACTCGACGAACCCGACACGCTTCCAGCATCTTGTCGCCGGCACCTACAAGAAATGGTGCTATGAAAACGGCTTCAAATACTTCTCCGTTGCTTCTGGCGGCGGCACAGGACGTACTCTCCATCCGGACAACATGGCTGCAGGCCCCGCTTCATATGGCCTCACCGACTCAATGGGCCGTATGCATGGCGATGCTCAGTTCGCCGGTTCGTCCTCCGTTCCCGCTCACGTGGAAATGATGGGCTTCATCGGCATGGGCAACAACCCGATGGTTGGCGCTACCGTCGCCTGCGCGGTCGCTGTCCAGCAAGCGTTAAATAAGTAAGCTATAGCTACAAAATTAGGGCACTTGCCGCTTGGCAGGTGCCCTTTGTTTTTGTATAAAACAGAGTAAAAAACTGCATGCGTCCACATTGTGTCCACGTTGTCTTGTACATTAAAACTCCCGATAGAAATCATCTTTCATCTCGGATGTCACAAGGTAGCATTCTTTCCCATATAGAAGCTTTGCAGGCACACGCCACGCCTCGCCGTTATAGAAGTTGTCGGCAACAAGCTCTCCGTCCGCATATATTTGCGCGACGTCACACGGGAACGGAATATTAATGAAGCCCGCGTCGCTCGTTACACTTATTTTCCTCCATGTGCGTTTGCGCTCACCGCCTATGTTAAGCTGACACTCGTATTTTGGCACAAAAGGTTCTTCAACTTCCTCAAAGTTTACCGACGCCGGTTTAAAATCGACTGTCACTTCCGTGTATTCAAAGCCTTCGCCACCCCACTTAAAATAGCTGTAGCTTCCGTCTTCTATTGCATGGATTTGACCGTCTTCTTCATACATACTGCAGCCGCAGCCTATGTATAATGTTTTTCTGAGCCTTCTGGCATACGCTGCCTCATCAAACGAAAGGGTAACAATTTTTATATTGTTTACCTCCACCTTTGACTCAAGACCAACCTTCGTTTTAACTATGTGTCCGTCGCTGAACTTGTATTGCGGCGTAATTCCTTCTATTGCTACGAAAAAATATGTATTGTCTATACGGCACAGCGGCTGTGCTGTTGCATACTCAAGCATATTCCCTGACAAATCCATGTTGAAAGGCATAAAAAAGCTGACTTTCCCGCACACATTGATAGGCGGGAATTTTACTATGCCTGTATCAATCACCACATCATATATATCCTCTATCTCTGCAAGCCTCTGATAATGGTTTATGAATACAAACCCGCTTTTTTCGTCTCTTCTCATTGAGTATCTGAGTGCACTAAGGTTGTCTGCCGTAACATCTTCCGTCCCCATGACGGCCTCCATCGGGGCAAGTATCTCTCCGAAGTCCTGTAAAAACAGATGCAGGATATTTAAAAGCCCATACTGCTCTCTTGCTTCACCGTATGATGTTAAGGCTGTATGGAAATCATAGTTTAGTATAGGATAATCATTCGGATATCCTGTTTCTTTTGACTCCTGCAGAGTCGTGAGCTTGCCAATTTTATTTATCCCGCCGTGATACATATAATAACCAACTAAATTGTTGCCGGAGCCAAGCTTGACAAGCGACATCGCATAAGCATCCATCCCTGAGATTATCGGACGCCGGTGATGTGTAGCCATAATTCCTGCTCCAAGCTCACACATCGCAAAAGGATACTTTTCATATGGCAATCTCCAGCCGCTCGGGTCGGTATCTTTTATGATGTCAACTCCAACCGCTGAATCGTTTCTGTTTTTATCAAACACATAATTGCGCGATAGTGGCAGTCTGTGTGTGCCTTTTGCCCAAGGAGCGTCCGCATATGCAGAAAATACGGGCAAGACCTCATCAACCGGAATTTTTGCTCCATATCTGCTATTCCAGCCTGTAACGGTGTAAAGCGGCACATCAAAACCTATCTCAACAGCGAGTTTTTTCAGGGCAAGCAAATGCTCCGCGTTATTCGTCAGTTCATTTTCAAGCTGAACACCGATGATGTTGCCACCGTCTTTGTAAAACTTCCCTTTTACCTGCTCATATATCTTTTCGTACCATATGCGTACTTTTGCCATATACTCATCGTTGTTATCACGCAGCTTATACGGCTTTTTAGCAAGCCAGTTCGGAAATCCGCCGTTTCTGCACTCGCCATGAACCCAGGGCCCTATGCGAATCACAACATCAAGGCCGGCTTTTGCAGCGTCATCAATGAATTTCGCAACATCAAGATCGCCTGAAAAGTCAAATTCTCCTTCAATCTCCTCATGGTATATCCAGAAAAGATAAGTTGCGACGATACCAACACCGCCGGCTTTCATCTTACAAAGCTCACGATACCAATTATCTTTGTTGTCGCGGAAAAAATGATACTCCCCCATCACACCTATCCATGGCTCCCCGCCGCGCTCGATGTATATATTTGTTACATCAATGCGCTCACCGAAAGGGTTCCCCCCGCCAAGGTTCAGATGGTTACGCAGTATTTTACTTTTTTCATATGGCTTAAATGTGTACGTCATTTCTTTTCCCCCAAATGTAATACACTATTATGCGTAATCGGTGACTAATAGCCGTTTTTATAATAATAAACAATTGTTGATTGTTTATCAAGTCGAAACTTTACGGGTATCAACAGTAAAAATAAAGGGCTGCAGCAAAATAAAACTGCCACAGCCCAATTTTAATATGTTATTACACAATCGACTAATATCGACCCTTTTTGTTATGCTTCCGCCTATTTTGTGCTCGAAAGGGTGGAAATGTCGAAAAGCTTCGTATTGTACTGATTATAATGGCTTGCGATAATGTCTGCAAGCGCTGATGCTGTGTCAAGGCTCGTCATGCACGGTATGCCGAGCTGCATCGCACGATGGCGGAGCTTTCTATAGTCGCCAACGCTGATGTCCATGACGCCGCCTGTATATACGATATAATTGATCGTTTTAGATTCAACAAGATCGTATATATCGTTGTTTTCCCATACGTCGCGGGCTGTCTGTATGTCAATGCCATGACTGCGTATAGCTGCTGCTGTGTCAGGTGTACCATATAGGCGAACGCCTATATCGCAGAATTTTTCAGCAAGGGCTATCGCATCTTTGTGGTCATAATCCTCGACGCTGATGAGCACGCCAATCTCGCGGCGGTCGGCCGGTGAGCAGACGTCAAGTCCCGATGCGACAAGCCCTTTATAAAGCGCTTCCGTCTTCGTGCGCCCTATGCCAAGCACCTCGCCCGTCGATTTCATCTCAGGGCCAAGAATTGAGTCGGCATCCGTCAGTTTCTCAAACGAAAATACCGGAACCTTAACGGCGTAGCAGTACGGGGCACGCCATAAACCTGTTCCATAACCGATGTCACGCAGACGCTCACCTACCATAACGCGGGCAGCGATATCTACCATAGGAACACCGGTAACTTTGCTGATGTACGGTATTGTGCGTGAGGCGCGCGGGTTGACTTCAATTACATACAGTTCATCCGAATATACGAGATACTGTATGTTTACAAGCCCTTTTGTGCCGAGGGCAACCGCTAACTTTTTCGATACCTCGCATATTTTCTTCTCCATCCGCTCGCTTAAGTTATACGGCGGATAAACTGCTATCGAGTCTCCCGAGTGAATACCTGCGCGCTCAATATGCTCCATAATGCCGGGGATGAGGATGTCCTCGCTGTCGGATATAACGTCAACTTCAAGCTCCGCACCGGGCATATACTTGTCAATTAAAACAGGGTTTTCGATGCCGCCTGCAAGAATCGCCGACATATAGCTTCTTGTATCCACATCGGAGCGCGCTATTGTCATCCCCTGCCCGCCTATAACGTAAGACGGGCGCAAAAGCACAGGGTAGCCAAGCATATTTGCTGCAAGAAGAGCTTCGTCAAGCGTTTTAACTGTGCAGCCCTTCGGGCGGCTAATATTAAACTTCTCAAGCAGCTTATCGAAGCGTTCGCGGTCCTCAGCGATGTCAATAGCGTCGGCTGACGTGCCGAGTATCGGCACGCCGGCAGCGTGAAGCCCTTTAACGAGCCTGATTGCCGTCTGCCCGCCAAAAGCAACGACGACACCGATGGGTTTTTCGTGGCGCACGATGTCCATGACATCATCAAGACGCGGCGGCTCAAAGTAAAGCCTGTCCGCTGTGTCAAAGTCTGTCGAGACCGTTTCGGGATTGTTGTTTACTATAACAACATCATACCCCTGACGTTTAAGAGCCCAGACGCAGTGGACGCTTGAATAGTCAAACTCAATTCCCTGCCCGATTCGTATGGGGCCGGAACCGATGACAAGGATAGTTTTTGCATCTTTTTTGATAAATTCGGAAGCTTCGTCCTCGCCGCCTTCTTCAGGTGTGCTGTACGCCGCGTAAAAATACGGTGTTTCTGCGGCAAATTCACCGGCGCACGTGTCAACCATTCGGTAGACAGGCGCTATATGTGGAGGCAGAGGTGAGCCGCTCATACGCAAAAGTGATGAGTCAGCATAACCAAGCTTCTTTCCACGCAGATATTCATCTGGACTTATCTTGACACCTGTTACAGAAACCTCATACTCAACGAGATTTTTAATTTTTGCAAGGAACCACATGTCTATCTTTGATGCTTTGTATATATCATCTATTGCGACGCCGCGGCGCAAAAGCTCGGCTATCGCAAAAATGCGCTCATCAGTTGCGTTTTCTGTAATATCCCATAAGTCTTTCTCATTCCATTCACGAAAGCGCGGCAGAAGAATCGTGTCAGCCCCAACTTCAGCACCGCGTATTGCTTTTATAAGCGCAGCCTCGAAGTTATCGGCAAGCGTCATGACCTCGCCCGTCGCTTTCATCTGCGTTCCAAGCCTGCGGCTTGAACCGGGGAATTTGTCAAAAGGCCACTTTGGCATTTTAACGGCTACATAGTCAAGCGCCGGCTCAAAAGTTGCATATGTCGTTCCCGTCACAGAATTCTTTATCTCATCAAGCGTGTAACCAAGCGCCAGTTTCGTTGCAACCTTTGCTATCGGATAACCTGTCGCTTTCGATGCGAGCGCTGATGAGCGTGAAACCCTCGGGTTTACCTCTATAACAACATACTCAAAACTATCGGGGTTGAGGGCAAATTGTATATTGCAGCCGCCAGTGACCCCAAGCGCTGATATAATGTCAAGCGCTGCCGTACGCAGCATCTGATATTCCTTATCAGAAAGCGTAAGAGCTGGCGCCACGACTATGCTGTCGCCTGTATGAATGCCAACCGGATCGACGTTTTCCATCGAGCAAATTGTAATAACGTTGCCGGCGCTGTCACGCATGACTTCAAACTCAATTTCTTTCCAGCCGGCAACACAGCGCTCAATGAGCACCTGCCCGATGGGTGACTGACCGATACCGGACTCTGTTATAGCTTTCAGTGACTCTTCATCAACTGCTATCCCGCCGCCAGTGCCACCAAGCGTATATGCCGGACGAATTATCACTGGATAACCATTCTCGCGGGCAAAGTCGAGCGTTTCTTCTACCGTATAAACGACAGTAGATTTAGCGCATGGCTGCCCTATCGACTCCATTGTCTCTTTGAATAGCTCTCTGTCTTCCGCTTTGTCGATAGTTTCAGGCGATGCGCCAAGAAGGCGCACACCGTGTTTTTCAAGGAATCCCGCCCGCGCAAGCTTCATGCAAAGCGTCAGCGCTGTCTGCCCGCCAAGTCCTGACAAAATCCCGTCGGGTTTTTCCACCTCGATGATGCGCTCAACAGTTTCAAGCGTCAGCGGCTCAATATAAACTTTGTCTGCTATCGCAGTGTCCGTCATAATTGTTGCGGGGTTCGAGTTTAAAAGGATAATTTCAATCCTATCCTCGCGAAGAGCACGGCAAGCCTGCGTGCCGGAGTAGTCAAACTCAGCCGCCTGTCCGATGACAATTGGGCCAGAACCGATCATCAAAACACGGCGGATAGATTTATCACGCGGCATTAAAAATCACCTGCCCTTCTGTTTCTCATACGCAATATAAATTCATCGAATATGAAGCGAGTATCGTGCGGGCCGGCGCCTGCCTCAGGATGAAACTGCACAGAAAACGACCCATTTTCTTTATACTCGATGCCCTCGCAACCTCCGTCGTTTACGTTTGAATAGAGCAGCTTCGCTTTCTTAGGATCAATGCTCTCCGAGATGACAGTGTAGCCGTGGTTTTGCGACGTAATGAATACGCGGCCGTCCGTATGGCGGCGAACCGGCTGGTTTTCACCGCGGTGACCGTATTTCATCTTTGTTGTTTTAAAACCATGCGCAAGAGCAACGATCTGATGTCCAAGGCATATGCCGAATATTGGAAGCCCCGTACCCAAAAGCTCACGTACAGTTTCAATTATAGTGGGATTGTTCTGTGGGTCGCCTGGACCGTTTGACACAAGTACCCCGTCGGGTGAATACGCAGTTATATCCTTCACGCTTGTTAGGGCAGGAACGATATAAACGGAGCAGCCACGCTCTAAAAAGCACTCAAGAATGCTCCTTTTATAGCCACAGTCAAGAATGACAACCGTCGGCCCGCCCTCTTTACCGGGGTGATATTCGATAGTCTTAACTGAAACTGACGGTACTACGTCCTTCGGTACGCTATATGCCCGCAGTGCTTCCAAGTCGCAGGACTCGGGGTTTTTTGTTATCATGCCGTTCATAACCCCGCGCTCGCGGATAAGCCGCGTCAGGCTTCGCGTGTCGACACCCTTAATACCGACAACCCCATAACTTTTAAGCCAACTGTCAAGATTATCTCTTGAGCGGAAGTTTGACGGTGTATCGCAGCATTCGCGCACGATATATGCGCTGACATAAGGCTTGTCTGCTTCCATATCGGCGAGATTTACACCGTAATTGCCGATTAAGGGGAACGTCTGTATGACGCCATACCCTGCATAGCTTTTATCGGTTAGCGTTTCCATATAGCCAGTCATACCGGTGGCAAAAACCATCTCACACATGACCTCTCCTTCCGCACCGAAAGGCTCGCCGCGGAAAACACGTCCGTTTTCAAGCACAAGATATAGTATCTGTGAATTCTTTTGTTCCAAGCTAAACCTCACATTAATATAGAATAACTATTGTTACAATAGAATAATACTTTATGTTAAACTGGACACTTTTTAAGAGCAGTTTTTTCCTGCACATCATTTATTTATGTTGGGTAATTCCCGCTGAAGCAGGCCGTGCAATAGCCAGCTGTCGGCGAATTCCCACGCGCTATATATCTTACATGGTTAAGTTCAAGATAGCCAAGGCTGTCCGCACCTATTATCTGTGCGATTTCTGGGACCGTCGCATGGTATGCGATAAGTTCCCGGCGTGAATCTATATCGGTTCCATAAAAACATGGGTTTAAAAACGGCGGCGCAGACACACGTACGTGAACCTCCGTCGCGCCTGCCTCACGCAGCATACCGATTAGCTGCTTCATTGTTGTGCCACGCACAATCGAGTCGTCAACAAGAACTACGCGCTTGCCGGCTACCGCGTCGGCTACGACGTTGAGCTTAAGCTTTATAATACTCTCACGCTCGGACTGCTGTGGCACAATAAAGCTGCGGCCTATGTATTTATTCTTAATAAGCCCGATGTCGTACCGTATTCCTGATTGATGTGAATAGCCGATGGCGGCGTCGATGCCGGAATCCGGTACGCCAATTACAACATCAGCCTGCACCGGATGCTCTATTGCTAAAAGTGCGCCGGCTTTTTTGCGCGCTTCGTGAACGTGAACTTTGTCAATGACGGAATCTGGACGCGCAAAGTATATGTATTCAAAGATACAAAGCGACGGTTGCGCTTCGCTACAGTGAGTGCGAATATAATTTACACCTTCAGGAGAAAAAACAATTACCTCTCCCGGGTCAACTTCGCGTTCAAGGCGCGCGCCGACGGCATCAAGAGCGCAGCTCTCTGACGCGATGACATATCGCCCATCAGGCGTTTTTCCAAAGCAAAGCGGACGGAAACCATGCGGGTCGCGCACTGCTATCAGCTTCTGCGGTGACATGATTACAAGCGAATATGCCCCTTCAAAGCTCGCCATTGCTCGCGTGACCGCTTCTTCAATCGAGGTAGAACGAAGACGCTCCTGTATTATAATGTAACCAATTAACTCTGTGTCAGACGTCGTATGAAACACAGCGCCAGATAATTCAAGTCGCTGCCGCAGCTCCTTGGCATTTGTAAGGTTGCCGTTATGCGCGAGGGCAAGATTGCCCTTTAAGTGTTTGAACACCAACGGCTGAGCATTCTGGCGAGTATTGCTGCCATTAGCGCCGTAACACACATGACCTACTGCCATGTTTCCCACACCAAGAGATGCAATCACACTTTTTGTGAACACCTCGCCAACAAGCCCCATATCGACATGCATGTAAAACGATCTGTCACGGCATACTACAATACCGCAGCTTTCCTGCCCCCGATGCTGGAGTGCGTAAAGCCCGTGATATGTTATCAGCGAAACATCGGTGTCACTGTTTCCATAGACGCCAAAAACGCCACATTCTTCGTTATATTGTCTCATAGCACCTTATTAACCACTCTGTATAACATTTCAGTATATGCATCCTCAACACCGCCAAGATTTTGACGGAAACGGTCTTTGTCAAGTTTCTCTTTCGTCCTAACATCCCAGAAACGGCATGTGTCAGGCGAAATTTCATCTGCAAGTATAATGCCGCCGCCGGGCAAACGGCCAAACTCAAGCTTAAAATCGACAAGTTCAATGCCAATATCAAAGAAAAAGGAGCTCATCGCAGCATTGATGGCGAGAGCGTATTTTTTTATTTCTTTTATTTCATCATATGTCGCAAGTTTTAAGGCAAGCGCTTGAGATGTGTTTATCGGTGGATCGCCAAGCTCATCGTTTTTATACGAAAACTCAACAACAGGCATATCAAACTCCATGCCGTCCGGGACACCAAATCGCTTCACAAAGGAACCTGTTGCGCGGTTGCGTACGATAACTTCAAGCGGTATAATCTCAACTTTTTTTACAAGCGTCTCCCTATCGGACAGCTCCTTTACAAAATGTGTCGGAATTCCCTTCTCCATAAGGTAGGTCATCATCTTGTTCGTTATTTTATTGTTGATAACCCCCTTGCCCGCGATTGTTCCGCGCTTTTGCCCGTTAAAAGCTGTAGCGTCGTCTTTATATTCAACAATATAAAGCTCCGGGTCCTCCGTTTCGAACACTTTTTTCGCCTTACCCTCATAAAGTTGGCGCCCCTTTGTAACATTCATCTTTTATGCCCTCCGAAATATATAAAAGCGCAAAACGCCCCTCCAAAAGGAGAGATCCGCCTGCGCTGTTTGCCAGAAACTATATACCATAATACCGTACGCCCATGTGCATGTATATTCATGTTTATATGATAAGTGCAGATGTAGCTTCTGTCAATCTGAATGTTTCACAAAAGAGTTTCTCTATAAAGAAACTCTATGTGCATAATGTTCAACAAAAGACATTTAATACGCCAAGTGAATAATTATACATACAGCGCATTCACAGACGTTAATACAATATATTCACCTCAATCCTTGCGTTTATATATGAACGGTGTTATACTTTGTTTTGAACTTACGCTCCACTATTTGCACGGGTAGCATAACAAAGGCGGAGTTACATAAATAAAGAAGTTCATTTTTATAAACTAACAATGCCGCTCTCACTTTACGAAAAGCTTATTTATTACCCGTCAACGTAAAGAGCTGTCTCCGAATTCAAAAAACGGCGCCTTAAATTACAACATATAAGCTGTAAAGGTAATCATGTAAAATGGAAACAAAGATAAGAGTAAAACCATGTGATATTCAGCTTGTATCATACCCTGAAAAAGCCGACGGCTGGCAGGATGGCGTTTATATTCCCCGAAAACCAACACGCACATCAGCCGACGCCATCTTACCCGGCGGGTTTTTTAAGTCGAACATAACTAAATCAGACATAAATGACAGCAAATTTTCATCTGACTTGCCGCTGCTTGTGTTTGACCCTGCTATGCCACTGCCGAACAGGTGCTTTTGTGAAACAGAGGAGACCGGGTATGGTGTTTTTTATTACATCGAAGGCGTTGAGTTCACATTTGAATGCAACCGTCAAGACGTCGACATTACAGCTGTTTTAAGGGCAAATAACACCCATAACATAAAAAACGGCGATAAGGGCGCCCCTTTGCGCATCCATGTAAACGCCGACGGCTTTGACGCGACGCCGACACCCGGCGGCGTACCACTTGAGCACGGCACTGATACGGCAGTAAGATTCACTGTTTGCGCGACAGGCGATACCTTATCACTGATTTTTTATACTAAAAGCGAAAATGACGGCAACTCCGGCAGTGCAAGCGATGATATTACGCCCAATTATCAAACAGCGCCACAACTGTCGCTCGTTTCGCTCGATATAAAACCGGCGGCGGTAAAAACACCGGGCAAAATTCAGACAGTTTTCATCGCTTCTGATTCGACAGCGCAAACATACGATGAATATTATTACCCGCAGACCGGATGGGGCGAGGTTTTATATTCATTTTTCCGTTCGTCAGATAGTGTACATGTATTCACGCCGGAAGGCTCGCCTTACCCGCACTGCCGCCGTTATGAAATGCCCGATGTAGCCATCGAAAACCGCGCTATCGGCGGGCGGAGTTCGCTTTCTTTCTTCCTTGAAGGAAAGTTTGACGCTCTCCTCTCACGCGCTCGTTCGGGTGACTTTGTCCTCATACAGTTCGGTCACAATGATGCGACAAAAGCACGTCCGAACAGGTACGCGCCACCCCATGTCTTCTCGGAATACATGGAAAAATATGCTCTTGCATGCAAATCCCGCGGGATAACGCCAGTGTTTATCACCCCTGTATCAAGGCGAAATTGTGACGGCGGCGATTTCTCAATTTCTTTCCCCGAATACCGCAGCGCAGCGCTTGCCCTCGGCGAAAAGCTTGGCATACCTACACTTGACCTTGGCACAGCAAGCCTTGATATCTATCGCGCATCAGGCGTGGAAGGCTCAAAAAAGCTCTTTTTATGGACAGAACCGGGCGAATACACAGGCGCATACAAAAACGGAGTTTCTGACAACACGCATCTTTCACGCAAAGGCGCTACTCTTTTCGCGGCGGCGCTTGCTAAACTCATCTGTGAATCAAGTGATAAGCGGCTTTCAAAGATAGCAGAACTAATTGATATTGGCAAAGTCACCTCCACCCTGAGTGATATACCTTGCTGATGGTTAAACCTTGCTTTTGACATTGTGCACATATTATGAGTGCATACGTATACATTTTTCATGTATATATTTTCATTTTTATGCTATAAACTTGTTGACAGCACCTCAAAGCCGCTGTATAATTATTAGTACAGAATGAATATTATTCACTCGCGCTTATAAGTATTTGACGCGCCTTTTGTGCGCCCCAAAGTTTATCATAAGTTTTAAACGCTCAATGTGTATTTACAATATAATCAACATTTTGAAAGGATAAAAATAAAATTATGCAAGAAGCTTGTGCAAACAATAAAAATGAAATCAAAAAAATAGTACTTGCTTATTCCGGCGGGCTTGACACCTCCATTATCATACCGTGGCTAAAAGAAAATTACCCCGGATGCGAGGTTATAGCCGTATGCGCCGACATCGGTCAGGGAAGCGAAATCGAAGGGCTTGAGGAAAAAGCGCTGAAAACAGGCGCATCAAAACTTTATATTCTTGACCTCACCGACGAGTTTGTCGATGATTTCATCATCCCGACACTCAAAGCCGGCGCTTGTTATGAAGGCTATATGCTTGGCACATCGTTTGCACGTCCTGTCATTGCAAAACACCTTGCAAGAATTGCACTTGAGGAGGGTGCAGACGCTATCTGCCACGGCTGCACTGGTAAAGGCAATGATCAGGTTCGCTTTGAGCTTACCATCAAGGCATTTGCCCCCAACATGAAGATCATCGCCCCATGGCGTATTTGGAACATTAAATCCCGCGACGAGGAGATTGATTACGCCGAGGCTCATAATGTTCCTCTTAAAATAAGCCGCGAAACAAACTACTCAAAAGATAAAAACCTCTGGCATCTTTCACACGAGGGGCTTGATCTTGAGGATCCAAGAAACGAACCGCAGTACGAAAAACCCGGTTTTCTTGAGATGGGCGTTTCCCCACTCCAAGCTCCCGACAAGCAGACATATGTCGAGATTGAGTTTGAAGCCGGTGTTCCTGTCGCTGTCGATGGCGAGAGAATGAAAGCATCTGATATTATAAGAAAGCTAAATAAGCTCGGCGGCGAGAACGGCATAGGCATTCTTGACCTCGTTGAAAACCGCCTTGTCGGCATGAAGAGCCGCGGCGTTTACGAAACGCCCGGTGGCGCGATTCTTTACGCCGCTCATGAATATCTTGAGACTGTCTGCCTTGACAAAATAACCTTCCATAAGAAGCAGGAGCTTGCCATAACATTTGCCGAGCTTGTCTACAACGGTCAATGGTTCACACCGCTGCGAGAGGCACTCTCCGCTTTCGTCGACAAAACTCAGGAGCATGTCACAGGCAAAGTAAGGCTCAAACTTTACAAAGGCAACATCATAAAAGCCGGCGTTTGGAGCGACTGGTCGCTTTACTCTGAGGAAATTGCAACTTTTGGCGAGGACGAAGTTTACAATCAAAACGACAGCGCGGGATTCATCAACCTTTTTGGCTTGCCTATTAAGATTCAGGCTCAGGTAAACGCTAAAAACGCCGCTAAAAATGCAAAGAAAAAACAGTAATTAAAGGAAAAAGCGGAGCGCCATCAGCCACGTTTTATGAAGCGGAGCTGAGACGCACCGCCGCCATATACGGATATGTCAGAAAAAATAAAGGTATTTATCGATGGCAACACCGGCACGACCGGACTACGTATAAACGAGCGGCTTTGTGGTCGTGACGACACTTTACTTTTCGTGTTGCCGGAGGAGAAACGGCGCGACCCTGATGCACGTATTAAAGCAATTTTAGAATGTGACGTCGCTTTTCTTTGCCTGCCGGACGAGGTAGCACGCGAGACTGTATTGGCAGCTGACAGCATGGAAGCCGACACAATCATCATCGATACGTCAACAGCTCACCGCATATCCCCCGGTTGGGCATACGGCTTCCCTGAGCTTGGCGATGTGTTCGTACAAAAAACAAAAAACAGCCGCCGCATTGCCGTCCCCGGCTGCCACGCAAGCGGGTTTATCGCGCTTGTTTATCCGCTCATTGAAGCGGGCGTTCTATCAAAAGATGCCCTGCTTTCGTGCTTCTCGCTTACAGGTTACAGCGGCGGCGGCAAAAAAATGATTGCCGAATACGAAGAACAAAACCGAGATGTCTCGCTTTCGTCCCCACGTATCTACGCCCTCACTCAGACGCACAAGCACCTGCCTGAAATGACGAGCATTACAGGTCTTGAAAACGCACCTGTATTCTGTCCCATAGTCGACGATTATTACTGCGGTATGGCTGTAACGGTTCCGTTATTCTCCGCTAATATCCACGGTTACAGTATTGACGATCTGCGTAATATTTATAGGGAAAAATATTCGCCCACCTCAGAGGGTGTCGTACGCTATGTATGTGAGGACGAGATTTCATCCGGCGGATTTATCAGCGCAAATGCGCTTGCCGGCCGTGACTTAATGCTCATATCCGTCCTCGGCAACAGCGATCGTATAACTTTGTGTGCCGTTTATGATAATTTAGGAAAGGGCGCATCAGGCGCCGCCATACAGTGCTTAAATATAGCAACAGGAAAAAAAGCAACGAAAGGACTGCTGCTCTGATAGCAGAAAAACATATATGAAACAAATCAGTGGTGGTGTAACAGCAGCCGCCGGATTTTTAGCATCAGGCATTCACTGTGGAATCAGGAAGAATCAATCAAAAAAAGACCTTGCTTTGATTTTCAGTGAAAAAAGAGCGGCTGCCGCTGCTATTTACACTCAAAATATCGTTAAAGGCGCGCCGCTCATTGTTACAGCGGAAAATATATCCGACGGGTTCGCACAGGCTATCATTTGCAACAGCGGAAACGCCAACACATGCAATGAAAACGGCATAGAGATAGCAAAAGAAACGTGTACTCTTGTGGCATCAGCGCTCAGTATAGCGCCAACTGACGTTATCGTCGCCTCGACTGGCGTTATTGGCCAGCCGCTTGATATTACCCCGATAAAAAACGGGATACCGGCGCTCGTTGCTTCTCTCCGTCCGGACGAGGAAGGCAGCGCTGACGCTGCATCTGCCATAATGACAACCGATCTCAAAGCTAAAGAAACGGCCGTTTCGTTTACACTTGGCGGCGTTTTGTGCCATATGGGCGGGATTGCCAAGGGTTCAGGGATGATAAACCCCAACATGGCGACAATGCTTGTATTTATAACGACCGATGTCGCTATTTCGCCGGAAATGCTGCGCCTTGCCCTCTCCCGGGACGTGGCTGACAGTTTCAACATGATAAGCATAGATGGCGACACATCTACAAACGACATGGTGACTGTCATGGCAAACGGCATGGCCGGCAACGCAATGATAACGGCTCCCGGCGACGATTTTGATGTATTCTGCAAAGCCCTTGCGACTATCACGCGTTCACTTTCACGAATGATTGCCGCCGATGGTGAAGGAGCGACAAAACTCCTTGTCTGCCGCGTCAGCGGAGCTCTTGACTGCGAAAATGCAAGACGCATAGCAAAATCCGTTATTTGCTCAAACCTTGTCAAAGCCGCAATGTTTGGTGCCGATGCAAACTGGGGACGCGTTTTGTGCGCTATTGGTTACAGCGGCGCGAAGGTTGATGTATCTAAGATTTCTGTCTCCTTCTCCTCTTCTGCCGGTACAGTAAACGTTTGCAGCGGCGGCTTTGGCATCCCGTTTTCGGAAGAAGATGCGAAAAAGATACTTTCCCAGCCTGAAATAAATATAAACATAGGGCTTGGCGACGGGGTAGCATCTGCCGAAGCGTGGGGATGCGACCTAACATACGATTATGTAAAAATAAACGGTGACTACAGAACATAATAAAAGCGGTTACCCTGCGTTTTTGTAGCAGATACCGCTTTGCTATACGGAGATAATATAATGGACATATCAAATTCTCAACGGGCAGAAATTTTAACCGAAGCGCTTCCCTATTTGAGGAAGTATAATGGCAAAATTGTTGTTATAAAATACGGCGGCAACGCCATGATAAACTCCGAGCTTAAAGAACAGGTGATGGGCGATATTGTCCTTCTATCGCTTGTTGGAGTGAAGGTTGTTCTTGTGCACGGCGGCGGACCGGAGATAACGGAGATGCTTGATGTCATCGGCAAAAAAAGTGAATTCATCGATGGCTTGCGCGTCACCGACTGTGAAACGGCGGATATTGTCCAGATGGTGCTTGCCGGGAAGATCAATAAAAGCCTTGTGAATCTTCTTGGAATGAAAGGCGGCTGCGCTATTGGTATTTCCGGCATCGACGCACGCTTAATCGAAGCAAAGAAAAAAGACGAAAGGCTCGGTTTTGTCGGTGAGGTAACCTCTATCAATGTAAAACCAATCCTTGATTTACTTGAGCGTGGGTATATTCCCGTCGTATCGACTGTTGGCTGTGATGCTGAAGGGAACATTTACAACATAAACGCCGACATGGCGGCAGCACGTATAGCCGGTGCGCTTGGCGCGGAAAGCATGATAGCGTTAACAGATGTAGCCGGTATCTTACGCGATAAAAATGACCCCTCGTCGCTTATCCCTGCTATTTATATTGAGGAAGCAAAGCGCCTTTATGAAGAGGGCGTCATATCGGATGGCATGATACCGAAGGTTGAATGCTGTGTCGAGGCTGTAAAACTTGGTGTTAAGCGCGCTATCATCATTGATGGGCGTATCCCGCATGCAATATTAATTGAGATGCTGACAAACGAAGGTGCCGGCACAATGGTTACGGAGGTATGAAGCCTTGTACAAAAGCGTATCGAAAAAAACAAAAGAACTTGACGATAAGTATATAGCCGCAACATACGCTCGCTTCCCTATTGAGATAGTACGCGGATGTGGCTCGCTTCTCTATGACAATCAGGACCGTGAATATATAGATATGGGTGCCGGAATAGCTGTAAACACATTCGGCATATGTGATCCCGTCTGGATTTCTGCCGTAACGGAGCAGCTTGGACGCTTCCAGCACACATCAAACCTTTATTATTCTGAGCCGTGCGCCGAGCTTGCGAAAATTTTATGCGAGAGAACGGGCATGAAGCGCGTTTTCTTCTCGAACTCCGGCGCTGAGGCAAACGAGTGCGCCGTCAAAGCTGCCCGCAAATATTCAGCAGATAAATACGGCCCGCATCGTTATAACATAATTACCTTGAAAAATAGCTTCCACGGCAGAACAATTACAATGCTTGCCGCGACAGGTCAGGATGCCTTCCACACCGATTTTCTGCCGCTGACCGAAGGATTTATATACGTTGATCAGGGAGATTCGGAGACAATCCGCAAGCTTGCCGCCGGCGGCACCGTTGCCGCTGTCATGTTTGAGGTTGTTCAGGGTGAGGGTGGCGTTATACCTCTTGATCACGCTTTTGTAAAAGAGCTTGCAGATATCGCCCGCGAATATGATATACTGCTGATAGCTGATGAAGTCCAGTGCGGAAACGGCCGTACAGGTAAATTCTGCGGTTATATGAACTACGACATAACCCCGGATATCGTGACGACAGCCAAGGGGCTTGGCGGCGGCCTTCCTATTGGCGCAACTCTCCTCGGCGATAAAACAGAACACGTTTTTATGCCAGGAACACACGGCTCAACATTTGGCGGCAACCCTGTTGCATGTGCCGGTGCGATAAGCATAATCAACCGCATCGACGACGCATTACTTGAGGGCATTTGCCGTAAATCAAAGTGTATAATAAACAAACTTTTAGGCGCCCCGGGTGTTAAGAGTATCAGCGGCCTCGGACTCATGCTTGGCATTGACACATACGGAGACGCTTCCGACGTCATACGTTTTGCGATGGAGGGTGGCGTTCTGCCTCTTAAAGCTAAAAACAAAGTCCGCCTTCTCCCGGCACTCAACATACCCGACGATATACTTGCTCGTGCTGTCGACATAATAGCCGACGCATGCGCTAAAGCTGCCGCCCTAAAAAAATGTCTGGCACAACCCGGCGGCAATTTTCACTAATAGTTAAAGCTGCACAGGAGGAATATTCCGATGCCTGTATCACTTAAAGGGCGCCATTTTCTAAAGCTACTTGACTTTACAACCGAGGAAATTATATATCTTCTTGACCTTGCCGCCGATTTAAAGGGGAAGAAAAAGAACGGGATACCGCACGATACGCTGCGTGGTAAAAACATTGCCCTTATTTTTGAAAAGACGAGCACCCGTACACGCTGCAGCTTTGATGTCGCGGCACACGATCTTGGCATGAACACGACATACCTTGATCCGTCAAGCTCACAAATAGGCAAAAAAGAAAGCATTGCCGATACGGCGCGCGTTCTTTCACGCATATACGATGGTATCGAGCATCGCGGCCATGGGCAGGAAATTGTCGAGGAGCTTGCGAAGTATTCCTCCGTCCCCGTCTGGAACGGTCTGACAGACGAGTTTCACCCCACACAGATTTTAGCCGACCTTCTCACAATACGCGAGAGGTTTGGGCGCACTTCTGGCATCCGCTTAGCTTATTACGGCGATGCTCGCTTCAACATGGGTAATTCACTTATGGTCGGCTGCGCAAAGCTTGGTATGCATTTTGTCGCTTGTGCGCCGGCAGGATATTTCCCGGGAAATGAGCTGACAGAAAAGTGCAAAGCAATCGCCGCTGAAACAGGCGGAAGCATTACTTTCACCTCTGATCCGACCCTTGGCGCAAAAGATGCAAACGTGATTTATACCGACGTATGGGTGTCAATGGGCGAGCCAGCTGACATCTGGGATAAACGCATAAGAGATCTCTCTCCCTATCAGGTAAATTCCGCTGTTATGGCATCTGCTGCACCGGGCGCTGTTTTCATGCATTGTTTGCCTTCATTCCACGACTGCAATACAGAGATAGGCGGCTTGGTTTGTGAAAAATATAATATGGATGCCTTAGAGGTGACAAACGACGTGTTTGAAAGCCCCGCTTCCATCGTATTTGATCAAGCTGAGAACCGTATGCACACAATAAAAGCTGTCATGGCAGCGACGCTGTGAAAACCGGGCAGATAAAATAAAACCCTGCAAAAATTATATAATAAACAAATGGCCTTACTCCGAATATCGTCATGAGCAAGGCCTTTTTCTTATTTAATACACGGCTACGGTTGAGCAGTAATCAGGGCAATAAGCCACATTTAATATTAATCCTGCAATAGCCCCGCCGCTGTTGCCTATTGCAGTCAGTTTAACTTGCGCACCTTCAGGCCCTACTAACACTGGTTGCACAAAAGTCGTCTCAAAGCTGGCCGAAGAAGTTATTACATTTTTATCGAAATAAAATAAAAACTCAAAAGTTACAAAACCGTCGCTTGATATTGCAATCTCGCCTCTATTAAATGGCTCCATATTACTTTCAACAATATAGGCATAAATCTTTGTTATTGCGGCATTTGGCGGCAAATCAATAATAACGTTATCGTCTGAAAAGGAAACATGATTCTCTACAATTTCCGCTGCGCACAAAACCTTCTCTTTCCCGCAGCAACAGCCTACCATCAGAAAAATTAAAGCGATTATTAGTGAAATACACAACATCTTTTTTATAGGTGGCATATCTGCTTCACCCCTTCATGATATGATTTTATTCGACAATAAAGTATCGATTTAGTACATAGTATGTGGGAAATGATTGCATATTGCGAATTATGATTGAAGTAAAACATGAGGGGTGATATATAATCCATGTGGTTATATGTTGCAGGTGAAATATTTATTGCGTTGAGCCATTAAAATAAAAAAGCCAAAATCCAACAAAAGAGAGGATTTTGGCTTTTTGTTTTACATATTTCTAAAATAAACCAAAATTATTTAAGTAACATACAAATATTATTCACATAACGATTTGAACACAACCCAAACATCAGAATGCTTTTCCTCAGCTTCTGCACTCACGTTTTGAATCATTTCCGTGTCTTCCTTCTCAAATTCTGTAGGAAGCGTCAAAAATGGCTTATATTCGTCAGATATATAAGCATCCGATGCGCTGTATGTGCAGTAATAACCGAGGTACTCAAAGCATTGAGCTCCGCGCTGTGCATCAAGAA
>FZPS01000022.1_pt127 | contig 33702 bp, 29 predicted proteins | sample 1817821 | NCBI WGS metagenome assembly FZPS01 (sample SAMEA104158645, study PRJEB21678) | metagenome | place: Germany | collected 2015-04-21
AAAAAAATCTACGATGTTAGGCAACCTATTCCCATAAATTGTTTTGAAAAATCTTTTCAAAAACCAAGACCGGGGTGTTGCTCTTCTAAGTTGAACGTACATGCCTTTACCAAAGCCATTGCCATGATACTTTGAACGGCGTTGCTCTTCTAAGTTGAACTTACGTCATATTCGAATGATCATTTTTACGCAATACTGCGACATAAATATAAAAAAATGCAATACATTTTTTTTATAATGTACTGCATTTTGATTGAGGCCCGGCCGGGAATCGAACCCGGATCAAAAGTTTAGGAAACTTCTATTCTATCCATTGAACTACCGTGCCTTAATATAGCGCAAAAGTAATGTTTTTTTGTCCATTTCCCAAACAACATGATTGGCTGTTACGATCGTTGATTTTTCTTTTTAGAGCAACTTGTTGATTTTATCGACAAAAAGGCGTTTGTCCGCAGCGCCAACAATTTTATCCACTACTTGTCCGTTTTTAATGAAAAGAATAGTGGGAATATTGCGGATACCGTATTTTGTTGTTGCTTCGTTGTTTTCGTCAACGTCGATTTTTCCAACAATGACGTTGTCTTTGTATTCTTCTGCCAATTGTTCGATAATGGGAGCGACCATTCTACATGGGCCACACCATTCTGCCCAGAAATCGATTACAACCGGTTTGTCTGTCTTTAACACTTTATCGAGTGTTGCGTCTGTAATTTGAAGAACCATACTTATTTTGTTTAAACAATTAATTGATTTTAAAATCGATGAATAAATTATTTTTCAGATAGTCAATAACATGCTTATTGACATCGATGCGCATCGGTCGCGAAAAAAGCTGAACGTTCATATGCGCATCTTTGCCAATTATTTGGAAATATAACAACGAATTTCCCGAATTGTTTTTCAACAATGCCGATAATTCGGTTACCGTGGTATCGTTTATCTCGGAAAGCGGAATTTGAAGCGTAATTTTTGATATTAATTTGTCTTTGACATCGGGGAGTAAACTTATCGAATTGATTTTTATTTCAAGTTCTTCCGGACGATAGCGCTTGGGTTGTACTTTTGCGGTAATATAAACAGCCAAACCCACTCTTGCAAAACGGCCATAATTTACGCTATCTTCCCCGAAGAGCGCTATTTCGATATTTCCCACATAGTCTTCCAATTTGAATATGGTATACGGCGATCCTCGGCGCGTTTGCCCTTCGCGTACATGGGTGATTATACCCCCGAACGATATTTCTTTGCCATTCAACGTCTGCAAGTCGTTCAATTTTACGGTATCGGCCGTACACACGTAATTGAGTATGCATGCGTAATCGTCAAGAGGATGAGCCGATAGATAAATCCCAATCAAATCCCGCTCTTTATTAAGACGTTCCAGATCGGTCCATTCTTCAACTTTGGGTATCTCGGGATGAGTAATTTGAAACGAGCTGTCGTTCGCAAACAACGAATTCATGGTTGTTTGTTTATCAACTTGATATTTGTTCCCGTATCGTATTAGCGAGTCCAGAAATTCTTCACCCTTGCTGTTAACGCCCAAAAACTGCTCGCGCGTAATGCCGGGCAACGAGTCGAATGCGCCGGCGAGTGCCAGGGCTTCAATGGTTTTTTTGTTGCACGAACTCAGGTTGATGCGCTCCACAAAATCGAAGATATCCTTAAACGGCCCGTTTTGCATACGTTCATCAATGATATTCCGGGCAGCATTTTGTCCCACACTTTTTATGGCTGCCAACCCAAAGCGGATATCGCCATTTTTATTCACGGAGAATTTAAGAAGCGACTCGTTTACATCGGGGCTCAATACATTGATGTCCATCGCCTTGCATTCGTCCATAAATTTTGTGATTTCCGACAGGTTGTTGAGGTTGTTGGATAATACGGATGCCATGTATTCCGATGGATAATTGGCTTTCAGCCATGCTGTCTGATAGGCAATCAGCGAGTAACATACGGCATGCGATTTATTAAAAGCGTAGGAAGCAAATTTTTCCCAATCGGCCCATATTTTATTTAGTATTTTTTCGTCGTGACCATTCTTTTTCCCTCCTTCGATGAATTTTTCTTTCAATGTCACCATTTTGTCGATGAGTTTTTTCCCCATTGCTTTACGCAACTCGTCCGATTGTCCCCGGGTAAATCCTGCCAAGAGTCGCGACAAAAGCATCACCTGTTCCTGATAAACGGTAATGCCATAGGTTTCGCTCAAGTATTTTTCCATGACAGGAATGTCGTAGGTGATTTCTTCGCGGCCATGTTTGCGGGCGATGAACGAGGGAATATAATCCATGGGTCCCGGTCGGTACAAGGCATTCATGGCAATGAGGTCTTCAAATTTGGTGGGCTGCAATTCTTTCAGGTATTTTTGCATTCCTGCCGACTCGAACTGAAAGGTTCCGGTGGTTTTGCCTTCACTGTATAGCCGATAGGTTTTGGGGTCGTTCATGTCGATGGCATTGATATCGATTTTGACCCCTTCCGTAAATTCGATATTGGCGATTGCATCCTTAATAATGGAGAGTGTGGTCAAACCCAGGAAGTCCATCTTGATAAGCCCGGTTTCTTCAATCACCGAACCTTCGTATTGGGTAACCAGCAACTTTTCTTTCGCGTCTTTATCGTCGGCCGTGCATATGGGTACGATGTCCGAGATATCGGTTTGTCCGATGATTATGCCACAGGCATGCACGCCTGTGCTGCGCACATTGCCTTCGAGCATTTCGGCATACCGGAGTGTATCTCTGACAAGAGGATCGCTGCTATTGGCTGCCTCTTTGAGCTCGGGCACGTAATTGATGGCTTCGCGCAAGGTAACCTTCTTTACGTTGGGAATCCGATCGGGAACGAGTTTTGCCAGCCGATCGGCTTCCGATAGTGGCAATTTGTGTACGCGGGCCACGTCGCGGATAGACATTTTGGTGGCCATTGTGCCATAGGTGATGATATGTGCCACTTTTTCGGCACCATATTTTTCGGTAACCCATCGCAGTACCTTACTGCGGCCTTCATCATCGAAATCGATATCGATATCGGGCATGGAGATTCGGTCCGGGTTGAGAAAACGTTCAAACAGCAAGTCGTATTTCAACGGGTCGATATTGGTAATTCCCAAACAATAGGCAACGGCAGAACCTGCTGCCGAACCGCGTCCCGGACCCACAGCCACATTCATTTGTCTGGCTGCATCGATAAAATCTTGCACAATGAGAAAATACCCGGGAAACCCCATGCTCTTTATCGTTTCCAATTCATACTTCAATCGCTCTTTTATTTCTTTCGAAAGCGGTTCGCCGTATCGTTTTTGAGCTCCAATTTTTGTAAGATGGGTCAAGTAATCCGCTTCGAGTTTAATGCGGATTACTTTGTCGTATCCGCCCAAGCGGTTGAATGCTTTTTTACCGAATTCTTCTATTAAGGCTTCGCGGGTGTATCGTGTTTTGTAAATTTCTTCTGTTCCGAATGCCGGATCGATAGGGAAGAAAGGCATGAGCGGTTCGTGATCAATGGAATAGAATTCCACTTTGTCGAGAATTTCAAGTGTGTTTGTCAGTGCGGAGGGAACATCCGAAAACAGAAGGTTCATCTCTGCCGTGGTTTTCAACCATTCTTGTTTGGTATAGCGCATGCGGGTGGGATCATCAAAATCCTTTCCCGTACTCAGGCAGATCAATCGGTCGTGCGCTTCGGCATCTTCTTCATTTACAAAATGAACATCATTGGTGGCAACGACTTTTACGTTGTATTTTTTGGCTAAGCGAAGTAAGTGTTTGTTGACTTTCTCCTGTTTGGGATAGGTTGTTTGATCGGCATCCGGGCGGTCGGTTTTGTGGCGTTGCAGCTCCAGATAAAAATCATCGCCAAAGAGGTTTTTGTACCAGCGAACGGTTTCCTCGGCTTCTTCGATTTGGTCTTCATCGATTTTTTGGGGAATTTCACCTCCCAGACATGCCGACAATACGATTAATCCCTCGTGATAGTGTTCCAGCAATTCTTTATCGATGCGGGGGCGATAATAAAATCCTTCTGTCCAGCTTTTAGATACCATCTTGATGAGATGTTTATAGCCGGTGAAGTTTTTTGCCAAAACGACGAGATGCCATCCGCTCGAGTCGATCTTGTCGTTCTGTGAAAAACGATTGCGTCGTGCCACATAACACTCGCAGCCGATGATGGGTTTGAACAATTTGTTTTTGATTTCCGCAAGTTGGTTTCGAAGTTTGTTTTCCTTGTCGGGATCGTTTTGTTTGCAGGCTTCTTCAATCTTTTTTTCGAGCTTTTTGATTTCGGCATTTAGCGGAGCATTTTTCTTGGTTACGTAGTTGATGAATTCCTTGATGCCATACATTACCCCATGATCGGTAAGTGCCATACCTTTCATGCCGTCATCGATGGCTTTATCTACCAAACGACGAATGGCGGCTTGTCCATCGAGTAGAGAATATTGCGAGTGAACGTGTAAATGTGCAAATGGTTGCATGTCAGAAATGTAATATTTTTGTGATGTTATTTTGGACAAATATACTCAAAAAAACAGTGATTTCCGGAAAGAAAGGGAGAGGGAGTTGGGGGGATATTTTCGTAAAAGCATTTTTTCTGCTAAAAATCGAATATTATTTATGATAATTTATATTAAGTTCGGGGAAATAAGTTTAATTTTCCGATTGATTTTTCTTATACCATGATTCCCAAAAACTTGCGCAGTTAAAAATTCTTTATTTCGACTGAAAACAACCTTGTTTTTAGGGTTGAGCGGTCGTTTTTATGGTTTCTAGTTTTTTGATGGAGGCTGATTAAAATTTTTGCTCAAATCTAGATAACATTCTTTAACGACTGCGTTTGATCACCCCAAATTTAAAAATCGATTTTATGGCTGATCGATTGATCACCCCAAATTTAAAAGTCGTTTTTGAGGTTGATCGGTTGGTTTAGCTGTTTCCGGTTTTCAGAAACCTTGAAATCTTTTTAATTCCTTGCATCGGGTTTTCAGAAACCTTGAAAAAAGAGATCAATGCTCTGTCGGAATTTCAGAAACCTTGAAACGGATTGAAAAGCTCGTGTCGGAATTTCAGAAGGAAATAAATTGGATGAATGTGCGGTTTTCGGTTTTCAGGAATAAAAGAATGAATTGAATTTATGGTTGCCGGTTTCAGAAAGGAAATCGGAAAATCATGCTTCCCAAGACAGGATAAAAATAAACGAGAGTGCCGAAAAATGTTTTTCAGCCACTCCCGTTGTATCCTTTTTGATGGTCGACCGATTATAGGTCTCCCGTTGCTTTTTCAAGTCTTTTCATGACGGAAAATATGAAAATGCCCGAGAGTACGCAGCATATGATGAGTATGCTCCAGAAACCGACTAGCGGGAGTTTTTCCCAGAATGTGCCGATTACGCCTACGAGCAGATTGCCGATGGCGGTTGCTGCCAGCCAGCCTCCTTGCATTAGTCCGCTATATTGCGGGGGAGCTACTTTTGATACGAATGACAACCCCATAGGGCTGAGGAACAATTCGGCTACGGTTAAAGCGAAATAAGTGTTTATCAACCATCCGGGCGATACCAATTTGTCGGATACTCCCGATATTTCGGACGGTGCAGGCAAACCGATGGATCCGATGAGCATAATGGCAAATCCGACGGCTGCCAAAAACATGCCGATGCCGATTTTTCGCGGGGCCGACGGTTCTTTCCCTTTATTTGCCAAATAGCTGAACAGTGCAACGGTAAGCGGCGTTAAGATGATGATAAACATTGGATTGAATTGCTGGAATATTTGTGGAGTGATTTTGATTGGTGTATCGACTCCTTTTATATTGGCAAAATAATATCCTGCTACACCTGCAATTCCTGCTACTGTCAGTAGAAGCCCAACTTTTTTATTGGGCTTGCTTCCCAACAATCCGACAGTAGAAAGGTAGATGCCATAGAGAAATACGATCAGAGACAGCAGAGGGAACAGGCTGAATAGCAGTGTCCAAGTTACAGGTAGGGTGCTTTGTGTGTAATCGCGTGCAAAGAAAGTCAGGGTCAACCCGTTTTGATGGAACGACATCCAGAAGAAAATGACCACGAAAAATACCAGGAGCAAGGCTACCATACGTTCTTTCACTTCTTCTTTTGGCATGATTTTTATCTCTTTCCCGTTGGCTTTTGATTCTTCTATTTTTTGTTTTACCGTTTTATCTTCCGCTTTCCAAGTTCCTTTAAACAGTAAAAATATCAACACAGAGAAAACAAGGCTGATGCAGGCTACGCCGAATGCCAGATTATACGAAATGGAAAGCGATTCGTTTACGTAGCGTTTTCCGAAATTGCGGGCAAAATCGTCCGGGTGGGGGCCTCCACCCAATTCCGGATCGGTAATATGTATGGATTGTATCTTGGCAATGATAGCCGCTTTTTCCTCGGCATCCGCCGGATCACGGCTTTGCAGTATTTCATATTCGCGTGTGGTGACCATCATGGCGGGGTCGGCAATTTTTCCTGCCTGGGTATATTGGTGTAATCCGGCTGCTTTCAAGCGGAAAAGAGATTCCTCGATCTCTTCCATAAACACAACTTTATGTTCTTTTTTTGCCTTATTGAGTACGGCTTCAAATTCTTTTTCGGTAAGTTGTTGTTCCTCAGGGGTGAGGTGTTGTGCGATAAATGTGTTTTTATCGATGGCTTGTGCTTCGTCGTTCAAGATAACGTAATTTTTGGGAATGGAAGCGTCGTAGGTGAAATTGGACGATCGCAACACGGCATTATTGATGTAGTTGGCAGCACTTGGTGCAAAAAAAGCGCCGATATTGATGAACATGTAAAAAATGGAAAAAGCAATATCCCTGTTTTTACTGTATTTCGGGTTATCGTACAACTTTCCGAGCAGCGCCTGCAAATTGCCTTTGAAAAAACCGGTACCGAGTGCAATAAGGATAAGCGAACAAAACATCATGGCCAGTCCAATGGTATTGCTCTCCATTGGAACCGCCAGCAAAAGATAACCGACAAACATTACGAAAATACCCAGAAGAACCGTTTTTCCGTAACCGAGTACTTTATCTGCCAAAACTCCCCCGAATAGGGGTAAAAAATAAACAAGTGCAAGAAAAGATCCGTAAATCATACTGGTCGAGGCCGACGTTAATCCGAATTTTGCTTGCATATACAACGTGAGGATAGCCAGCATGGTGTAGTATCCGAACCTTTCGCCCATATTGGTAAGGGCTAATACTAATAATCCTTTGGGATGGTCTTTAAACATGTTGCATTTATTTAAAAGGTTTATAATTCACATGATTTTGAATGATTTTTCAAATCGCAAATATACAAATATTTTAACGTATGATTTTTCTTTGGCAAACATTTAATATTTTGAAAAGGAGGCTATGAAGTGGATTTTCATTTATAGAAAAAATTATACGCATTTTTTTTTGCAAAAATCTTTTTTTATTGAAAAATGTATTACATTTGCAGTAAGAATTCGTAAGAAAAACCGGTAAAATGAAATATATCCATTTTGCATATCCTTTTTACTTTTATTTTTACTTTGATGAAGTAAAACGGGATTTTATGTGCAAAAATGGATAAATAAAACAAGACATATATTAAAAAGTAGGTAAAATCCCGTCAGTAGTGATGGGATTTTTTTTTGACAGTAAATGAAATTTTTAAAGAATAGGAATATGAAAAAAGTAGCCATTCAAGGGGTGCAAGGTTCTTATCACGAAATAGCAGCGCGGAAATATTTCGATGGGGAAGAGCTTGAAATTGTTCCGTGTCTGACGTTTCGAGATATTTTTGTCGAAGCAAAAAAAGATCCTGTCCTCATTGGGATTATGGCAATAGAAAATACCATCGCCGGCAGTTTGTTGCCCAATCACGATTTGTTGAAAATGAGCGACATGCAGGTAGCAGGTGAGTGTAAATTGCGTATTTCGCACTCATTGGCAGCGTTGCCGGGCCGGTCGATTGAGGATATAAGAGAGGTGATGTCGCACCCGATTGCGCTTTTGCAGTGCCAGGAGTATTTGAATAAGCTGACCGGCGTGAAAATTGTGGAGCACGACGATACGGCCTTGGCAGCTAAAGAAATCTATGATAAAGGATTAAAAGAATACGCCGCCATTTGTAGTACGTTGGCGGCAGAGATGTATGGGCTTCAGGTACTGGATTCGGGAATAGAAACCAATAAACGGAATTTTACCCGATTCCTTATTCTGGCACACAAAGAAATGTTGCCCGAAGTACAAAAAGACAATCATATCAATAAATCGTCTCTTGTTTTTGTGCTTCCGCATACCGAAGGAAGTTTGTCGCGCGTATTGACGATATTGTCTTTCTACGGTATCAATCTCACTCGTATTCAATCTCTGCCTATTATTGGTCATGAGTGGGAATATCAGTTTTACATTGATCTTACTTTTTCCGATTACGAACGGTATAGGCAAGCCATCGATGCCATTTTGCCTTTAACCGGCAATCTGAAGATATTGGGAGAGTATCGCGAAGATAAATAGAATATCAATACTAATAATACTGCATAATGAAGAAGTTGAAACAGATAGAACCTGCTGAGCATGTAAAAAATATATCGGAATATTATTTTTCGGTTAAACTGGCCGAAGTAGCTCAAATGAATGCGCAAGGCAAGGATGTGATTAATCTGGCGGTGGGAAGTCCCGATCAACCACCTTCCAAAGCAACCATCGACGCACTATGCGAGAGTGCTCGTCAGCCCAATGTACACGGTTATCAACCTTATACGGGAATTCCCGAGTTGCGTCAAGCATTTGCCGATTGGTACAAAAGATACTACGGAGTGGAGCTTGCGCCGGAAGAAATATTGCCGTTGATTGGTTCAAAGGAAGGTATCTTGCATATTTCGCTCACATTCCTAAATGTGGGCGACGGGGTACTTGTGCCCAATCCGGGTTACCCTACCTATACGTCGGTATCGGCACTGATGCGTGCCAACATTATCCCTTATGATTTGCTGGAAAACGATCATTGGCAGCCCGATTTCGAAGCGCTGGAAGAGATGGATTTGTCGGGCGTGAAACTCATGTGGGTGAATTATCCCAACATGCCCACCGGAGCCAATGCTTCACGTGAACTCTTTGAGAAATTGGTCGCTTTCGGCAAAAAACATCGGATCGTTATCTGTCACGATAATCCTTACAGTTTCATTCTCAACGATCGCCCCATGAGCATTCTCTCTGTGGATGGGGCCAAAGATATCTGTATCGAGCTCAATTCGATGAGTAAGGCTCACAATATGCCCGGCTGGCGCATGGGGATGCTGGCCTCGAATACGCAGTTTGTGAAATGGGTCCTCAGGGAAAAAAGCAATATCGACAGCGGTCAGTTCAAGCCCATGCAGATGGCTACGATTGCAGCGCTGTCGAACCCTCCGGAATGGTATGCGCGGATGAACAAACTTTATGCCGAGCGACGGGTGATAGCCGAAAAGATTATGGATCTACTCAACTGTAAGTATGATAAGAATCAAACCGGTTTGTTCCTGTGGGCAAAGATAGACGACAATGAAACCGGGAGTGAAGAGTTTATCGACGATATTCTTTATCATGCGAACGTGTTCATTACGCCGGGATTTATTTTCGGAAGCAATGGCAAGCGTTATATTCGCATTTCGCTGGGTGTTTCAACGGAAAGGATGTGGGAAGCTTACAGACGTATTGCGGATTATGTCGAAAACAAAGAACAACAAAAAAAATAAACGAACATGAAATTTTCATCGATTTTATTTTCCGGCATGGACAATAAGCGTCCGCTTGTTGTTGCCGGACCGTGTAGTGCCGAAACCGAAGAACAGGTGATGACAACGGCGCGGCAACTTGCCGCCATCGGCATAAAAGTATTTCGTGCAGGGGTATGGAAACCCCGTACCAAACCGGGAGGATTTGAAGGTGTAGGTAGCCCCGGTTTGAAATGGCTGCAGCGCGTGAAGAAAGAAACAGGAATGTATACGATAACCGAAGTGGCTACCGAAAAACATGTGTACGAAGCGTTGAAATACGGCGTAGACATGCTGTGGATTGGCGCACGTACAACGGCAAACCCTTTTGCCGTGCAAGAAATTGCCAATACTTTGACAGGGGTGGATATTCCCGTGCTGATTAAAAATCCGGTCAATCCCGATGTGGAGTTATGGGTGGGGGCTATCGAGCGTTTGTATAATGCCGGTATCACCCGTTTGGCTGCCATTCACAGGGGATTTAGCTCGGCCGATAAAAACGTGTATCGGAATGTGCCTCAGTGGCATATTCCTATTGAGCTAAAAAGGCGTTATCACGATTTGCCCATTTTTTGCGATCCCAGCCATATGGGTGGAAAACGCAGTATGATTCAGTCGTTGAGTCAACAGGCAATGGATTTGAATTACAATGGATTGTTCATTGAATCGCACTGTTTGCCCGATGAAGCATGGAGCGATAAAGATCAGCAAGTGACGCCGGAGGAACTGGATGCGATTTTGCATTCGTTGGTGATTCGCGATACGGTTCAGACTACGGAAGATCTCTCGACTTTGCGTCGTCAGATTGACGAAATCGATAATCAATTGCTGGATTTGTTGTCCAAACGCATGCGCGTATCGCGTGAGATCGGACACTATAAACTGGAACACGATATGCCCGTTTTGCAAACCATGCGTTATGATGAAATATTGCGCGATCGTGCCGAACAAGCCGAGCGGATGGACATGTCGGGAGATTTTATACGAAAAATGCTCGAAAGCATCCACGAAGAGTCGGTTCGTCAGCAATTGGCAATTATGGAAAATGCCAAAAAAGAAAATCAGTCAAATCAATCAAACACAATATAATTTATATATGAGAATACTGATATTGGGAGCCGGAAAAATGGGATCGTTTTTTGCCGACGTGTTGAGTTTCGATCACGAAGTGGCTATATTTGATACCGATCCCAAACGTTTGCGATTTACTTATAATACGCTGCGAATGATCGATCCGAAAGAAATAGAAGACTTTGCACCCGAAATGGTGATCAATGCCGCTACGTTGAAATATACCATCGATGCTTTCAACATTGTGATGCCTTATCTTCCCGAAACCTGTATTTTGAGCGATATTGCATCAGTGAAAACCGGACTGAAAGAATATTATGAAGAAATGGGGCATCCTTTTGTTTCTACGCACCCGATGTTTGGTCCCACATTTGCCAGCCTGAGCGATTTGAGCAAAGAAAACGCCATCATTATCACTGAATCGGGAGAAGAGGGGAAAGCATTTTTTCGACGATTGTATCGCCGTCTTCGCCTGAATGTTTTTGAATATACGTTTGAACAGCATGACGAAACCATTGCTTATTCGCTTTCAATTCCCTTTGCTTCTACGTTGGTATTTGCTTCGGTAATGAAACATCAGGACGCACCGGGAACCACTTTCAAAAAACATATGGCCATAGCTCAAGGACTTTTATCGGAAGACGATTTTCTGCTTACCGAAATCCTTTTCAATCCATATACCTCGAAGCAGGTGGAAAAAATCAGAGAAAAACTCAAGGAATTGCTTTCCATCATTGAGGCAAAAGACAGCGACAGCATGAAGGAATTTCTTACGGAGGTAAGAAAAAATATTGAATAAAAACAGTTTGTCGGGCAACTTTTATGGTTTCGATCAAGGTTCTATATATGCCCTGATGATCGTTGCATCGGTTTTGGCACGTTCGTTGGGGTCGGTAGGGAGAGCCGCAATCCGGTCAATTACTTCCAATCCTCCTATCACTTCTCCATACACAGTGTATTCTCCATCTAAATAAAGTACGCCGCCTCGGATGGAATAATCGGCTTTTTGTCCCGGAGAAAAGAAAAATGTGCCGGGGGCGGCCGAGTACAACGAATCCACAATGTGAAGCACAGAGTCGAGTTTGGCATTAAAGGCATGGGGATCGGTCGATTTCAATCGGGCCAGTTCTTCTTTGTGCGGTGAGTAATGGGGACGGATGATTTTGTTTTTTATGGGTACATTGACGGACATTTCCAGTGTATCCAGTCTTCCCGGCGTATATATTGTCCCTTGTACGATGTAGAATTGCGACTTTAGTTGGGCGCCCTGCGATACAGGAAGAAGGCAACCGCAGAGAACAAAATGTTTGGTATCCATGCCGCAATAAAAGGACTCATTGCGCCCGACACGGCGAATGATGAACTGACGGTCATGAATAGAATATATGCCATGCTCAATACTAAGCCGATGCCGATGTTTAGGCCCATTCCGCCTTTTACCTTTCGGGCCGATAGGGATGCGCCGATAATGGTTAGGATGAAAGCCGAAAGCACGGAAGCAATACGTGAATGGTATTCAATCTGAAAAGGTTGAATATTTCCCATGCCTCTTTTTTTCTGGCTGTTGATGTATTGCCTGAGCTGGGGTAGTGTCATCATTTGTTGATCGGTTTTGGCGATGATAAAATCATTGGGGGCAATCTGCATGATGGTGTCGATGCTAGTCCCTGTGGAAATGTGTTCATGTAAGCCGTCGAAAGTACGTATCTGATAGTTGTGTATTGTCCAATGATAACCGGAATCGTATTGAATGGATTGGGCCGTGAGACGCGAAACGAGTTGAAGACTGTCAAATTTATCGAGAGAAAAATTGTAACCTCTGTTGGTGGTAAGATCAAAATTGCCGAAATAGGCAATGGTCCCCGGAGCAACCATGAATTGAATGTCGTGATCGCCCACTTTTCGTTTTTTGGGATCGAAATATTTGGCTTCGAACTCGATGCGGGTTTTGTTGGCCGGGGGTATAATGTATCCGCCGAAAATAAAAGATACAATAGCAATAATAAGTGCCGAAATCATATAGGGACGAAGCATTCGTTTAAAGCTGATTCCATTGGTAAGAATGGCAATAATTTCGGAATTATTGGCCATTTTCGATGTAAAAAAGATGACAGCCAGGAAAACGAACAAGGGACTAAACAGGTTGGCATAGTAAGGGATAAAGTTGAGGTAGTAGTCAAAAACGATTTCTTTGAGAGGGGCATTGTTTGTCATGAATTTATCGATTCTTTCGTTGATGTCGAACACCACTGCAATAGAAAGAATAAGGGCAATCATGAAAACAAATGTCCCCAAAAACTTTTTAATGATATATTTGTCTATCAATTTTAGTTTAAAACGCTTATTCATTTCCTTTTTTGGCCTATAATCGTTTTGTTACGTTTTCTATGGTGTTTTTTTTCCATATGGAAAAGTCACCGGCAATAATATGTTCTCTCGCTTCGCGCATGAGTTGAAGGTAGAAAGCCAAATTATGAATGGATGCGATTTGCAGCCCCAGGATCTCGTTCGTATTGAAAAGATGACGAACGTAGGCTTTGCTGTATAAAGTATCGACAAACGATGTTCCGTTTTCGTCAAGTGGCGAAAAATCGTTTTTCCAACGTTCGTTTCGCATGTTCATAATGCCGTTTTTTGTAAATATCTGACCGTTTCGTCCGTTGTGTGTGGGTATGATGCAATCGAACATGTCTACACCACGCTCAATGGCTTCGAGTAAGTTGGCGGGCGTGCCAACACCCATAAGGTAACGAGGTTTGTCTTTTGGAAGAATCTCATTCACCAGTTCTATCATTTCGTACATTTTTTCGGCGGGTTCGCCCACGGCGAGTCCACCGATGGCATTCCCGTCGGCTTCTTTCGCTGCTACATTTTCCGCTGCGCGGCGACGCAGATCGGGATACACACACCCTTGAACAATAGGGAAAAGTGTTTGCGAATATCCGTACGGGCATTCGGTTTCGCGAAAACGGGCAATGCATCTGTCGAGCCAGCGTTCAGTCAGCTCCAACGATTTTTTTGCGTAATCATAATCTGCTGTGCCGGGTGTGCACTCATCAAACGCCATAATGATATCTCCTCCGATAATGCGTTGAATGTCTATGACTTTCTCGGGCGTGAAAAAATGCCTCGATCCGTCGATATGCGATTGGAATAAGGCCCCTTCTTCGGTGAGTTTGCGGTTGTCGGACAACGAAAATACCTGAAATCCGCCACTGTCGGTTAGCAGAGGTTTATCCCAACTATTAAATTTATGAAGCCCGCCTGCTTGCTGCAAAATTTCCACTCCCGGTCGAAGATACAAATGATAAGTATTGCCCAAAATAATTTGGGCCTTAATATCATTTTTGAGTTCGGTTACATGAACCGCTTTTACACTTCCCGCTGTTCCAACAGGCATAAATATCGGGGTTTCCACTTGTCCGTGTTCGGTGGTAATCAAGCCGGCTCTAGCGTTCGATTTCGGATCGGTATGTTGAAGTTGAAAATCCAATATGGCTGCTTCCTGAAAATTTTAATGACAAAGATAGTAAATCTGTCATCATAAACTGAATAGATGGGATTTAAAAATAGTTAGTGGGATGAGAATTGCTGTCTTCGAAAGCAATATGATACCCGCTTAAACATTTTTAACGACAAAAGCAAGGGAAACCGCTTTAACATTTCTATTTTTGTAGCGTATAAAAAACTTCTATTATTTAATAATCCCATGATATGAGCCAAGCAGTTGATATAAAAGAATTGAATGAAAAGATCGAGAGGGAAAGTGCTTTTGTTCACACGATTATGACGGGAATGAACAAAGTGATTGTCGGACAAAAACATCTCGTGGAATCGCTTCTGATAGGGTTGTTGTCCGATGGGCATATTTTGCTGGAAGGAGTGCCGGGTCTGGCGAAGACATTGGCAATTAAAACACTGGCTCAGTTGATCGATGCCAAATACAATCGTATTCAGTTTACGCCCGACCTGTTGCCCGCCGACCTCATTGGTACGATGATATATAGTCAGCGTTCGGAAGAGTTTATTGTAAAACATGGTCCTGTTTTTGCCAATTTCGTATTGGCTGATGAAATAAACCGTGCACCGGCCAAAGTGCAGAGTGCTTTGCTTGAAGCCATGCAGGAACGACAAGTAACCATTGGCGAAAAAACATATATGTTGCCGCATCCTTTTTTGGTTATGGCCACGCAGAACCCTATCGAGCAAGAGGGTACGTATCCGCTTCCCGAAGCTCAGGTTGATCGTTTCATGTTGAAAGTAGTAATCGGTTATCCAAACAAAGAAGAAGAGAAAAAAATCATTCGACAGAATATTTATGAACCGGCAACCATTGATCGCCCTGTAGTTACGGCTGCAGATGTGCTTAAAGCTCGGGAAGTTGTTCGGGAAGTGTATATCGATGAAAAAATTGAACATTACATTGTGGATATCGTATTCGCTACGCGTTACCCCGAGCAGTATGGATTGCCAAACCTTAAGGAAATGATTGGTTTTGGGGCCTCTCCTCGTGGTTCTATCAATTTGGCATTGGCTGCCCGTGCTTATGCTTTTATCAAGCATCGCGGATATGTGATTCCCGAAGATATTCGTGGCGTGTGTCACGATGTGCTCCGTCATCGTATTGGGCTCACATATGAAGCCGAGGCCAACAATATGACTTCTGAAGAGATTATTAGCGAAATCTTGAATCAAGTTGAAGTTCCTTAATGTATTTTGGGTATTACCGAGGAATTGAATCAATGGAAACATCGGAACTTTTAAAGAGAGTACGCCATATCGAAATAAAAGCACGTGGTTTGTCGCAAAACATTTTTGCAGGACAGTATCATTCGGCTTTTAAGGGGCGGGGTATGATCTTTTCGGAAGTACGTGAATACCAGTATGGTGATGATGTGCGCGATATCGATTGGAAAGTGACAGCACGATATAATCGCCCTTATGTGAAGGTATACGAAGAAGAGCGGGAACTAACGGTGATGTTGATAATCGACGTATCAAGGAGCCTTACATTCGGTTCTTCTACGATGATAAAACGAGATATGGTTGCCGAAATTGCGGCCACGTTGGCGTTTTCGGCTATTCTGAATAACGATAAGATTGGCGTTATCTTTTTCTCGGAAGAGGTCGAAAAATTTATCCCTCCTCGAAAAGGGAGCAAGCATATTCTTTACATTATCAGGGAAATTTTAGGTTTTAAACCGAAAAATAAAGGGACGGAGATCAGTGTAGCCTTGCGATATCTCACTAATGCTATCAAAAAACGGTGCACCGCATTCCTTATCTCCGATTTTATCGATCCCGATGATTACAAACAATCCCTGCGAATTGCAAATCGCAAGCACGATGTAGTGGCTATTCAGGTATACGATAAACTCAGCACCAATCTAAAACCTATAGGGTTGATGAAAGTAAAAGATCCCGAGACAGAGGAGGAAACGTGGATAGACACCTCGTCGCAAAAAGTAAGAAGCGAATACTCCACATGGTGGAACAAGAGGCAGGGAGAAATGCATGATGCTTTCCGACAAAGTGGTGTTGACTATGTTTCGGTTTCTACCGATGATGATTATGTGAAATCGTTGTTACAACTGTTTCAGCAAAGAAGCTAAGGAAAACGTTACGTGAAAAGTTCGACAATTACATATGTGTTAAAGAAAGCAGGGTTATTTGCCTTGATGATTATCTTATTTTCGGAATATTCAATCGCCCAAAGTGTGTCGGTAAGGGCTACGGTTGAGCCACCGCAGATTATGATAGGGCAACAGGCTTTGATTAATTTGCAGGTTATTGCACCCAAAGACAAGGCAATTCAATTTCCGGTTTACGAAAAAGAGATCGTTCCCGGTATCGAGGTAGTTGCTATGTTGAAACCCGATACGGTGATTGAAAATAATGTGATGACGCTCAATTTCAAGTATGTTGTCACTTCTTTCGATTCCACATTGTACCACATACCCGGCATTCCGGTATTTGACGGAACAGATACGATATTTTCCAATTCATTCGGTTTAAAAGTGGTTTCTCCCGTTTTAAAAGATTCCACTCTTGCCTATCTTGAAAAATTGAAATCGGGTGAAACGGATTCCATCGATTTTAATCAACTTGCACTATACGATATAAAACCGATACAAAAACCTCCTTTTGTATGGACGGATTATTTGGATATTTTATGGATCGTTTTGGGGGTATTGCTCCTTCTTGCCCTTATTGGAGCGATTGTTTATTTTATCCTTCGGAAAAAGAAGAAAGGGTATTTTTTCACACCCACGCCGGTGTTGCCTGCTCATGTTCGTGCTCTCCAAGAGTTGGATAAGATGAAAGCCGAAAAAATATGGCTGCAAGGCAGGGAAAAAGAATTTTATACACAGCTCACCGATATTCTCAGACAATATCTCTATGAACGATATGGCATGAAGGCAAAAGAAATGACATCAGGGGAGATTTTGAATGAGATGCAGAAATATGTCGAAGCCGAGTCGGTTTATGAAAATCTGAAGCAAATTTTATCGACTGCCGATTTGGTGAAATTTGCCAAGTATAAACCTTATCCCGATGAAAACGATTTGAGCTTGATAAATGCTTACTTTTTTGTGAATCAAACACGTGAACCCGATCCTCTCCCCAATGAAAAGGATGAAGAGGGCGATGAGAGTAAAAGAAAAGAGCAGTTATGACGTTTGTACATCCCAACTATTTGTATTTGTTGCTGATCCTTATACCGCTTATCGTATGGTATATCGTTCGTTTGTCGAAGATGCAGGCTTCCTTTAAGCTGGCATCTACTCAGGCGTTTGAAGGGATGAAAAAAAATTTGAGGGTGTATATGCGTCATTTGCCGTTTGCTTTGCGCATGATCGCTATCGCGCTCATTATTATCGTAATTGCACGTCCGCAATCGGTAAGCAGTTGGGAAGAAACGAAAACGCAAGGAATAGATATCGTTTTGGCTTTGGATGTTTCGGGATCGATGTTGGCGCAAGATTTGAAACCCAATCGGTTGGAAGCTGCAAAAAAAGTGGCTGCCGAATTTATAAATACTCGAAAGAACGATAAAATAGGTTTGGTGATTTTTGCCGGAGAAAGTTTTACGCAATGTCCGTTGACAACCGATCACAAGGTTTTGTTGAATCTCTTAAACGAGGTGGATTTTGGGTTGATTGAAGACGGAACGGCTATTGGTTTGGGATTGGCAACCGCTGTAAATCGCTTAAAAGATAGTGAGTCGTCATCGAAAGTTATTATCTTGTTGACTGACGGAACAAACAATCGTGGGCAAATTGCACCTCTCACGGCGGCCGATTTGGCGCGTTCGTATGGTATAAGGGTGTATACGATTGGGGTAGGGACCAAAGGAGTGGCACCAACGCCTGTGCAAACACCATTTGGAATACGTCTTCAAAATATGCCGGTAGATATCGATGAGGAAACGCTCACCGAAATTGCCTCAATGACCGGAGGAAAATATTTTCGAGCGGAAGATACCGAAGGATTGCGTCATATTTATAATGAAATTGATCAAATGGAGAAATACCTGATCAGTGTTCAGAATGTAAGTCGTAAAGAGGAGTTGTTTGTGCCTTTTGGCTTGATGGCTCTCGGATTGATTCTTATTGAGCTTATTTTACGCCGAACATGGTTGAGAACAATCCCTTAAAAAACAATGAATTGTAATTGATATGTTTCGATTTGAAAATCCGGAGTTCCTGTATTTGTTCATTGCGATGCCTTTTGTGGTGGCATTCTATATCTGGTCGAACATTAAAAAACGGAAAGACGTAGAAAAATTGGGCACACTGTTGTTGCTCAAGCAAATGATGCCCGATCTTTCGCTTAAACGATCGTATTTGAAATTTTGGTTGATTTTTGCCGCTTTGTGTGCCGGGATTTTTATGGTGGCACGACCGCAATTTGGAACCAAGCTCGAAACAGTAGAAAAAAAAGGAATAGAATTGGTGATTGCCATCGACGTTTCGAATTCTATGCTGGCACGCGATGTCGCACCTGACAGACTTACCCGTGCAAAACAAATCCTTACCCGTATCATCGATGAGAGAAAAGAAGATCAGGTTGCTCTGATTGTGTTTGCGGGTGAAGCTTTTGTTCAGATGCCCCTTACTTCGGATACGCAATCGGCAAAATTGTTTTTAAATTCCATCGATCCGGGTCTCGTGCCTGTTCAGGGAACTGCGATTGCGGATGCTATTCAATTGGGAATGAATTCTTTTTCGAGCGAAAAAAATGTAGGTAAAGCCATGACTATTATTACCGATGGCGAAGATCATGAAGGGAACGCAATGGAACTGGCGAGAAAAGCAGCCGAACAGGGTATTATGGTTAATGTGGTGGGAATCGGGACTCCGGAAGGTGCTCCCATACCCGAATCGATAAATAGCGGTAATTTCAAAACCGATAATGAAGGGAACGTAGTGGTGTCGCGTTTAAACGAACAGATGTGTAAAGAAATAGCCCAAAATGGGAAAGGCGTGTATGTAAGAGCAGATAATACTACTTCTGCCATTCGTGCTCTTAAAGCGGAATTGGATAAACTTCAGAAAAAAGAATCGACAAGTGTCGCTTATTCGGAGTACGATGAAAAATACTCGGTTTTTGCATGGATTTTGTTCGTATTATTAATCATTGAGATTCTGATTTACGATAAAAAGAACCCACTGTTTAAAAATGTTCATATTTTCAAATGAAATTGCGAATTACAAAATATAGCTTAATTTCGTTGTTGCTGATGGTTTCTTTCTCTCTTTCGGCACAAAAAGAAGTGCGTCAAAACATAAGAAAAGGGAACAAAGCATATAACGAACAAAAATACAGTGAAGCTGTCCGTTTTTATCAACAGGCGATTAAAGAAAATTCGCAGTCAAAGGAAGCTAATTTCAATCTCGGGATTGCATTCTACAAACAAAAGGAATGGGATAAGTCAATTGAACAGATGAATCGTTATTTGATGATCGAAAGAGAAGATCCCGTTGGGATGTCGGCCGCATGGCATAATATCGGGAATGCTTTTTTGCAAAAGAAAGAAGTGGAGAAGGCCATCGAGGCTTATAAAAATGCATTACGATTGAACCCCGATGATGAGGAAACACGATATAATCTGGCCGTTGCACAGAAAATGCTAAATGATCAACAAGATAAAAGCGATAACCAAGATCAAGAGAATCAGGATGATCAAAAGCAACAGCAGCAACAACAACAAGAAAATCAAAACGAACAACAGCAACCCGAAGATAAGAGAGAGAAGCGCCCGGAAAAACAGGATGCCCCGGAACAAATGTCGCGCGATAATGCACGTCAATTGCTTCAGGCAATAGAAGAAGACGAAAAAGAAACTCAAGAGAAGGTGCAGCAAATAAAAGCTCAACAACGCGAACAGAAGGCCCAAGAAAAAAGAAGACAAAATAAAGATTGGTGATAAACGAGGACAATATACACATGAAATACGTAAGGAAAAGAAAGACAGTATGTTTTTTTACTACGTTGTTTTTGACGTTGGCGATTGCCGCAAATGCGCAAGTAACCTTTCGTGCGTCTGCTCCATCTACCGTAGTAAAAGGTGAACAATTTCGACTTACCTATACGATAAATAAGGAGGGAAAAGATTTGCGGTTGCCTTCCGATATGGACGGATTTGAAATACTTTTTGGTCCTTCCGTTTCTCAGAGTTACAGTCAGCGTACGGTAAATGGGAAAACAACTTCCGAAAGTTCCTTTTCATATACCTATATTCTGGTGGCGCAAAAGGAGGGGACGTTTACTATTGGACCGGCTTCTATCAATGTCGATGGTAGCACCTATCAATCCAATGCCGTTCAAATAAAGGTTATTTCCCCCGATCAGATTCCCAAGAGCCAATCGCAGCAAGAGTCCGGTCAATCGGGGTCATCGTCTCCCACCATAAAATCTACCGATGCTTTTATTCGGGCAATTGTTTCGAAGAGCAATATTTATGAACAGGAAGGATTTACGGTTACTTTTCGACTCTACACTACACTTAATGTTGTGAATTTTGGGAAGATTGAATTTCCCGAATTTGAAGGATTTATGGTGGAAGAGATCGAACTTCCCATGAATCAGCAATTGAAGATAGAACAATACAACGGGAGGAGTTATTATACGGCGGATTTAAGAAAAACATTGCTTTTTCCGCAGCGATCGGGGAAAATTACTATTCCTTCGGGACGCATCGAAATGGTGTTTTCAGTTCCTTCGGGAAAGCGGATTACTACTTTTTTTGGATCTCAAGAAGTGTTTGTGGATGTGAAAAAAACATTGGTCACCAATCCGGTGTCGGTCAATGTTACTCCACTCCCTCCCGATAAACCCGAAAGTTTTACAGGAGCTGTCGGGACCTTTAATTTTCAGTCGAAAATCAGTACGAAAGAAGTAAAAGCCAACGAACCTGTTACCCTCACACTCGAAATATCCGGTACCGGTAATTTAAAGCTTATTCAGAACCCTGAAGTCGAATTTCCTTCCAATTTTGAGGTTTATGATCCTGTTGTAAAGAATGATTTACAGATAACAACAAACGGATTGACCGGGACACGAAAAATCGAATATCTCGCTATCCCCCGTTACGAAGGGACTTATGTGATTCCGGAAGTAGAATTTTCTTATTTCGATCTTAAGAATCGTTCCTATAAAACATTGAAATCGCCTCAATATACCATTCAGGTCGCAAAAGGCGATCCGGTTAAGACGACGGCGAGCAGCTATGTGAATCAACAGGAGGTAAAGGTAGAGGATGATATTCGTTTTCTGAAAACAGGAAAACCTACTTTTCAATCTAGAGACGATTATTTTGTAGGATCGTTGGCATATTGGTTGTGGTATATTATTCCTCTTGGATTGTTTGTTGGATTTTGTATCATTAAACGACAGCAAGCAAAACAAAATGCAAATATTGCTCTTGTACGCCATAAACGTGCAAACAAAATAGCAATCAAGCGATTGAAAGTAGCCGAAAAATATTTGAAGGAACACAAACAGGAAGAGTTTTATAGTGAGATTTTGCGTGCATTATGGGGCTATTTTAGCGATAAGTTGTCCATTCCGCTTGCCAACCTGTCGAAAGACAACATCGAAAAAGAATTAGCGAATTACAATATCGATGACGAATTGATAAGGACTTTCATGGAGATACTCGATACCTGTGAGTTTGCCCGTTATTCTCCCGTAAAATCGGATGTGGCAATGGGTAACTTGTACAATGAAGCTCTCGAAGCAATTGGTAGAATGGAAAATCAGTTAAAGTTGAAGAAGAGTAAAAAATTAAAGTGACATGGCTCGATATAAATTCTTTTTATTGCTGATGTGTGGCCTGATGGTTAGTTTGCTAACTATTGCATCGGCAGATATCTTGGATGAAGCATCCGAAGCATACAGACGAGACGATTATAAAAAAAGTATAGAATTGTATGAAAAAGTGATTGCCGAACATCTTGAAAAAGGCGAGGAATCACCCGAAATCTATTACAACCTTGGCAATGCCTATTTTCGTGATAATCAGATTGGGAAAGCTATTTTAAATTATAATAGGGCATTGCTTCTTTCGCCTGGAGATAGCGATATCCGGCATAATTTGCGTTTTGCAAATACGCGCATTGAAGATAAAATAATTCCATCCAATCGTTTTTTTCTTGCCGATTGGTTTGAAAGCGTACAAAACCTTTTCAATTCCAATACATGGGGTGTTATTGCGATTGTGTTGTTTTTTCTTTTTTTGGGTTGTATGGGTGTTTTTCTTTTTGTTCGTATTTTATGGGCGCGGAAAACGGCTTTTTATACGGGAATTGTGATTTTTGTGTTGATGATTGCGGCTAATGTGTTTGCTTTTAATCAGAAAAATGCTCGTATATATCGCAATAGTGCCGTGATAATGGCTCCGGCCGTTTCTATTCGCACATCACCTGACTCGAATAGCAAGGAGCTTTTTCAGCTTCATGAAGGGGCTACGGTTAAAATCAGGAAAATCGATGGAGATTGGTATGAAATAGAAATTGCCAATGGAAGTGTCGGATGGATTCCGAAAGATTATATCGAAATTATATAAGTAGCACATTATTATTGTCGATATTTTCATCATTTCTTCGTAATCAGAGTTGCTCGCTATAAGGAATATTTTTGATAAAATGATTGGCAATCTATAATTTTTTTCGTAAGTTTAAAGCGTGAATATTATCGTCAATTGATTCATTAATCATAAAAAATTAAAAGCCATGGCTAGAACGATTACATTTAACGAATTAAGGGCATTAAAAGACAAACTCCCCGATGGAAGTATCCGCAAAATAGCTCAGGATTTGGACCTCGAAATCGAAACTGTACGGAACTATTTTGGGGGATATAATTACAAAGAGGGGAAAAGTGTAGGGATTCATATAGAACCGGGTCCGGACGGGGGAATCGTGGTATTAGATGACACTACGATTTTTGATAAAGCATTGGAAATTTTGGGATTAACCGATTATCCTGAGCCAATTGAAGAAAAAGGTGTTATCTAATCAAAAAGTTGCAGAAGATTGAATATTATCGCGTATCCAATAGAAGGGTGAGTTCATATTTTTCTGCCAAAAACGAACAAAATGAAAAACGAAGAAAAAGAACTAAACCAAAGAGATGAATTGGTTACGGTAGCCATTCATACGTATGAAAAAGCACAAATTCTTAAATCCATTCTCGAAGCCAATAGCATCCCTGCCGTAATTACCAGTGTAAATATCATTCAGCCTAATCCCGCAGGAAGTTATCGCGTAAAAATCAGGAAAAGCGATTTGCCTGAAGCTTTGCCTATAATAGAAAACACCGATCTTTCTTATGTCGAAAAAACCGGTGAAGAAAAAAATAGGAGTAAAGATAAAGAAATCAAGAAGGAAATTCTTGTCCCAACTGATTTTTCCGATTCATCGATGAGGGCATGTGAATTTGCATTTCGATTGGCTAAGGACTTAGGTTGCGAGATAAAACTCATGCATGTTTTTTTCTCTCCTTATTATCCCGTATCTATGCCTTTTGGTGAGTCATACGCCGTCCTTCCTCCTGATGAGGAGCTTTATCTCGATGTTAGAGAGAGGATGGAAAAGGAGATGAAAAAATGGGTAGATAAGTTGAATGAGAAAATTGCTGCCGGAGAACTTCCCGAAATTTCTTTTAATCACATTTTACAAGAGGGGTTGCCGGAGGAGGAGATTATCAATTACTCCAAAAAAATGCATCCTATGGCTATCGTGATGGGAACAAGAGGTGCTAGCCAAAAAGACATTGATCTTATTGGTAGTGTAACGGCAGAAGTAATAGATGGATGTAAAACTCCTGTTTTTGCTATTCCAGAGCTGGCGCCTCCTAAATATTTGAGTGAAATGAAAAAAGTTGGTTTTTTAACCAATTTCAGAGAAAGAGAGTTTGTTGCTTTTGATCGTATGATGGAATTTATAGGTAAATACCCCATAAAGGTTTATCTTGTTCATGTGAATAAAAAAGAAGATATGTGGAACGAGATTAAATTAGCAGGGATTCGTCATTTTTTGGAAAAAAAATATCCTTCGCTCGAAACGGATTATAAATTGATAGATAAAGTAGATGAGCCGCTAGAAGTGGTTATTGATAAATTTGTGAGAGAAAATGATATAGACATGCTTGCCATGTCAAGTTCTAGGCGAAATATTTTTGCTCGCATGTTTAATCCGGGCCTGGCAAGACGCATGCTCTTTCATTCGCAGACCCCGTTATTGGTATTAAAATAAGTTTTATAAGTATAAAGTTGGTATAAAATTAAAGAAGGCTGAAAAAGCCTTCTTTAATTTTAAGGCGATACGATAATATTGGTCCTTAATTAATCCCTAATTTTGTTTTAACCATTTTTGTTGCATCAATGGCCGAATCGCTTACGTAGACAATGGGAGAGGAAGGGGTTGCTATATCCAAAATATAGGTAAATCCATTCTCGTCACCTACCGATTTTATTGCATCTTGAATTTTTTGATTAACCGGGCCAACCAACTTTTGGTATAATTCTTGGGCTTCTTTTTGGCTGTTTTGGATATACATCTGATACCTTTCGCTAATCTGTTCCAATTGTCTTTGTTGATCTTGCTTTACTGCGTCACTGATGTTGGTACCTACTTTGCTGAATTCTTCCAGTTTGGCATTGTATTCAGTTTCTAGAGCAGAAGCATTTTTCTTGATTTCCTCCTGTTTATCGCTCAATTGTTTTTCGATATCGGGTATTTCCGGCATAGCATTAAAAATTTCTTGAGAATTGATATATGCTATTTTAGTTTCTTGTGCTGCAATGCTCATACTTAGAGGAGCTATCGCGAAAAGTAGAATAAGTAATTTTTTTGGCATCATAAATTTCTTCATTAATGTTTATTATTTCAAAACCAACAAGCAAAGGTAAATTATTTATTTTTAATATCCTAATTTCACCAAGACTTGATCGCTAATGTCAATATCAGGCGATGCAAAAATTATGGATGTTGCTGAGGCTCTATCGATTACTGCCTTATATCCGGCTGAAAAAGAAATGTCTTTTATTGCATTATAAATATCGTCTTGGATGGGTTTCATGTATGCTTCTCGACGTTTGAACAATTCTCCCTGAGGACCAAAATATTTATCGCGCAGCTGTTGAATTTCTTTTTCTTTAGCCACAATTTCATTTTCACGTTTTATTTTTTCATCCCCTTTAAGGGTGTCGATAGCAGCCTGATAGTTCTTATACATTTCTCCTGCTTCTTTTACAAGACTGTCAATTTCGTTTTGCCATTGTTGAGATACGAGTTCCAGTTCTTTATTTATATTCTCATAAGCAGGAATTTTTTTGAGAATATATTCCATATCTATCATGGCGTATTTTTGTGCGTAACTCCCCGTTGTCAGTGCAAGGAGTAGTCCAATCAATAATAAATTTTTTTTCATACGTTGTTTGGTGTTGTAATTATATGGGTTTCGATAGGTTTACTATTTTTGTTTTTGGAAATTTCTAAAATTCTTGTCCAATTATAAAGTGGAATTGACTGCCGCCATAATTCCTGCTTCCATTGATGGGATCGAAGCCATATGCCCAGTCAATACCCATTAGTCCAATCATTGGCAAGAAAATACGGGCGCCAACACCGGCTGATCGTTTTAAATCAAACGGGTTGAAATTGTTTAAATCCCGCCAAGCATTTCCTGCCTCAAGAAAAGCGATGCCATAGATGGTTGAATTTGGTTCCAGAATAAATGGATAGCGAAATTCAAGTCCAAATCGGGTATACGCCCGTGCTTGCGTAGCGATTGAGTTGTTTTCATAGCCGCGTAACGCAATATTCTCAGTAGCAAAAGAACTTGAATAACCGGTCATACCGTCGCCTCCCACGTCGAATGTTTCAAAAGGAGTCGGTTTATTTTTGTCATAATAACCCAACACACCGAATTCAGCCCTTGTTGCAATAACAGGTGTGCGTTTTACGGATAGAGAGGTAAGCGGAGTAAATGTACGCATTTTCAGTTTCCATTTGTGATATTCGTTCCATGTGTATTTTCCGGGATCATCGAAAGTCATACTTGCATAATCTTTCCCATCCCATAAGGAAAAGGGAGGCGTTGCAATTACGCTTAACGAAAATTGAGAACCTGTTCGAGTATAGATGGGATTGTCGATAGAATTTCTAGCCAATATCAAGCTCAACGTGATACTATTACTTGTGCCCGTTTGAAAAGGGAAATAGTTCCATGTCCAGTTTTTTAGTTTGTAACATTGATAGCCTAGTTCTCCTTGTATATAGAAATAGTCGTCGGGCCATTCCAAACGTTTTCCGTGTCCTATTGAAGCACCTATTATCGTGAAAAGCTGATCGGGATCATAGGCATATTCCGCCATATCCTGATAATCGTATCCACCATATCCATACCCACCATATCCGTATCCATAGCCGTAATAATAAGGATTATACATATCATAGTAGGAAGTCTGGGAATAGTAATTGGTGTTTAACCCTGTATATCTTGAATAATAAAGATTTACAGAGAAGTTATTGGGTCTTTTTCCTCCAAACCACGGCTCAATGAATGAAAACTGGTAAGATTGATAATATTTTCCATTGGTTTGAGCACTTAAAATAAGTGTTTGCCCTTCTCCCTGGGGAATGATTCCCTTATACGAGCTTGGATTTAGCAAGTTTTTTAATGAGAAATTATTCAATCGCAGACTTAATTTTCCCACTAATCCTGTAACTCCCCAACCGGCAGAAAATTCAATTTGGTCGTTTCCTTTTGAAGTTAACGGATAAGTTATATCCACTGTTCCGTCATCGAAATTGGGTTTAATGTCAGGTTGGAGATTTTCCGGATCGAAATGACCGGTTTGTGCCAATTCTCGAATGGAACGTATCAGGTCGTCTTGACTGTAAACTGCTCCGGGCTTTGTTCGAAGCTCTCTGCGGATAACATCTTCATATACGCGATCGTTTCCTTGGATGATTATACGTTTTATAGTTGCTTTTGGGCCTTCCATAACACGAAGTTCCAAATCTACAGAGTCGTTTTCTATGTTTATTTCGATTGGGTCGATATTGGAAAAAAGGTAACCGTTGTTTTTATATAGTGTAATTACCGCATCTTCATCCATCAACAAACGTTCTTGTAGCTTTTTTTGGTTATAAATATCCCCCTCTTGCATATTCAAAATTCGACTCAGATCGTACGAATTATAGATTGTATTTCCCACCCAATTGATAGAGCGAATATAGTATAAAGGGCCTTCTTCGACTTTAATTTCGATATTTACCGATTTTTCATCGTATTTGTATACGGTATCCCAAATGATTTCTGCATCCCGATAGCCTAATTCGTAATATTTTGTAATCAGATTTTTTTTGTCCGCTTCGTAATTTTCTTTTACAAACTTTTTTGTTTTAAACAGGTTAGCCAGTTTCTTTTCATTGGTTTTTTTCATTGCCCCTTTGAGTTTTTTATCGGAAACGGCTTTATTCCCTTCAATTTTTATTTGGTGAACACCCAATTTTTCTTTTTTATCGACTATTATTTCCAGAATAACCTGGTTTTTATTCGATTCGTCGGGTCTTTCGATGATTGTTACTTCGGCATCGCCAAATCCCTTTTCTTCAAAATACTTCTTTATGATAGCTTTGGCACTGTTAATTTGGTTGGGAGTAATTTGGTTTCCCCTAACCATTCCCAATTTTTTCTCAATGTCTTCTTGTTCACCTTTTTTCATACCCACGTAACGAATATCTGAAATTCTTGGGCGGTCGGTTAATCTGATTTCCAGCCAAATGCTATCTCCTTTTATTTTGTTGGCGAGAATTTTGACATCCGAAAAAAGCCCTTGTTTCCAAAATCTTTCTACGGCGTGCGTTATCTCTTCGCCCGGCACTTGGATTCGATCCCCTTTTGATAACCCGGAAAACCCAATCAGCACAAAGCTTTGGTCTTCGTACATCGTATTTTCGATTCCGGTGACCTTAATGTCTGCAATGATGTATTCTTTTGGTGTTGCCGTATAATTGATTACGGGTATGGTGTCGGTATTGGTTTCTGATGATGACGGCACAACCTGAGGAGCGGGTGTGGCTGTGTCGGTAGGGATAGTATCTTTCGCTGAGGCTTGTTCATCCGAAATAAGAAGTGTTGTTTGAGCTAAAGATGTGACCCTAAAAAAAGCTGAGAGAATAATTGCGAAATAAAATATCTTCTTCAACATTATTATTTTTTTACCTTTTTCTCTTTTCGTTTAATGAGTTAAATTGTTGTTGTCGGTTTGACAATTTATTTTTCCGATTCAATCTGTTCACTTATTTTTCCAAACCGACGTTCACGGCGTTGGTAATCAATGATGGCTGCATAGAGATCTTCTTCTCGAAAAGCAGGCCAGAAAGTGTCGGTGAAATAAAATTCGGTGTAGGCCGATTGCCATAGCAAAAAATTGCTCATGCGTTGTTCTCCTCCGGTTCTGATGACCAAATCCGGGTCGGGAATACCTTTGGTAGCCAAATAATCAGAGAAAAGTGTTTCGTTTATATCTTCTACTTTTATTTTTCCTTCTTGAACGTCTTTTATTATTTTTTTTGTTGCTTCGACAATTTCCCATTTTGATGAATAGCTCAATGCAAGTATCAATGTTAATTTGTCGCCTTTTGAGGTTTTTTCTTCACATTCTTTCAATGCTTTTTGGGTTTTCATGGGAAGTCGGGCTATATCCCCAATATTCTTTACCCTTACTTGATTTTGCACAAGATCTGCTGTTTCATGGGTGACGGCTTGTAACATTAATTCCATTAGGGCGTTGATTTCTTCTTCGGGTCGATTCCAGTTCTCGGTAGAAAAAACATAGATAGTCAGGTATTTTATATTTGCTTTTACTGCTGCTTCTACCACTTTTCTAACGGAAACCACACCCTCTTTGTGACCTTCAGCGCGCTCCAATCCATGAGCTTTTGCCCATCTCCCGTTTCCATCCATAATAATGGCAATGTGTTCCGGGACAGATGATTTATCTATTTTCTCCAATAGCGACATATTATAATGTTGAAATTGTTTTTGCTATTATTTTATGTTTAACCCTGACTCAATCATATCTTTTTATGGATTTTAATTGATCGCCAATCTGTTTAGCCTTCCTCTCCATACATCTGTAAGTTCGGTTTGTCTTTCGGATGTTCCTCCAAATATTCGGATATAATTTTTTTCATCTACGATTATCGATGCATTGGTTCGATAATTGAAAGTAGACGGTAATGCTTGAAGCGAATCTGCCAAATGCCATGCTATTCCATTTCCTTTTTCCGAAATGTACAAAACATTTTTGTTTTCGGTTGAAGTTGTGAGCATATAAATATTTTGATCATATGGGAATAAGGTGCTTCCTTGGGTTGGTATAGGTGCCGTGTTGCCGGATGTAAGAATCGCATCGTCTTTTTCTTGAATGATCCAAATTTTGGAATTTAGTGAATTGTCGGCATTTTTTCCACCCACAAGAAGCATATATTTTCTCCAAAAAATTGTTGTGTCTTTTATGTTCGCCGTGGAAAATTGAGTGATGGGGAAATCGGTTGGAATAGCATTCATTACGTGAAACGATGTAAAGTCGGACGTCTTTGCGAATTTCAATGTTTCTTCGTCATTGATTGCTGTCAGAATAGCATCTGTAGCAACAGACGGTAAGATGCCGTAAATTGATTTAACCTGATAAATTTCAGGGAGTTTCGTCCATAAAACGCCGTCGATTGTCTTATAGACGCTATAGGAATTATCGAGCGCGTAAATTGCTGTTGGAGTTGAAACAATACTTGAGAATTGTATAGTAGGTGGTAAACCGCTTACCTCAAGAGGAGTATTTGTTGCACCATCTGACGACACAACTCCTTTTATGTTTTGCCCCGATTTATAGTAGGTGTAAAATCGATTGTTAAATGCCACAGTTTTTTGGGCATCTATTGGAAAAGGCAAATAATTGTCGGTTAATTGAGTCCATACCAATTGATGAGGATTTTGCTGATGAATGTTGAGTCTGAACTCGTATTTCTTCGTGGTTATTCCGTCCTGAGCATAAATTTCGATGTATTTCAACCGACCAATATCGACGGAATCCGTGCTGTTCCAGAAATAAGTACTATCCGGATTGTGGAGATAGAGTTTTATGGCTGCTGCATATCTCAACTCAAGAGAGAGATATGCATTTTTGGGCTCAAATCCAAAATCCAATGAATCGCGATTATAGATAAGCGATGCACGTTGATCAATAGAAAATTCGGCATTAGCTAACGTTCTTGTCGAATCATATGCCGCAGAAAGGGTTATCCCATATATTTGGGCATCCGAAAGGAATTCGATTTCCGTATCGTTTGTGTTTAAGCACGAGGAAAATGCGATTATTCCCAATAATACGGTTAGAACGGTTAAACACCACGTAAAGTATTTTACATTCATTTGTTTCTGAAAATATTGTATACTATTTTATAGTTATGCAAAAGTAAAAAGTTTTTCTGCTTTTTCCATGTCGAAATTGTTATTTAAAGAAAATTTCAAGATATTTTGTTCTTTAAATGAATTTGAATCGAATTGAGATATTGTTTTATTTTGATTCTATCTCCCTGAATATGAGGAGCCTTTGTTCCTTTGTTTAATATTTTGGTTGATATTTCGATATAGGCTTCATCCCACAAATTCTTGGCAATGAACGAAGCCAATAATTGTGCTCCTCCTTCTACAAGTACCGACCGAATATTTTCCGTATATAAATGTTTTATTATTTGTGTGTTAGTATCTGAGGAAAAGTCAATCACGATAGGTTTTACATTTTCTTTTTTTATGTGATAATCGGGATTTTCGGTAAAAACGATGGTTTTTGCATCGTTGTTAAAGATTTGGGAATGAGAGGGAATCATGTTTCTTTTGTCTATTGTTATTCGAACAGGGTTTTTGCCAAACCATTTCCGAGCTGTTAATTTGGGATTATCCATAAGTACCGTATTGGTACCTACCATAATCCCCTGTACATGCGTTCTGAGTTTATGAATAATAATCTCTGTGATTTCGTTTGATATTTTTGCAGGAGCATTTTTAGTGAATAAAGAACGTTCATGGTCGATAAATCCATCGTTACTTTGTGCCCATTTCAAGATGATATATGGTCTTTCGTAAAGATGATTGACAAAAAAAACACGATTCAATTCTTTTGCTTCGTTATTTAGTATTCCTTCTGTTACTTCAATCCCTGCATCCCGCATTATTTGAACACCTTTCCCCGATACTTTTGGATTGGGATCCCTCGTGGCAACCACCACACGGGGTATTTTTTTTGAAATGACAAGTTCGGTACACGGGGGTGTTTTACCATAGTGGGTGCATGGTTCGAGAGAAACATAAAGAGTGGATTCTTGCAATAGCGATGAGTTTTTGACAGAATTTATCGCGTTTGCTTCCGCATGGGGTTCTCCGAATTTTTTATGATACCCTTCTCCTACGATTTGCCCGTCATGGACAATAACGGCTCCCACCATTGGATTGGAATTTACGTAACCTTTACCTTTGCCCGCAAGTTGTAAGCAGCGATACATATATTTTTCGTCTGTTGTCATTTTTTTTATCTTTGCGGCATATGATAAACGATCCGATTGTCTACTTGCGAAACGAATTATTCGGTTTCTATGCTTCAGAAGAGATAAAAAGACTTACCCATCTCATTCTGAATGAAGTATGTGGTTTATCGTTGCCTGATATTGCAACATGCAAATTTAGCGATTTATCGGATGCTCAACGCAAGAAAATTCAAGATATTGCTTTCAGGTTAAAAAAATATGAGCCTTTGCAATATATTTTTGGCAAAACGGAGTTTTTTGGAATGGAATTCGAAATCAACCCTTCTGTATTGATTCCACGTCCGGAGACTGAAGAACTGGTGGAATGGATACTTTTGGAAAACGATTCGATAAATCCTCGAATACTGGATATTGGTACAGGTAGTGGGTGTATCGCAATTGTATTGTCTAAGAAAATTCTTGGTGCTGAAGTTCATGCGTGGGATGTTTCATCGGAAGCTTTGAGTGTGGCCAAATTGAATGCTGAAAAAAATGCGGTTGAAATTTTTTTTCGGCAAGTGGATATTATGCAAATTTTTCCTGCTGATATAGTGTTTGACATTATTGTAAGCAATCCCCCGTATGTAGCGGAAAATGAAAAGCAAGAGATGGAAAAGAATGTTCTTGATTTTGAACCACCTGAAGCATTATTTGTTTCGGATGATTTTCCGTTGGTTTTTTATGATCGTATAGCTGATATTGCTTTACAGAAATTGAAAAAGAAAGGGAAATTATATTTCGAGATCAATCGCTTTTATGGTAGGGAAATTGTTGAAATGCTTAAAAATAAAGGGTTTTCCCAAGTGGAATTAAAAAAAGACATTTCGGGGAATGATCGGATGATTAGGGCAAGGAAATAAAGGAAATAAAGGAAATGAACAAAGACGCACCTCGACAGATATCGGAAGAAAAAGCTTTTGTCCTTATGGCAACTTTGTGTGCTAAGCGTGAGTATTGTACATTGGACATCCGAAAAAAACTAAGCCGTTACCTTTTGGATGATAATGTTATCGATAAAATTATCGATCGGTTAAAAGCTGAAAAGTATATTGATGAGGCACGTTATTGCCACAGTTTTATCAATGATAAATTGCGATTCGATAAATGGGGACGTAAGAAAATAGAATTTACTTTGAGACAAAAGCAAATCCCTTTAGAGCTTATTTCTAATGCTTTTTTGGAATTTCCCGATGATATGTTCAATGAATCGCTTGAAACGTTGCTCAGAAACAAACTCAAAACCATAAAATCAAATTCCGACAAAGAGAAGCGTTTCAAATTGATTCGATTTGCAATTGGGCGAGGGTTTCTTATGGATGAAACGCTAGCATGTGTAGAAAGAATTTTATCGGGCAAATGAAATTCTCTGAGATTATACACGAATTTTCTCATCTTTTCTTCCCAAATTGCTGTATTATTTGTGGAGCAAAATTACTTCCTTCAGAGGAAAGTGTTTGTCTGAAATGTTTATACAAACTACCTAAAACAAATGATTTTAAGGAAGTTGGCAATGGCATCGAAACCTTGTTGGCCGGTCGTTTCCCCTTTGAACGTGCAGCATCGTTTTGTGAGTTCTCGAAAGGAGGAATGTTTCAATCCATAATACATCACATTAAATATAGTCATAGAGAGAAACTGGGAATTGCTATGGGGCGATTGTTTGGGAAAGATCTTTTGGGGAGTGATTTCATTTGCTCGATTGATGTGATTGTTCCTGTTCCTCTTCATTCAAAGAAACAAAGAGAGAGAGGGTACAATCAATCCGAAAGGATTGCGGAAGGATTTTCC
>FZPS01000166.1_pt36 | contig 33695 bp, 30 predicted proteins | sample 1817821 | NCBI WGS metagenome assembly FZPS01 (sample SAMEA104158645, study PRJEB21678) | metagenome | place: Germany | collected 2015-04-21
AGGAGTCTACGTAAGTGATAGACAACAGGTTCTTATGCTTCGTAAACGGTACGTGAACACCGCCGTACTGAGCCGTAAACACTGTGTACGCCTTGTAATCGAGCATTAACTGCTTCAACTGCTTGAAGTGCTTGAACAGCATTGCGTAGTCGACAATGTCAACAACTCTCAAACCAGCATCGTTTAGGACACCCGCAGGCGGATAAAACCGCTTTCCGTTGACAAAGAGGGAGTTCTCCTTAATGTCTAAGGAAGCTACGAGGTTAGCCCCGCCAACCGCTTTTGACGCAAAGGCTAACAATGACGCCCAACGCTCTGACATTGCCTTCTCGAACTTAGCTTGTGGCATTTTCTCTGCGTCTATGAACTTGAACTTCTTCTTAACCTTACCATCTGGTCCGTCAACAATCTCACCGTACATCATAGAGTTAGGGTCATTAAGCACTAACTCGCCGTCCGCAGTTTCATCGTAAGGAAGACGTCCTGTATTCTGGTCGATTGTCGGAGCAGTCGCTCTCGGAACTCCTTGGAATGTGCCGGGGGCTACGCCGTGAAGCGGTGCAAGACGTCCGCTGTGGAAGTGGAAGTTTCCATCTGGGCCGAGTACAAACGCCATACCGTTAATGTAATACAACGGCTGTTGCGGTTGTTCCTGCTGTACCCCAGCAGATTCTGCTCCCACTGCCTGACCTTCACCAAATGGTTCGCCATGAGATTCGATAAACGATTCACTCTGCGGTTCGCCGTAGCTCATAAAACTTTCTGGTGTTTCAGGAGCTGTCTCCGCAGTGAAGGTAGTCGGCTCTGTTTCTGCGTAGTTCATAAACGGTTCGTCGTCCTTCACTTCAACACCCTTACGAGGTACGAAGGTAGTCGGCTCTGTTTCTGCGTAGTTCATAAACGGTTCGTCGTCCTTCACTTCAACACCCTTACGAGGTACGAAGCCTACCCCGCCCGCTGGAATACCCGCAGTGCGTACCTTCGGCGTAGACACCACAGTATCCTGTACAGGAGTGTTTTGCTCTGACTTCGGCTCTTGTGGCGTATCGTAGTCTGGAACTTGGAAATCAGCCGCCATATCACCATCGTTTATGTTAACTGCCCCAGAACCTCTACCCTCACTGATTGAGTATAGACACTCAGGTGTCCCCGGTGTAGGTAACCTTAGACTTGGGTTCTCTTTAACTGCTGCAAAAGCCTTAGCACACAGCGTAGTGTAGTCTATAAGAGTATCTATATGTGTTGATAAAATGTAGTCGGATACGCTTCCTTTAAAGCCTACTAACCTTAGGAAGTTTTGAGCTATATCGTAACCCAATGATAGTGGACCTGCTAAGTCTACTCCGTAATAGTTAAGAAGACCTGCAATGTGAAGCCTGTTCTTATCTCCACGAGCTCTTTCCTCGTCAATCATTCTCTTAATACTTGGGTCAAGACTGCTGTAAACACCTTTACAGTAGCCTGCAATATTTTCTTCATCGTTAAACAACAAGAAAGGTTTAATAGGCCCTTTCAGTTCTTCTTGTGCCTTCAACTTAGCTAAGATAGACGTAGCACTGCCTTCTGGGTTATACCATTGGTATTTATCGAAAGCTGCCTGCATCTCTTTGGTTACAGCCTCATTTACATAACCTAGCTTAGAACCTTTGATACGCCCGATAAATGTGTTTGTACCAAACATACCTTTAAAGGTACTGTTACCACTTACATAGGCTATGTCTTGGAACAAAGTAAACATTCCTATATGGGTTTTCTTTGAGAGTGCGTTACTGTACTGATTTATCTCGCCTCTAACACTGTTAATGTAGTTATATAAGGTCTTACGGTAAACAGCCGCTCCGTCCTTACCTTTCATCATAGTTGCAGACCAGCTAGATATAAGTTCAGCTAGTGCCGTCCACGACTGTTCGTCAAGCTTTTGTACCTCGTCAAAGACGAATAGCCCACCCTTTGTAAAGTCGTAGCCTAAAACATCTCCAACTCCACTTACAGCTGCACCTGAACTTGTCGTCTTCATAATAGCTAACATTAGCGACAGTGTTTTAGCCGTAATCAAGCCACCAATCTGCATAGGTGTTAAATCAGGAAGCTCAACAGGAGGTAACATATGTCTGTAAGTTTCTGGGTCAGAACCTGCACCCAAAGGTGTAGCACTATACTCAAGCCCGTCAAAGGCAAATACCCTACCACGCATAGCTGGATTGCTGTGTGCCTCCATATAACGCCAGAAGGCCGCAGCCATATCAGGTTTACCGTCCAAATAAAAGATTGGTTGCCCATGTACTGCCGTAGCCGCTACTGCCGAGAGTGTCGTCAATCCTTTACCTGATTGTGACGCAGCTATAACAGAAGTGTTATGTGGGTCAGCTGTCAGTACTTTCATATTGTAGGCTTTCATTGAGCCGTCACTCTTACGCCCGAAGATTATGTTGTGAGTTCCAATTAGCTCTCTAACGTCGCCCGTAGCCTCTAACTGTTCCCATACCTGAAAAGCGTACATAGGTGCACTTCGTTCAAGCTCACTATTCAAAGCTACCGTGATTGTGTAAACACAAAAGTCCATTGCTGGGTCTTTCTGTACATACGTTATATCTCTTAACGCCATAGCGTTCCAACCACCAGAGATAGCCTCAGCTATCTTCTCTTTATCAATCTCCCCAGATAAAACTGTGGGTGCACAAACTCTAAGTACCAGAAGATTAGCCACCTTAGGGTCGCAAACCTCTACTACAACAGAAGTTGCTAAGCTGTTTCCTGCTGCTCTAAGTGCTGCTTCAACAGCCTTAGACTGTGCGAGCTGTGCGTCAAAGTCAGCACCTACGTCGGCTTTGCTATACTCCTTATAAACGCTGGATAATTTACTGTTCACCCATGCTGTAACATTTCTCTCAAACTCGTCCCAGCTCTTAAACCTTGGGGAGTTGTTACTGATAACACCTGACGCTAGTCGTCCGTGCTGTCTTGTAAAGTAGTAGGCTGTCCCAGTAGCACCCAACTCTTTTGCGTCTACCTGCCCTGTCTCAACTAATGCTTCAAGACCTAGCATACGGTAAATCATACGAATAACAAGTACAGCGTGAGAAGTAGGACTCACATAAGAGTCGTAACCGGGCAAACCGCCCTTCATATTATCTTTGTTATGGGCTGTGTTATGCTTAATAACTCCATTCGGATACCCGTCCGCAATGGCCGCATACGCTCCTTTAGGAGGTAATGGGGAAAATACAGACTGATAAAGCTCCTTGTATGCGTTGATTACAGCAGCACTTACAGCCGATACACGCATATCCTCAACAGCTTCGTCTAAAATCTCGTCGGTTTCTCCAAAATTGTCTTCTTTCAACTCCACCGTCGGCTCTACTTTAAACACCATTGTTTCAATCAACTTCGCTAAATCGTCGTCAGCGGGTGTAAAAGACGCACCTACCAGAGCAGTTCGCAATTCGTCTACCTTAGACACAGGACAAGACTTACTATCTGCACGCTTAATACGTGAAACCACAGTCATAGCATTGTCTTTATTAAGAAACGCAGAGTACGCCGCCTTATATTTATTTACATATTCGAGGTCCAGCTCGCCTTTCCCAGTAAACGCACTCAACACAAATCCCGTAAGGTTAGATACGGGTGTAATGTGGGGGTCCGCTAAGCGTATAAGAGCTGTACCTCTGTCAACTTTAGTCACACTCATAATACTGCCTCCTTTCTTTGTTATCTATCTAATACAGAAGCGTATTTTTTACGCATTTCCTTAGACAATGTAGGCGTTTGCTGTTCAAAGAACTCCTTGTTGGCATGCTTTAATGCGAATAGTGCTTCTTTTATAACGGTAGGATTAGAGGTTTCAGCCTCCATAGCTTTGATTACATCCTCCAAAGATTCACCGTCGTGGGTCTGTTCAGTATTTACCGTAGCTTTCTCCTCTGTCTTAGGCGTAACCTCCTTCTTAGGTTCTTCCTTAACAGTCTTCTCAGCTTCTACTTCTTTATTAACTACCGTCGGCTTAGGTGTATACTTTTTAACTATCTTGTCCCTGACGCCAGATAAAACCTGTTCGTCGTACTTGTAGTCACCAAGGCTAAACTCTAAAATGCTACCTGTCAATATAGGCTGAACTGCAAAGCCGAAACCTGTCTGCTGTGCAACTTCTTTCAGGTAATCAGCACACTCGCCAACCGCTCTACGCTGTCCGGGGAACTTCGCTTCAAGAAGCTCCTTCGCTCTGTTAGACCTAATCGCACACTTGTGGAAGTCAAGGTTCATACAGCCTTGCGGTACTTTCACAACTACGATAGCTCTAAGAAGCGGGAATGTCTTCGCAATAGTACGCTTGATTTCTTCTTCAAGAATACCCGCCAAAGAATTAACAGCTACGACTTGACCCGGTTGCAAATTGCTCAGCGTAGCGTATATGTTTGCGTACTTCGGACAATTAAAGATTTCAGAAGTTACCCAAAGTTCCTCCATGTTACTAAGTACAACTGGGTTCACCAATGCTGAAAGACCCGCATTATCCCAAGAAAACTTGGTTGCGTCCAGCAACTGTCTGGTCTTAATGGATTTATCAAAGATATACTCCCCAGCAGCTTCAAAGCTCGGAGAAACTTTACCGCCTTTAATCGGCTGTGCCCAATACAACACATTAGCTCCGTCTTGGCTCAAACAAACCGTGCGTACATTACTCGGCGAGTTATATGTGGTTAGAGCCATCTTATGCCAGCCCTCAGACCTGCTTAACGCCACCTTACTGTTTTCGCCGTGCGGATAAAGCGGGAAGTCTTCCGCACCCTTAACGTACCTCGGTTGGTTCAATGCCCTCGAAAAACTTGTCCTTAGGCTTATTCTCTTACGTTTTCCCATAAGGTTCGCACTCATCGACATACTATCACTCCTTTTCATGTATGCTCAAAACTCTCAGCTATTTGTTTCTTATTGTATTAACCACATCGGCCTAACGTCAAATAAAAACCTGTGCAATCATGCCCTATTAAACAGACTGTACAGGCATAGTTTAATTTTCAGGAACTACTTCAAAATGTAAGCTCCGTAAGAGTTTCCTCCCGCACGTGTAGTATCTTGTACGTGAAGCAAATTCTTGTCTTTCCAGCCAAAGCCCACTCTATCACCAGATGTCGTAAGTGCTGCCTCCGTCAAATCGTAAGCTAAGAATAGCTGTCGAATATCGTCCACCGTAGCTCCATTGCCGGGTAGCAATCTGGAGTCTGGTTTCTTAGCCCCGCCTATTCCAAACAGCACTGTCATGCCATCCTTATGGCGTTGGCCTATTGCAGTATACGCACTACGCACTGGGATAACTTTCTGTGCGTACTGGTCTGAATCAAAGGTTCTACACATCTTAACAAGCTCTACTGCTTCTTTCAATTCCTTTGGAGCTCCAACACCCTCATCAAGCTTGATAGTATAAGCAATGATGTCAGTAGCGTCCTTCGGATAAAGCTTCTTGCCTATCATTTCCTGAATAGTCTGATTCTCAATAACCCAAGAAGTCTTCGCACGGAGCAAGTTGCTATCGAATGTTTCAATGAATGACTTGATTACTGGAACTGCGTCGTAATCCTTATCCTCTGGATTTCCTCCTGCAGCTTTAATATGTGCAGCAAGTGCTTCCATAATCTGCTTCTGCTCGTTAGCTGGCACTACTTCCTTGAAAGGAATTTCACCGTTTGCCAATAAAACTCCCAAACCTTCGGTAAAGTTAGTGTTCGCAAGTCTTGCTCTGTCACCTACGGTAAATAAGCCTTCACGGGAGAAGCCCATGTAAAGGTCGTAATTATCTGACTTATTGTATCTTGAAATTGAGTTATCTACGAACCCACCATCAACTACGCCGTAACCAGCTTTCGCATTATATGTGTAGTTGTTTGCTGGGATTGCCGCAACAGCACCATCATTCTGCTTAATATGGTCTATGACATTGCCCCACCGTCCGTCAAATGCGGTTTTTGTAACAGATAAAAGAAGCTTGGACTTATCGTAAGATATAGCCATGTATCCCTCGGTATCGTTGATTTCAACCTGTACCAGCACCATTGATTTAGTCCCGTCCATAGCAAGAACCTTATGTCCTTGCTTAGTCTTAACCGCTCCATTCATTAGCTCGGTCTTTAACTCCACATTGGTATCAGCGTCCAAAAACTCAGAAGGCTGGTCTTGTGTAGCGTCAAACTTGATGTTTGACAACCCGTTCTGCAACAGTGCCGGGTACTTCTGTGTCAACTGATAAAGCGAACGCCTGTCGATGTCAGCCATTCTCTTGTAGAATTCGTCCTCTGTCTCGTTTTCAGAGAAAATCGTCTTGTACGGCATTGGACTATACACTTTTGGATTCTCCCAAGTAAGCGATATATTATATGCGTCCATACTCGCAAGCATAACTACTTCTGGCTCCTTAAAACTCCTTACAATAGGCAAATCAGCACTAATCATAATTCCTGTGATTAAGTACGCCGCAAATGAAGTAATTAACGCTATACAAGCCGCCACAACGATGTATAAGTTCATCCCGCCGCCTAAACGGGGCAAATTCGGCATCCGTATGTTAAATCTGTCCCTCATACAGAATCATAACCTCCCTCACAATTTTATAACCTTTCAACAGATAGGCCCACGACGAATTTTAATCCAGCAAATTCACTCGTGCCAGCTTGTAGTTCAAATAAAGCTGTAACTCTTTCGATGAATACGTGTAATACCCACCACTCTTATACTTGCCCAACGACTTCACATACGCCTCAAACTCATCCGATACCAGAACACCCCGCAATTCGTCCTCGGATAAATCCGTCAATATGTAAAGCCCACCATAAACACCAGTCCCCGGAGGACACGCCACCAGCTTTATATCCTCTTTGGAGCGTATTAAACTATTCACAGCGTACTTTTGCTTATAGACATCTTTTATCCCCTGAGCCCGCCCAAACTCATACCACTCTGTACCCTTCTGTAAATCCCGTGCAAGGAGTCTATCCTTATACGTTTCATACCTCTTAGAAAGCTCCAAATCGCTCTGTAAGACGTCGAAATGTATCGGGCGACCATTTTCATTATAAGGGTAAATACAACGCTCCCACGCCCCCGTAGAAGCCTTTAAGATGGGTATAACGAACTGGGTACAGGGTAAGGTTTCAGATATGAAAAATTCATCGAGAAGGGTAGTGATACCATTCTTCACTACACACTTCTTAGGAAGCCCCTCAGAAGCCAAGATTGCCTGCGTCTGACTAACTTCTCTGCCGCCAAATAAAAGCTGTCTGCTGTCGGTAACGAAATCCCCAAAGTCTAAAACCCTATGATTTACAGGCTTATGCTCAAATTCGTCGTACTCGTAATAGTTCACAGTGTCGTTCTCAGCCTTCGTAAGCAAGGTTATTGCCACGTAGGTTGTCGCACTGAACGGCTGATAATGCCCGAAATCCACAACCGTATGCAAAGAACGTCCACGAATAATATAGTCACGGAATATCCCGCCAGCCTTGCTGTTGAAGTACGAACTCGGCGTAACATATCCAAGAATACCTGTATCATTCAGCATATACAAGCCAAGCTCGAAGAAAGCAAGATAAAGGTCACTCATCCCCTCACGCATAAAGGAATAGTTGGTCTTTAAGAACTTTGCGTCCGTGCTTATGTTATGCACCCTCACATAAGGAGGGTTACCTACTACATAGTCCATTGAAGCCAAATATCTTGTATTGGTGAGTGCGTCAGTGTTGGTAATATTCCACTTAACGCCTGTAAGATTGAAGGTCTCGGATAGTGTAGTTAGATTTTCTATGCACTTTGTATATGCGTCTGTATCTAACTCAATACCGTGGACATAGGTTTCAAGTGCCTGTTTTATTGCGTCGTCTGAGTAGCCTGCTAAGCGGTACGCACCGATAAAACGTTGTGCTACTTCAACCAGAAAAGCCCCGTCACCACAGCTGTTGTCTATGATGTGTTTATCTATAATGGCAGGGGTTTCCGTGTAGCCACATAGGTCTAGAATATTTTTAACTAAGTAGTCGGGTGTAAATACCTGACCTTTATGTTTCGGTGCTTTACTCATAACAGTAGTCCTTCTAACTCAACCCATAGAATAATTTAGTGTCATTGAATACCATCACCTAGTTGTCTTCTCATTAGTGCTACTGCGTTGTTGTGGGCACACTCTCCACCAGATGACCAACATAGTTTAGATAATACTTTGAAGTCCTTATCCATATCGAATAAGTCAAAAGCAATTTTAAGCACACACGCATCCGTGTCCATGCCAACAATATCAATGGAGCATTTCTCTGGAATCCATGAATAATCTTGTAGCCCATAAGAACACTTGTTTATAAGAGTATCATATTCAAAGTCCAGCTCTCTTACGACTTGCATCTTATTCCAGCCCAAATATCTTATGAAAGGACTGTTAGGTTTATTCACAAATCTCGTGGCTACTACACTATCATATTCATTTGAATGATTTTTAACCCACCCAACAATTTCGTCATATTTAGATTTACAGTTATCTGAAAATTCTTTCTGTAAATCAACTACTAATAATATTCGCATAACGTAAATCACCTCCACTTTCTGGTTGCGTACATCTTCTAGCGTTACCCAGCCATAGGCTGAACACTCATCAGGCTCTAGCGTGATTTCACCCCACCATATAGTACTTACCTTGCCGATAAAACCAAGCTATAGTTATTTAAAGAAAAACGAGTCTACACCCGATTAGACTACGCTTCTTATACAAGCTCAGATTCTTCCATTTCAGCGACTTCCTCGCCTTGGATATAAGTCCTTGCTATGGAGCTTACACCGCCATTGTTTACAACCTCATAAACCTTCGCCCCTTCTGGCACAAAGGCGTGTTCACAAATGATGAACTGGAAGCCGATTTCAGTAAACGCCCACAATGCCTCGGATAAAGCCGCCTTATTCTGTATAGCTACCCCGTTAAGCACTTCGTCCAGCACCACAAGCCTTCTTGAGCCGTTAAGCACTATTAGACAGATTACGCAAACAAGGGAAACTATCTGAGCTATTCCGTGTCCGCTTTCGGATAAATTCCTCACATGTCCGTCAGCTATTACTTCCACGGAAAGTGTAGGGTTCTTACCGCCTACGGTCTTTTGCGTAAGCCTTATCTTACGCTCACAATCCGTAAACATCTTATCAAGCAAGCTGTTTACAGAACGCATAATAAAGCGATAACTGTCCTCAGCAACCAAGTCGCCCGCCTCAATGATAAGCCTTAAAGCCTTCTCGACAAGAAGTTGCTCTTTTTCAAGGTTCTCTGCCTGTTCCTCGGCTTCTTTTGCCAACTGGTTCAGTCTTTCAACCTGCTTCTTACGAAACTCCTGCTCTTGCAACGCCTTTTTCAGCGTATCTATGCTGTTATTTATTTGCTGTGTAACAGACATTCTCCCACCCAACCTCCTTTACATTGGGGTCAGCAGCTGACCTTGCATACGCAAAGCCAGCCACCGCATATTATTCAACCTCAGTAATATCATGTACAGGAATGATTATAGTTACGTCGCCAGAAGTCATAGAGAGGAATGTCCTTCCCCCGCTCTCCCCGAAGCCTAACAACATTTCAGCCCCCGCAGGAAGTGCATTTAATGCTGACACCGTATGCTCCCTGTACGCACAGCATTGACAATCAAAATCTGCCGTGTCTACTATGATTTTACCAAAGGCACCTGCTTGTATGTCCAAATATCCTTCCTCGGAGCGGATTTCTACTTCGCCACGGTCAGCCGCTGTCTGCAGTAAATCCCTTAAAGCACTCTGAGGTAGGGTTATCTTATCAAACTTCTGAATATCAGCCAATCGTCTCTGTATTCTTGGAAGTGTACGCTTCTCAGGAGGAATTGACGCCCCTTCCACCAAGAAGATGTCCTTGTCTGCGGATAAAACGATGAAGTTCTTGCCGTCGTTTACGGTGTAAATCTTAAACACAGCACCGTTAAATGCCTGCTGTACCGCAGCCAATGCCTGCACAAAATGGCTATCCACCTGCAACGGTTCTTCGGTATCAGGAATGTTCTCACAAACTCCCTCTTTTACAAAGAAAGCATTGGAGGACGCACTCATTGAGTATGTCAAATCCTCTGTGATGAAAAGCCTCATACCGCACTTGGCTACCGCTTCCCAAGGTTTTAGAACATCGGATAAAACGCACAGCGGTTTATCTGCATCAAGCTCACCGATACGCTCTAAAACCATGTTGTGTATCTTGCCTACGTCCGTAGCCATCGCCTCTGATACTGCGTCACAAGTAACTTCCAAGAGAGGAGCACCTTCTGCATTACCAAGCGTACCGAACAACTGCAAGCTGTTCTTTGATACCTGTATCTTCTTGATTGACAGCTTCAATGCTCTCGCCAAATCGTCTGGGGCTACGGTGATGGTAAAGTCACCAACTCCCGGGTTCTCAACCTCAACAGTGAAACCAAAATTTCTGTCTCTGGCTACCCCGCCTACGGAAAACTTATCGCCTTCCAATTTCAGCACTACTGCCGCCAATCTTTGATAAGCAGGGAGTAGCTTGCTGATACATGAAAAGATTTCTGTAATGGTTAATTTCATTCTCGCTCACCCCCTACGATTACGAATATGCGTTAAACAGGATGTCGCAATCGCCAGAAACCTTTGCGACCACTCTGTTGTTCTTTACTAAGCCAATACCAAGTGTCCATTCATCACCCGCAGCTTGAAATACAGGTTGTGATACGGTTACGGACTGCTGCCTCATCGCATGAGCCTCACCTACTTGGAATATCGTATCTTTAAGAGGCAGAATATATGGTGCTCCCACCTTAACCTTGTTGTCAAGAAGCATAGTCTTGTTCGGCATTATCTTCAAAGGACCCATGCCGTGAATAGAGCGTACTTCCTTGCCGTAAACACGTACGTCATCAGCTTGAATTGTATCAAACAGATTAAGCACATCTGCGGAAAGCTCTCTCGTAACTGCTTTCTTAGGAATACCAAGATAGAAGGTTACGCCATTTACTTCGCAAACTACGTGTTCCGCATAGAAGTCGTACTTCTCAGCTCCAAGCCTTACCAAGCCGTAAGTGAATTCAGCGTCAAGGTCTTGCACAAGGTCATCTGCCAACTCAGGTACGCTTACTCTACATACGCCGTCACCGCTGGAACAGTAAACCATCTTACCACGCAAATAAAGCCCATCGGCTTTAAGAATGTATGCCTTATGTGCCGCCACCTGTATAGCCGCAGGACACTCGAATAAAACCTCGCCTGTGTACTTCTCTCTGCTTTGAAGAACTGTGTTCTTCTCACCATCAGGAAGCGTCGTAACAAGCATAGTCTTGGATATAGTCATACAATCCTTATATTTGTCTTTGTCCTCTTTCAGCTTCTTTGTTACGGTTAAGGCGTGTGCTGTCGACCCTTCTACGTCAGTTATCGCAGCGTCGGTAAGATGTAGGTCAGAGTACTCCCCAAGCAATGCCAACAACTGCGTAAGTGTTCCAACAGTCGTCTTCTGCATTGGCAGTCCAGTGTCTCCTTCGACTGCAAACTGCACCAAGAAACGATGAGTACCGCCTACGGATTCGATGTTCATTTTATTGTTCTCTACGCTGTAATAAGCGTCTATTTCGCCAGCGTAAAGAGTTTTCAACGCTTGGAGTGCTGTTCTCAAAGCGTCTGGGTTAAGTTTAATCAACAACTGTAATCACCGCCTTTTATAGTCTGTCAGGATTTAATACAGGCACACCTACTGCACGGATAAAACCGCCGAGGTGTGCCTTAGAATGGGCTATTTAAGCCCTAAAAGACTGTCTAAATCGTCAGCTACGTTAGTCTTTGCATTGCCTACCTGTGGAGTAGTAAATACGACAGGTTCGCCCTCTGGTTCGTCCTCAACTGTTTCTGTCGCAGCAGGTTCTGACATAGCTTCTTTCTGTTCCTGTTCCAGACCTTCAAGGATACGATTACCGCTCTCCATAGTCTCCGTAGCCTCTGCCACGAACGCTTCATACTCCGCTTCAAGGTTCTCAGGAGTGATTTCCTTGCCAAGAAGGTCACTAAGCTCTTTACAAGTACGAGCCAATTCCTTTTCGGCCAACTCTTTTCTTGCCTTATCTTGTGAAGCCTTCTCCTTAGCCGCCTGAACTTTCTTGTTATACGCCAATACTTGTGCTTGTGTTAATTGAGCCATTTCAACAATTCTCCTCTCTTTGAAATATTGATTACGGTTTTATCAAGTGAAGCCTCCCCCACTTAACCTTGCGGTTTGAAGTGTGGGCTTCTTGCTTCTTCCACCGTGCCTGAAAACAGGTCTTATACGATGTCCACAAGCGTAACTTCGGGGGCTTCCCTCCCTACAATTCATCTCCCTCCTTCACTTCATTTAGAGGAGTGAGTATTCTTGCTTAATATTAGATAAACTACTGGCTATCGCCCATTCCCACGGATTGCAGATACTCCAAAGCCTTATCCCTGACTTCAATAGATACCTGTCTATTATCCCTGATTATGTCATAAGCCGTTCTTCTTCCACCATCAGGAGTAATATTCCTTATAGCGTCCCTTAATTCGCCTGCTACGAGAACAAGCTCCTGCTTACGAGCCTTCTCAGCCTTGGCCTTTTCTACACGCTGTAAATCGTAAGATACTTCCACAGGAAGCAACTGAACTTCGTAAATGCTTACGTAGTCCTGCTCTGCGTCAGTATCAATCACGATGATTGCCGCCTTTTCCATTATTTCGCCTTTGGTTACTGGACGTGCCATAGCCCCCGGATAAAACAGATTACAGGAGTTACCGCCATGCACCATACCGTGGTCGGAAAGCATATCGTGTATATGTCCGCAGATTATCCAATCAGCACCCTTCAACCCCACAAGTTCCTCGATTATATAAGGTTCTCCGTAGCCTCCCAGCTTGGAATCCCTAAACTGCAAGAAGTCGTGACACAACACAATGTGCTTCTTTGCAGAGTCTTGGTCTATCGTAAGCCCACCTTCTACGGTGTACTTTGCAGGGTCGCCGTAATTAAGCATATCAATAACTACATGTTCACCTACGATACGCTCTGCGGTCTTGATTTTACCTCTGGAAGTATAGAAGTCATACTCAGAATACCCGCCAGCAGATATGTCATGGTTGCCCTGTAACTCATACCTGCGTCCTTTCGTCTGCCTTAGCTGTCTATCCAACAATTCTTCAAAAATTTCTCTATACTTCAGATTACCGAAATTACCGTAAGTGAGGTCGCCCAAGCCCACGATACAGTCCACGCCCAAAGCTTCGGCTTGGTCTGTTATGAACTCGAAATAATGCAGGGACTCATCGGGATAACTTCTATGCCTTGCCCTGTTGCGTGTACTTAGATGTATGTCGCCGTAAATAAGTACTTTCAAATAAAACTCTCTCCTTTCCACGAGAAGCGACCGCCTCTGTATTTTACTTGATTTATGCAAGGCCTCCGTATTCGTCGGATACGAAGACAAGTGAAACCTCCCCCACTTAACCTTGCGGTTTGAAGTGTGGGCTTCCTGCTTCATCCACCGTGCCTGAAAACAGGTCTTATACGATGTCCACAAGCGTAACTTCGGGGGCTTCCCTCCCTACAATTCATCCCCCTCCTTCACTTCATTTAGAGGAGGGAGTATTCTTGCTTAATATTAGATAAAAACAGCAGGCGTAGCTGACCTGCTGTCTGTTTACAGTTTCGTTAATCAAACAAGCTGTCGATAGAATTCTCTGATTGAGGTACGGTCTGCTCAATCGGAGCGTTCGGCTTCGGTTGTTTAGGCCTTACGGCGTTCTTAATAGACACCGCAATACCACCGATTACGATAGATACTACAATGGCAATAACAGCTACGGCAAATACCTTAGGAGGGATAAAACCAAGTATCTTATCGCTCTTAGGCTTTGATTCCTTGGGTGGCTGGAACACAGTAAACTGCGACGCACCTACCTGACCTGTCTGAGGTATTGCAGGTTGCCCGAATACCCCCGGAGGTGGTGGAGTACCAAAACTTTGAGAAGGAACTCCAAAGTCTTGCTGTCCGAACCCGCCAAACTGCTGAGGTTGAAGCTGACCGAACCCACCTGCCTGAGGTTGACCGAACCCACCTGCCTGAGGTTGACCGAACCCACCTGCCTGAGGTTGACCGAACCCGCCTGCCTGCGAACCTCCAAACCCGCTCGATTGCTGTTGATTATTTCGTCCGAAACCACTCTGAAGCTGACCCAAACTATTGTGCTGTTGCCCAAAAGTCGGTTGCGGTGTATGTCCGTATCCCATCTGAGGAGCTTGCAGTGCCGCTTGCTCTCTTGCAAGCAATAACACTGCCTCAGAATAGTTCGCACAAGACCGCACCTGTGGGTACTTTTGGATGATATAGCTGCTCTTTACGTTCGGGTCGTGACTTCCACAACTCTGTGCTATCTGCCCGTCTATCTGAACGGCCAATTCTTGAACAAGTTGCTCATTCATAGTGAACACTGCCCTCCTTTGACTTTATAATACTTGATACGCCAATAGGCATACTATACCGTAAGAGGTACTGCCATTTCGTGTCCACAATTATCACAAGCCACAACCTGCATACCTGACGCCTTTAATACATTAGTCACGGTTTCAATGCCTGACATAAGCTTATCAATGCTATCAGTCAATTCAGATACATTAGAAGCGTAAGCCTTCGCTTTCTCAAACAACGCCAAGGCGTCGGCATTGATTGCTACAACCGTGTCTGGAACTGCATAAGTGCCAAGTGCTTTAAGCTCACGTACATACTTCAAGCCTCTCTCGAATAACGGAAGAACTCCGCCGTTTACGGATAAAACTGTATCAGGAACAGTATATCCGTCAAGCACCTTCAATTCGCTTGCGTACTTACGAGCCTTCTCAAACAACGGCAATACCGCAGCGTCAACAGTATCCACATTGTCGTAGCTTCTCTCTTTGGCTTCCTTAACAGTATTCAAATGACGCATAGCGTCTGTGAATAGGCGTACTGCCTCAGCGTCAACAGTCTTACACTTTTTCAGCTTCTTAGCATCTCCATCACCGTCAAGGGATTCAACCAATTTAAGGTTCTTCATCGCCTCGTCAAAGATTGTAGACACACCTGAAGCTCTTTCAAGTGCGGATAAAACCACTTTGAGATAGTCTGTATCAAGAAGCGGAAGCTCTGCTAACTGCTTCTTATACACCTCAACCTCTGCACGCTTTTTCTCAGCCTGTGCTGTGAGCGAGGAAACATCGGCCTTCGCCTTGTTTGTTGCCTCCCTAACCTCAAAGTTGTTAATGGCGTTATGCACCGCCTTGTAATTCTGTCCGTCCGTAGTCTGTACGAACAGCAACGGGTCATCACAAGTCCTGAACTGCAGACATTCCTTAGTTTCTGGGTCACGGAACAAGCCCATTACGGCCTGAATAAAGTCCGGGATTTCTACATCAATTTTCGTAGCATCCCTACGTTGTCCGTCACCTGTAACAAGAGTATAGCCATTGATATTGCTACTCTTTTTACGGAGAACTTTTGTGCCATCTTCCAGCTCCACTAATACCGCAAACCCATCAGTTCCAGACCTTATGTTCTGGTTCTGTCTTGTACGCCAAAGATTACCCGCCGCCGCACCAAACGCCTTGATTATTGAGGACTTACCACTTTCATTCGTACCCACCAAGGCTACGATTGGACTGCTTGACATATCTATATCAATACTTCCAATACTACGGAAGTTTACAGCTTTGATTGCCTTGATTTTGCTGTATGCCAATAAAATTACCTCCCTCCTATTAAATTAAAAAGGCGTGGCGTTTATATTCGCCACGCCTCCTGCATTGGACGGCTGTGATTACAGCCCAAGAGCCTTGTCAAGCTCGTCGATGCTGACTTCTCCACCAGTTGTGCCAGCCTGTGCCCCAGATGTGATAGCACCCGCAGGAGCGGAAGGAGCGTCAGGCGTAGTATTAGGTGTGCCTGCGTTGGAGTATTCAAGATACTTAGCGTCAGGATTAACTGCAAGAGCTGCCTTGTAGTTATCCCACTCTCTGAACAAGGTGTTCATAGAAGCTCTGATTTCAACAAGAGACTTAGTTTCAACCTCAGGTCTCGCAAGCTCGATAGAATGATTGAAGTCGAACTTCTCCATAGCCGCCATGATTTCCTTATAAAGCTCGTTGCCTTCCTGAACAAGAGCCTTCTTCACATCTACAACGGAAATCTGAGCCTGACCTACACGGGTCATAGCGTCATTGTAGTCGCCGTACTTAACCTTGAACTCTCTACCGCCGATGTTAGGTTCGTCGTCTTGCATAGTAAGTGCGTCTAGGAACTTCTCCATAGAGTTCTTAGTCCAAGAAGCAATGTGGATAGAGAATTTGTCTGCTCCGTCCTTGTCAACCAAAGCACGACCTTCTTTGTCGCAGTTTAGCTTAACAAGAGCAACGTAGTATCTGATTTGAGCAGCACTAACCTTTCTGTCTCTCCAAAGCTGTTTGTCAAGGTCTTCAAGGAACTTCTTACGAGCCTCTCCAACAAGAGTACAAGCAGCTTCCTTCTCAGCCTTAACGTACCTCACGATTTCAGAAGCGTCGTTAAGACGTTCGCAAACAGGGCAAGAACCGTCATACTCAGTGCCTTCAACAACGACACCCTTGGTACAAATGCAAGATGAGTAGTTTGAGCCTTCGCCCCAAGCGTGGATTTTAGTTGCTACTACATAAGGAACTTCCTTCCCTTCCTCATTCACATAGGTAGGGAAAAACATTCTGTGTGTTACGTTCGCTTCTGTTGTGTACTTAAGCTTGTTAGCAGAAGCGTTCTCCTTAATGAAGGTAGCGACATCGGTAACTTTCTTTGAAGTAAGAGCTAAAAGATTAACTGGCATAAAACATTCTCCTTTACAATGAAATTTTTGAAATAACGAAACAACGAAACAACGAAACAACGAACATACGAATTTAGGTTACTGGTTCTTCCGTTCTATATTAAGGGGACTGACACGCACCGTTACGGCGTCAATGTTAAGCCATCCAAATTCAAGTTCTCCAATTAGATGGTTTAGAGCTTTCCTCACAGCCTTGATACCGTCAGGGTGCTTTTTACACAACTCGTCAATATCCTTATACTGTGGGTCAACCCATAGAGTAGTCGAACCATCAAACTTCCAATTCCTTAAAGCTCGCTGTCCGGGCTCGTCACGGTCAGGTATCTTGATTACGCCCTTTGACGCTCTACGATTTATCTGACCGTAAATGAAGGTTGAATTCCCCGTACCACACATTGCGTATGTATTAGGAAAGCCCATATCACGCAATCTTATAGTATCGGTGATACCTTCGGTTATCAGTGCGTACCCCATTTCCTCTACAAGATGTAGTCGCTCCAACCCATACAGGGTATTTCTTCGGTCATAATACGGCGTTCGACCATACAAGTAACGGTCTTTCGTATACGGACTATAACCGACAAGGTTCACGACGTGACCCTTTGAATTGAAAATAGGGAACACCCAGCGATTGTAGAACACTGGCTTGTTTTGGTCGGATAAAACCCCAAAACTCCTCAGATGTTCTTGGAACTTCGGCACCATCAACGATGCCCCGGACTTCGGCACATAAAACACTTTGTGTGCCTTTAAGGTTTCGAGGGAAAATTGACGAAGTGTCGCAAGTTCTTGAAGGGCGTCCTTATCTGAACGCTCGAATATGTAATTGACATACTCGGTGAAACGCTCCCCATGCTCTCGCATAGCGGACAACGCCTGCTCAACTTTCTGTACACTCACGCCAACTTCCCCCTCTACCTCCCGTTGACGCCAAATTACTTAACAGCGTCTTTAAGTTTCTTACCCGCTGTGAACTTAACAGTCTTTGTAGCAGGAATGTGGATAGGTTCTCCTGTGCCGGGATTTCTACCCTCTCTCGCAGCTCTAACAACAGGTGAAAACTTACCGAACCCAGTGAAGTTTACCTTGTTGCCAGCTACTACTTCGCCTTCAACAAGACCAAGGAAAGAATTAACCAGATTGGTTGCCTTGTTGATAGACAGACCGTTCGCCTCTGCGAACTTCTTTGTGAAATCGCCTTTGTTGATTACTCGACTCATTTTTCAAGTCCTCCTTCCATATAATTGGTATATTCTTTGCCAACTCCCAGCTTTTCCAGATGTGCCTTTATAGCACTGACACGGACGTTGTAGTCGTGTGTAGTTATCAACTTACGCTGATAAAGAGTACTAAAAATAGCATATTCCAGTTCAGCTTGAAGTTTGGCTATCTCAACAGCTCCTTCTGCTAGGGTCATTGCCCTATTGAAGGTTGCTGTTAGAGTACAGTTGTACTCCTCATTTTCATAGTCACGAAGGTGGATTGTTTTCACCATCGAAACTTCTAACCTCTGTCCTGTTCTTTGTAGGTCGGACATATACCCACCACCTTTCGTATTTCTGAAAATTATACCCTTATTTATGCAAGGCCTGCGGCGGTATCGAACTTCCTGCGATATTATTTATGTCATCGGATAAAGCTCTGAAAGCCTTATGTTGTAAGGGTTCTTTAGAAGCGAAATGGACGTTTGCCTAAGGCTTCTTCCGTGATTTCTTTCACAGTCGGTTTACCATAATCACGATAAACCTTCGCCTTTACTCCTGAAATTTGACACAGCCTAAATATGATATTTCTCGCCGATAGTTCGTCACAATAGCCATGTCGGTACATCTTGCCTGATTCATTCAGCAATGACAAAACGACTACTTTATGCGATTCCGTAATCGTGTGATTTACGGAACAAAGCTGAGTCAAATTTTGAAGGAGTGTCCTAACCAAGTTACCGTCCGATTCTAAGAAATCTATCGCTACGCATACATTCGGTTCGTCCTTAGATACGGCTACCTTCCGCAGCACTGTCGAAGTATCTGGTTTTTCGATAAAGTCATCGGCAGAGCCTGACAAAAGGTCTTCATTTTCTAATAGAACGTCTTCCCTCTCGTCCACGTAATCACCGCCTTTGTCATTTCTGTTCCGATTTATGCAAGGCCTGACAGTGCTTCTTAAATTGCTTATCAAAATAATGTTTGTGCTTTTGATATATTTTCTTATTCTTACCATCCTTACAACGGTACACAGATTGAATGACCGCCACAGCCTGTATACGCACGCCAAGCATTAAAGAACCTATGATGACAAGAACCGCCAATAAAACTAACCATGCTCTAAAATCCTTCGTAAGTATCCAATATACCGCCCAGCCAATGCCAGATAAAAGTGGCAAGAGGTTTGCCTGTACAGCTTTGTTCCTGCCCTGTATATCTAACGCTCTTGCCAATTCAGATTGTCCTAATTTGAAGTATAATCCCATTATTTCTTTTCCTCCCTTAAACCGTAACGAGCAAACCGCCCGTCAAAATACGCCTTGTTACTCTCATACAGCTTACGGTGCGTAGTCTTTCTGCCTCGCCATACGGACGCTATAAACTGCCTACGCACTGTAAGAGTACCGTAGAGCGTAAGCGTACCCGCCTGCATGACAGAAGACACCACGTAGATGTTATTGAAACTCTGATACTTAATAAGAAAGACTATCGCCGCCAGAAACGGCAACAAGCTCAATCCTCGAATACGCAGAGTCTCAGTTCTCGCAATATCATCCAGCGCCATAGCCATCTCACGTGGCGTATACACCGTCTTACTCGTCTTTGTCGGAGCTTTCGTCTGTGCCTTCACTACCGTCTGAGCTTTCTTTTTCTTCTTCGCCAACTACCTCACCCCCGTACATCGCTTGAAATCTCCTGTCTAAATACTCTTTCTTCGCAAGGTATATGTCCTTGTTCTTCCCGTCCTTGTGTCTATAAATAGAACCGATAGTTGCCTTTCCAACCAAACCGGCCGCCGTTTCTAAACCGAGATACGCAAAGATTACGGATAAAAGCTTGCTGAAATCTCTGAAGATATAACCTGTCAGGAGGCAAGTAAGGATAAATACAAGTACCCCTAATATCAAATGCTCCCATCCTGTTCTGTCTAAGGACTTGAAATATCTTTTTAACATCGCCATTGCCTCCCTTCCACTACTGAACTCACTCTGCTTTCTTTGTGGCCTTCGGATAAATGTACAGCAAGGAATTCTTCTCAGAGTCCCCTTGTTTGTACTCACTAAAATTCTTTACCGATTCAATCGGTATGTTACGTACATAATCTATAACCCCCGGAGGTATTACCCAGTTGAAGTCCTTATCTACGATACCTATAGGGTTGTCGTAGCGTGCAGGAACATTCACATACCTCCACATTTCAAAGTCCTTGGTTACTTTTACGACGAAAAGTGCAGCGTCCTTAGCATATCGGCCAATAAGCTCCATGTGTTCTGGAAGCTTCACTTCTCTACAGCTGTTGTCCAATAAAACCCACTTGTTGTTTCTCTTGGCTACGGCGTAACCTTCTCCCCAGCCGCCTAAACTGAAATCGTACTTGCCTCGCTCAATAAGAACCTTGCCTGAATAGTCGGTTACGACATAATCCCACTTCGCCAGAGGACCCGCCAAACCGTTCGTAATCATTCCAGTGACATATTTATCGTTCTCTATGGAAAATACGTCGTAGCTGTCCTTTGGAAGTGTTCTCGGCTCTTTTCCAACCGAATAAAGCACAAGTCCTGACGGTTTTCCGTCAGCAAGTATATCGTTATTCACAAGGAATGTACCACCCCCAAGATATTTCGGGAAGATGTCATCCTTGTAAGTGTAGTACGGGATGATGAATTCCCCATCCCAAGTCACCAGTGCATGACTATGCTTGCCATCTTTGTCGCTTCTGGTGTAAATATAACCGTCCGGGAATAACTTGAAGGGTGCTTCCTTTTCGGCTCTCGGATAAGTCTTTAAGACCTCTCCCTTTATGTCAATGATGTAATAGTTGTCATCCTCGACACTGAACACCCTCGACTTACCTTCTACAAACTGGTCGATATACTGATACTTGCCGAACGGGATTACATACTCGCCTTTTTCATCTACGACAGCGTACCCGCCCAGCGGTTTCCACCAAAAGTTACAATACTCCTCAGGTATCGGTTGCCAGTCAGTCTTCAAGTCCTCTACCCTAAAGTAGATTTTGCCTTCGTAAGTAAACGGCTCTAAAATCTTATACTCCTCACTCTGTGGATATACGACTTCCTCCATATCTGGACCCAATAAAATCGTCTTGCCGTTATCCAAATGTGCTGTAAAGAAGCCAGCGTACTTTGTTGAAGTCTTGATTTCACGAGCTTTATCCTTGTTCGGTACAAGCTTATAAGTGTATAAAGACGACATCGGTCTTCCCAGTGTCATATCAACCTTTGCGTAAGGAGCGTCATCCTGCTCAAACTGCTCGCCCGCAGGTTCTTCCACGGGTTCTTCTGCAGGTTCTTCCGTAGGTTGCTCTGACGGCTGTTCAGACGGTAATTCAGAAGGTTCTTCCGTAGGTTGTTCGCCTACTGAGGGCGTTACAGCTGGCTCTTGTACTTGCCCTATATCCCAACCAGAAGGCGGGTCGTTTACGGTCTGAGTACCTCTGCTGCAACCCGCCATAGTGGTTACGATGAGGGTGCATACGAGCAACAGGATTAAAAACCTATTCTTACCCATATACCTCACCTCTCAATATTAGTCTTCAATGTTGTTCTCTTTCTTGTACTGCTCATAACGTGCCATGAGTTCCTCGTCGCTATCGTCGCTACCAAAGCCTCTCATAGCCGTTGCAAATGATTCAAATGTGCCGAATACCAACTCATTATCGTCGGATAAATCAGCTTCCTCAGGTGATACCGCAGGTCTTACAGCCTGTGACTTAGGATAGCCCATTTCTGCTTGCTTTGCTGCGTAGCCCGCAGGTTTAGGACTATAAGGGTCATCCAGAGGATTTTCAGGTGCTTTATATTGAGGCGTAATCGGAATTCCCTGCTCAGCTAAGTACTTATCTGCAAGCTCTGACGCTGACATCGGTTCTGTGTCAAGCCCAGCAATCGGAGTACCAAGCAGCTCTGCCTCCGCTCTCATTCTTTCTGCTTCGGCTTCTTTCTTCCTTGCCTTCATAAGTAAAATCGCTGGCATAATGCCTATGATTAAGCAAATTACGAACCCTACGATAATCCAAGGTGCTAAAGTCTCAACAGGGGATTTCGTAACCTGCATGATGTGCTTCGCTGTGTCGGATAAAACCTTGCTGAACATTTCACTGGTTGTCATCGTAGATACCCAGTACTTATATAAGTAACTGTCCAGTACGTCAATAGCTTGGTCGTCAAACACTGAAAGCGTTGAAATACCCGTCTTATAGTATACGTGGTATCCGTCTCTGTGTGGCTGGTCTACTACCACCATCAGAAGATGTGCTTCGTCATCAGGAAACCACTCCTGATAAAGCTCATCTGCGTAAGCCGCCAATTCACTCTCTGACGGACTGATATTACCGTTAATATCCCTTGTTGCAAGGATACCAAATTTCACACCAGTTAGATTATAGGCTTCGGTTGCCCCCGCCATCAATACAGAACGGTTATCAAACCAATCACCATCACCAGTGTCATCACGGTAAACTATAACATCGCCTTGTGCAGCTCCAACAGGTAACGGCTTACGCTCAATCGTACTGTCAGGAATGTCTCGGTTAGCCGTTGAACTGAACAATGCCAACATCAGGAATATAATCCCGAAAATTATAGCCAAGGTCAGGACGGTCTTGCCTACACCTGAACCCGATTTCTTTTTACTGCTTCCATACCCCCCACCTGAGTACCCGCCTCCGTAAGAAGCTGGTCCGCCAAAAGAAGGTGTCCTATCAAAGCCAGCTCTCGGATTGTTAATAAATACATTGTTTACGGTTGGTCTGCTTGGACGGCTACCGCCTCCAATACTACCAAAACCTCCTCCGAAACCGCCCCCACTGCTTCTGCTTATACTGCTTCCGCTACGGGAACTAAAACTACTTGAACTGCTACGGGAACTGCTTGAACTCCCGCTCCTCGAACTCGAAGATGAAAAGCTCCTGCTTGAACTTCTTCCTGAGCTGAAGCTTCTACCTGAGCTACGGCTTGAACTACGTCTTGCACCTCCTCCGCTTCTCGCCATATAATATATCACCTATCCTCTCTCTATGATTTATGAGCTGTGCTTATATAAGCTTCCGCTAACACAGGCCCACGACCATTAGGTAATAGTCGTGAGCGATTAGGCTCACGACTATCTTTTGCAAATAAAACTGCCTATCTTACCATCAAGTCTTCAAGCTCTGCTCCTGTGCCGATGTTATGCACATACACTCCTGTGTGACGCAGTACGCCACCGCCAATGTGGAGAACTAACTCCAATGCACCTTCGTCATCAGGTCCGCACTGCTTATGCTCCAACAAGAAGCCGTAAACATCTTCACGTTGCTTCTGCGTAAGGATTGAATCATCAATACCGCATACGCCCAAGGAAGGAGCTACTACGTACTCAAATTCTCTGATAAGGTCTACCAGACGCACGCCAGATACTTTGTCTTCGTCCACAAGCTCAAAGTCAGAGTCTGATGTGTTGAAGCCGTCGTCAACGCCTTCATCACCGCCATCTTCGTACTCGTGGTCTTCTGTGTCATCGTCCACAACCTGTACACCCGTAGTCATATAGTTGTTACGGTCAAGCTCCAAGCCAAGTTCCTTAGCCAGATACTCGATACAACGTAAGGTACGCTCTGCGTCCGCTCCCGGGTCTTTTGGATTGATGTCAGATTCATCAATGTGCTTCTGATAAAGCAGTCTAATTAGATTACCAATTTCAGGGTGGACGTTCTGGCCGAAGTTCGCAGGGTCAGTTAAGTATTGCAATATCTTCTCCTTACGGAACTCCATTACCCTATTGTCGAAGTACGCTACCCATTCCTTAGGTGACATTGTAGGCGTATGAAGGTCGTACTTCTTCTCCTCAACTTCCTCAGTCATAAGATGTAATAGGTGTGGATGGATTTCGCAGTCTTTGCTCTTTGCCTTAGCCCAACAATCACTTACACCCGCACCGATAAAGAGCGGTGGATACCCGTCAAGCGAGAAGCTCATCATCTTACCGATGTTTGTGGTTACTACAAGCGGATTTACCTGTGATACGTCGATTTCCCACAGAAGCTCGTCGTGTACCATGTTAGTGAGGAACACCTTACCGAATAAATCATTGTCTATAATGAACTTCATTGAACGTGCCAATGCAATCTTGAAGATGTCAGCAGCAGTATTATGAGTTACTAAACCGTTAGCCATGAACTGTGATGACTCACTATCTACTACGTCAAACATTTCAACTTCTTCGCCTGTTTCTCTAACAGAGTCTAACCTTACTACGTCTTGCCCGAATGTCTTAAATTTTTCAATTACCTCGAAGTCTTTAAGTTTACTTTGCTTTGCTGGGTTTATAAACCCTATACGGTCTCTGTAAAGTGCTACGTGTTTCTTTCGTATAGTGACATTTATCCTGTCAGCACAATAATGCAATCTACTGTGTATGCCGAATAAATACAGTGCTTGTTGTATATCCTTAGCCAACGGCTCTCTTTCATGCCCTCTACCTAGTGTCAGGATAACATTATCTTCATTAACTGTCCCGTCAGAATCAAATCTAGCTTTTAGGTAGCCCCTTAGGGTTTCCTTACTATTCCATACAAATAACGGTATACGGTTCTTTATGTCAGCCTCTTTTAACTCTGTTGCAAGACGCTTACTCTTTAGACTTATATAATACATCATCTGTGTGCCTAGACCTGACTTTTTTACTCTGACTGAATATGGTCCGAACTGCCCTAGGATAGACTCAAGCACTGGAAGCACGTATTCTTTCTCATGTTCAGCGACTAAGCACTGTATCGTGTCCCCTGTCACACTTCCATCGCCTGCTAAGTGTCCTGCTAATAGTCCTCTTTCATAATCGTCTTTAATATCAGCCATAGAGTGGTTACGGGAGTTGTGTGCTTTACTGTCGGCAACCTTCGGCAACATTAGGTCGTTTGAAACCCAGTCTTCGGCTTCCTCCGTCATAGCAAAGTATCTCTGCCCCGATAAAACCTTAGCTTCTCTCCAGTCAAACTTACCCTTAGTTCCAGTTGTCCAGAACCCGTGATTAGCACTCGTGTATATCGTGTTACCGTCTGTTAGCTTAACTTCGTATTCCTTCTTTACTCCACTTGGGCGTACCCACGCAGATACGTACTTAGTTCCGTCCCACACTGTTACAGGTAAGTCGGCTAGGGCTCCTATGGATATATAACCGTATTCCTTAGTTAATATCTTGGAATCCCCTCGTAAACAGCCCTGTATAACGGCGTTCCCTGCCTGACGCATTGCCGCCGCCTTGGCCGCATTTGCCTTTGCAGGGTCTGAACTTGTGAAGGTGTAGTAACGTCTACGCTTAAACGCTGTTTCAGTGTAGCCGTAAACTACCGCAGCCTCTTTAACCCTCTCGAAGAACTGCTCTACTCTTGGCTGTTCCTTGAAGTACAGCTTACGCTTAGCCTTCGCCATTTCTCTGGTCTTAGGTGTGTTCTCACCGAAAAGACCCATAGCGATTGAACCAATACCCATACCGTAAGGAATACCGAAGTTGAACCTCTTGGCGTCACTTCTCATGGCAGGCGTAACCGCTGCGTAATCAACACCGAACATCAAGCTCGCCATCATTGTATGATAGTCGATGTCAGGGTCATAGAACTTCGCAAGCAATCCGGGTTCTTGTGCTAACGCAACAAGCACACGGTACTCAATCTGTGAGAAGTCTGCGTCCATCATTACACAGTTGTCACGAGGTATAACAATCTTCGTAATCGCCTTAGGATACTGCTGTGCGTTCGGTTGCTTACAGTTGTGGACATTTATGTCAGAGGCCACGAAGTTGGAATGTTCGTCAATAGTTAAGTCGTACACATGACGCTTTCCAACTGGTGTTACGGATAAAACTCTCACGCTGTCAGTGAGCTTATATTCCTTGCCTACGGTTAAGCGTAGTATAAGGTCGCCCTCAACCAAATCACCCGCCTTCACCCAACGTACAGGTTCTTCCCATTTCGAGTCTGTTACTCTGATAAGGTGGTCGGCTGTACAAATGAGTGTGCCTGTAACTTCCTCAGTGCCTTTGTATTTCTTAGTGCCGTCTGGTCTTTCTTCGTAGATTACCTTGCGATAACCCCCGCCAGCCCACTTGATTTCTACACACTCTCGCTCCCCTTGGTCGAGTACAGCAAGTACCTTACGCTGATAAAGCTGCCTGTCCTCATCGTAACAGTAAGCTATATCGCCCACCTGCACATCTTGGATAGGTTTCTTGCCTGTCGTAAGCGTAACCAGCTCACCCTCAGCAATACAGGACATGCGCCCTGTCGCCGCAGCAATCTGTCCGTAGGAACTGAAAATGTAACCGCCGGGCCACATATAGTCAGATAAGTTATCAAAGAACTTCGTAAGCAACGTATCCGCAGCTTTGTACTCCTGATAGTACTTAACGATAGGATACTTTAGTGTGCCGTCTGGATGCTTATGCTCCAATAAAGCTTTGATTGCGTCCTTGGCTACGGAACGACCCCTTGAGGTTTCTGGTATACCTATTGTTTCGTAGAACAACTTCGCTAACTGCTTAGGTGAATCAAGGTTGAATACGTCCATAGACATAAGCTCTTTAAGCTCCTTAGCCAGCTGTGGTGCTCCGATTGCCTGTGCTTCCTTACGCAGTTTCTTTTCTTCGTCTGAAAGCTTCTCTGCGTCCTTGTCACTCATTCTCGCTAATTCCAGCTTACGACGTAACTCGTCTTCGCCTACCTGACAAAGCTTAGCTTCGGCTCTAATCTTGGATTCCAATATAGCTGTCTGCTCGATGTAGTCCTGCTTAACCGCCTCAATCTTTTTCTCGTCAAGTCTGTGTCCGAAGAACTCGCAGTACGCTACGCCTCGGCAAGCTGCAACTTCAACAAGGTAGATACGCTCCATCTGTGGATGTTGCTCTTTAAGCTCTTTCTTGTACTTCTTCCACAAGCCCATTGTACAGTAACCGTCGGCAGGGGCGTATATTCTCGCTCCGTCCAAATCCATGTAAGAGAAGTCTATGTTTGATTTCTTCTTACGTTTCTTCTTACCTACCTGACTTTTCGCACGAAGTCTTGCGTCATCGTCTTCCCTGTATGCTGGGAAGAAGTCCTCTAATCCCCACTGGTCGATACCAAGCTCAAGCTTTGACAACGCCTTCAAGTTGGATTGTCTGTGTCTTGGGTCTGGTCCGTATCTGTGAAGTATCTGGTGAAGTAACATCGTATCATCACGTACATTCGTAATGATGTCGTACATAAATCCTACCTTGTACTCGAAGGAAGCATTATGTGCTACGATGTACTTAGTTTCAAGAATATATCTGATACGCTCCATCAGGATAATGTCTGGTGTCATTTCCCCACCGTTACGAATGTAATCGGCCATATCCCCTTTACGGTCACGGTATCTACCGATGGTGTAATCAGAGCGGATACGGTCAATAATCTGCCTACGCAACGGTGTATCTTCCTGATAAAGCGTCTTGAACTTACGGCTGAAACATGGGAAGTATACCGCCGTATCTGTCTTGGTTGCGAAAATAATTCCGCAAAGACGGTCCGGATAAATCTTCTCAGCATGAGTGTTGTTGTATTCTTCCAACATCTTAGCGTAACGGGAGTTAATCTTACCGAAACAGTTGATTTTAAGACCTGTGGTCTCTGTATCGTATGCGATTGCCCCGCCGTACTCCTCTAACTTCTGGAAGTACCTTTCGGCTCTCTCATCATCCTGTATTACTATACCCTGAACCCTCTCAAGCCAAGAAACATCGTTCTTCGTAAGCTTGATTTCGTCTACGGTACGAACTGTAATATCCTGACCTCTTTCGTCCGTAATCGTCTGCGACAACTCTACATACGGAATGTTAGGAGGCGATACAAAACGCTTCTCCGTGCCGTCTGGCGTCATCGCAATGGTTAATCGAACATCCATGTCAATGTCCAATTTGAATACTGTGCGTCTATCTGTGACGATTGTTACTGTTGAACTCCTTGTTTCTGAGTAGAACTCCAATGCCGGGATGTCGTTGAAACTCGTCGGCTCTCCACCCGTCTTCCTTATTTTCGTAAGTGCTTTGTTCACCCTCGCCGTAAGCTTAGAAGCTATGTCCGATTTCGCCATGTACTTCTTGTCGCCTACTTGCTTGTAAGCCGATAAAAGGTTGCCTTGTTCGTCCAGCAGGATGACCTCACGGTCTGCCTTATTGCCGTAGAACAAAACCTTCGCAGCTTTCACTGGCTCTTTCTGTATGATGTAAGAACCTGTTAGATACACTCTACTTCACTCCCTTACTGCGAATTTACTTCCTGTATGACCTCGTCCAGCAACTTCTCAATCTGTGCTTCATCATAAACGTCCAAGCCAAACGCAGGTTCATACGCAAGCTCATAGCTCCGTGTGGCTACCTTGTCTGTTTTATTGTTGAAGGCCTTGATTTCAAAGTCTTGCCTGAAACATTCTCCACGCTCCACTCAATGTCGCCTTCTGTGTTTTTCATGTCGTAAGGTCCTGCCACCGATAAAACCTCATCCAATGGGCGTAAATAAACACCCTAAACTCTTTTAGGATGTTTTCTATCAGGCACCTTTATTCAGTTATATTTCCAGACCTGCCTCCACCCTCGTAACTTCCCCTGTAAATTTGATATAGCGTGAAAAGTACCAGCGTGGGAATACTAAGTCTGAGAATATCGACATTATATCTGATTCATTGCGTCCTGTCTTATCAAGGATATAACACTCGTCCTTGGATACCCCCAATAAAACTACACTCTTTGGCAACTCCATCATGCAGGAAACTACGTGCAAGCACATCGTTTCGTAGGATGATAAGTCTATAGATTCAAGGATTGCGTCGTGTACCCCGCCTCCGAAGATAGTCTCTGTGCCGTAGATACTCACAGCACTTCCATTGTTATCTTGGAAGATTATCCTCTCTTTGTCTGGTTCAGGACGCCACATAGTGTCGACTGCTTCCCTGAATACCTCGTAAGGAACTTCGTCGTGTAAGCCGTAGTCTTCCAGCTCCTTATCTAACCCCGCCACGGTTACCCCGTGGTATCGCCAACTGTGTACGATACTCATAAAATCAGGTATATCTGACATCTGTACCCTATACACTCGCCCTAACTTTTCATGTATTGCGTAAGGCACAAGTGCTGTGTGTACTCTATTCTTATTTACGCCCAAGCACTTACCCCGATAAAACTCCCAGCCCAGATTACCCTTAACAAGTGTTTCCTTCAAACTCTGAAGCTCTGCAAGTGCGTAATTTTTATCAATCCCAAGTGATGTTCCAAATCTTTGTAATGCTCGTTCGGCTACCGCATACTCTCCCTCTCGTTGTGCGAACGGTAGCTCACCCGTAGCTTTAATTTGTAAATCCGTAAAATTCGTCCTCATACGCCTTGATACCCCAACGCTTTTAACATTAAGTCGCAGCGGGAGAGGTTGCGACGCATTGTTTCTATAAGCTCGCTTGGTTCAGCTTCCGCAGCCGTCGCCACTACACGAGCAATACACAAATCACCAAAATATTTCTTTTCTGGAAGTGCTGATTCAAAAGCCATCAGTAAGCCGTTCACCGCAGCACTATCCCACATCTTCTTAATTACGCCTGCGTTCAATAAAACACTCAGCGTAAGGTCAAATCCATACGAATATCTGATTGCTTCCAATCGTTCAACTGCTTCGTCGAGCGTACAGCAATCTTCCTGCTCCAATAAGAGTTCCTCCGCACTCTCACTGCTACTGTTAAGGTCGAAACGGGATAGCTCTCTGTCGCCGTCCTTGCCGTCCTTGTAAGTAAATGTCTCTGGAATTTCCTTGCGTCGACTGTAATCCCTAACTACATTCTGCACCGCTCTCGTCATAGCCTCGACGATAGCTTCGTCTGCGTTAGAACAATCATATCGTGACGTAAGAAGTATTGCTATGCCATCATGGAAAACATCTTCTGCGTACTCTCTTACGTAGGTGTCATTGATGTGTTTCAATTTCAGCTGGTTGCGGATAAAAGTCAGGAAATACGGCTTTTTTAACCCCGCCAACTCAGCCGCTTCTCTGCTGTTGTATGTTTGACGTATTACAGATAATTGCATAAAGCACCAGCTCCTTTCAGTTTATTTGCGTAACATACTGAGAGCGGAGCTTCGCAACCCGAAGTCCGCTCTAATTCAAGTCAAATTAGATACAAACTCCAAGCTGCACTAAGCAACTATTAACTTCTGCAGGTTTTTCTCCGTATAGATGTATAAAGTCTTCAATAGTGGTTATAATACTAATATCAGATTTAGCAGCCTTCCTTAGGGAAGCGAAAAATTTAGAAATGAAGCTTGAACTAAGTCCCTCAGGTTGCTTAATAGCCCTGACTAAGGCAACTACGTCAGTATTGCTTTGCCCACATACTGTTATCAAATCAGAACATACATCCATACAGCTAACCATAGATTGGATAACAGCGTCAATATTGTCGTAAGTGCCTACTGTTTCAAGATAGCTGGGAGCATCCTCACCGTCTTCGTTAATACCTTTGAGTGCGGTCTCAGTTATCTCAACGGGTGCTTTACGCATACCTTTAAGTGTGCCGTAAAGTGCCCCGTATACATAAGAGCCATAGCGTGAACCGTAACTCTCGTCATAATGACCTCTGCCTCGTTCTTCTTTCTCTATCAAACTTATGTACGTGTCGTTGACAGCATCCCACGCTCTGTGCTCTCCGACTTCTTTTACGGCAATGCCGTACATTTTTTGGTAATTTGCCTCAAAAAAGGCTTCTAAACGCTTAATGGCCTGTGTCTTGTAATGTAACATGACCTCGTCCCCCTTAAAATATTAAATTTTTAACAAAAATGAACCTTACCAAGAGAAAACACGGTTGCCCCTCCGTGTTCAATCTATGGACAAACTCTGTTTATGTAACTTTTACTTTTATGCTATTATACCAACCTCTTGAACAAAGAGCAATAGTTATTTTCAAAAATCCGAAATATTCTTCAGAAATCGTTATTTAGCCTAATCTTGGAAAGGGTTTATTGTATAATATGCAAAAGACCAGAAAATAATAACTATTTTCTGGTCTTAGCACATAAACAAAGTGAATTACCTTGCAACACTTCTTGTTTAATCGTCGGTGCGACGCCTGTTATACCTGCTTCGGCAGCATAATCCCTGAGTGCATTAGCAGCATAGCAGGAAAAATTATCACAGCCCTTTTCAGATAAAAGATTGCAACAGAACCGTATTCTGTCCTTGGATAACCCCGTCTTTTCGGCAATTTTTTCACGATATGCCAACAGCTCTGCGTAGAACATTGTCGGAGTTTCTTCCACAAGCAACGCCTTATATGCAGTTTTGTCGAAATCAAGAGTTTCAAGGTCTTTTGCTTTGACCCTCATTACATTGAAATACCCCTCCCTCGGAGGTTGACCGATAAAACGCTCTGAAATCTTCAATGCGTTCGGAAAATTCTTGGCAATACTCTCTGCCTTCTCGTCAGATACGTCAGGCGAAAGTACTACCACCACTGGACGCTTTGAGGTTTCTTTTATTTTTGTCTTTTCATTGAACCTGTATATCTTCAAAAGCTCCCCTCCCTTTGCAACGCCGACCATTCAAGTGTTCGGCGTGAACGTGTCATAATGTCAAATAATATCATTTCGGCTTCTTCATCCGTAGCGTAAGGAACGTCAGACATAAGAGCTATTGCCAGCCAGTCGGAAAGTGGAAGCGTAGCCGCCATCGCTACCTCCTTATTGAGCTTATAGTCACTCCAATTCAGAATGTCCTTATACGTGAACACCCCTGAACTACCCTTCTTTTTCTTCTTACCACCCTCGGAGGTTTCCTCATCTAAATTGTCGTCCTTTTCCTCTGGATTGCCTATAAGCTTCGCAAAAGCCGCTACAGAATACTCTATACCAACAGGTAAATATCCTTCATTGATAAGACGGCGTATTTCAAGATATTGCATAGCCTTCTGGTGTACCTTCCTAAGCACCTTCGCAGGTCCTTCTTCTCGCACTATCCAGTAATTCTTATATAGCTCTGTCGTTCTTTTCATTTCCCCACTGGATAACGGCTTTGTGAGGTACTTCATAAAGGTATTAAAAGTTGCCCCAGTAACACCCCTTAGGGTCTTATCTATAATGCCTCTGGAAAGCTCCCAATCGTCCTCAGACAGCTCAGAAACCATCAAGTCGATATAGTAATCATATTTCGGATAAAAAGCTCCCAGACGGCGAACAAAACGCTTTGCATTATCGTGAGCAATCTTATACCCCTTGGAAATTACTTTTCTCTGAACATGCCTGATTAAAAACCGCTCGCTTGGGAAGCTTGCCGATATTTCGTGAGCCTGACCCGCCTTACGAAGTCCACGGGTAACATTTCTATACTTTGTATAATTAGTTCCTATAAGAACCGCAGTGCCATATTCCACAGGTTTCTTGATAAGCCTTTCCAATACACGCTTATCCGCAACTGAAATATTATCTGCACTTCCCGTATACCACCATCTGCCTAAAAAGGCAGGTACTCTCGCACGCTGTTCAAACTCAGCCAGCGTTTCACACGCCCACAATGTTCCCATAGACTCATTGTGGGATTTAATTAAGTCGGAGGCTTCACGGCAAAAGTCCACAGTTTCAGGTTTTCCTGTAATGACTATAAGACCTGCCCTGCTGACTAACTCATAATTGACACCGCCGATACTGTAACGCATATCTACACCTCCTCAAAATGCTTCTTTAACACCGATATTATATGGTGCTGCTGGATTTTCTTCATGGCAACTCCCCGAACATACCCATTCCAGTCAAAATTACGAATAAAACTGACGATTTCAGCCTTGTTCGGTAAGTCGTCTGATACTGCAATCTTATATTCTGCTGAATACTGCTCGCCTTCACTTAGTATCTTGCCTGCCGTAGCGTCGCCCCAAGCACACATCCTGATGTCATAAGAAAACGTCGGATACTTCCTACTGTCATTACGACAGATGTCTATGCCCTTCATATTGTGAATAGGCTTCGGATTGAGTACCCCGCCCGCAGGTCTTCTGTAAATGTTAAAGACACAGTGTAGCTGGACACCGCTGTATTCCCGCTCGCCCAAATCTTCACTATGTATCAAGTCAAATTCATAAAGCTGATTGGTATTATTCAACTGACTTATAGGTAGGATAAAAGCTATGTAATCAGCTACTGGTACACAATGCTTGAAGAACTTAATCGCCAAGTTCATGCGTGAACCGAAGGGTGGGTTGCCAATAAATAGCCTGCCTTCTCTGTATGAAAAGGATAACCCTAAGAAGTCGGCTTCTGTTATGTCCTCACGCTCAGGAGCTATATCGTAACCTATAATGTCAGGGTTACAGTCTAAGAAAGCTCCGTCACCTGCACTCGGCTCTATTATTTCAGTTATGTTCTCCTTGCCTATGACCCGCAGAGCTATGTCGTAACAATACTTCGCCAGTTCCCTCGGCGTGTAGTATTTGTCTTGCTCTATCTTTGCCATGCGTATCCCCCTTTCGCTTCTTGGAGGTACGCCCGCATATAAAATCGGCAAACTCACCGTATTCCTTGAATACATAGTGCGTACTCGTACTCACAGCTACGCAAGGT